>JAABUX010000013.1_pt1 | contig 288420 bp, 260 predicted proteins | sample 5561851 | NCBI WGS metagenome assembly JAABUX01 (sample SAMN10711883, study PRJNA513361) | rock metagenome | isolation source: Antarctica rocks | place: Antarctica: Victoria Land, Richard Nunatak red sandstone | collected 2016-01-03 | reverse complement strand
CGTGATCGCAATTGGATTGGGATGGCGCATCGAAATGGATCGCGGCTTGTCTGACCGATAGGAGAGATAAGTCCCCAAAGTCGCCTTAGCGGAAGCGATTCAAAGCGATCCTCGACAGGTTTAGAAAACTCGTTACGGCCGATTGGTGCGACGCCTCCAAGCCACAACGCTCTTACGAGTTTCGGATGCCCGCGGCCCTGCGCGGAGGATCTCAACGACCATAGGTCCCGCCCCGGAACCGGTCGTTTGCGGGACGACACCAGCGCCCTGACACTCGCTTGCAGTCTCCGGCTTCACGTCCGACAAGAGCTAACCAAGGCTGACAGGCACAGACCATCTCTGCGGGTAATCGGGCGTACATTCGCTGAGAACTGTCCCTGCTCGTCTTCGTGGAGAGCGCTAATCGTTAGACTTGGCGGAGGCCGTTAACCGGCCTGCGGAGGAGGTGGCGCCCATGGACACGGATCAACTGAAAGCACTTCAAGAGCGCATATTAGCAAACCCGTTAGCAGGTATGCCAGAAGACCCCGCATGACGAGTGCGGGGCCTTCTTTTTCGAAGACGCCTTCTTTGGCCAATTTGGTCCGGCTGATCAATGCAGAACGCAACGTCGAAGAGGGCCGTCCCTAAATCGGTGCGCTTCGCCGGGAAGCCGAGACGAATTAAGAAGCCGGTTTTCCGTGTCTCAAACGTGATCGAAACATTTACTCACTCGAAGTTGACGCGCGCGGTCGGCTCGACGCCGCGCTCCGCGCCGTCTTTCCATTGAAAGTTCTTGCATGGAAATGCACCTCAATCTCGCGACGCGCGATCTTGACACGTAGGGCCTCGTCGCGCTGCGTACACGCGAAACACGACGAAAACCAGGAACGATCAAGACGAAAAAATGCGACCAGATCTCATCGCGCCCTCAGCGGGTGCGTTCGTCTGCGACGATGAGGCCGTCGCGCACGCGGATGACGCGCTTTGCGTGGCGGGCGACGTCCGCGTCGTGCGTCACCATGATGATGGTGCGGCCGGTCGCATTCATGGTCTCGAAGAGCGCCATGATCTCTTCGCTTGTCTGGGAGTCGAGATTGCCCGTCGGTTCGTCCGCGAGCAGGACGGCCGGATCGTTGACGAGCGCGCGTGCGATCGCAACGCGTTGCTGCTGGCCGCCGGAGAGTTCGTTCGGCTTATGATCGCCGCGATCGCCGAGCCCGACCTCGGCGAGCCGGCGCTCGGCCGCGGCGTTGCGATCGCGCGTCGAGATGCCGGCGTAGAACAGCGGCAGCGCGACGTTCTTGATCGCGCTCGTGCGCGCGAGCAGATTGAAGCCTTGGAAGATGAAGCCGAGTTTCTTCAAGCGGACGGCGGCGAGCGCCGAGTCGTCGAGCGTGGCGACGTCGATGCCGTCGAGCCGGTAGGAGCCCGTCGTCGGGCGGTCGAGGCACCCGAGCGTGTTCATGAGCGTCGACTTGCCGGAGCCCGAGGGCCCCATGATCGCGACGTACTCGCCGCGCTCGATGCCGAACGTCACGCCGCGCAGCGCCTGCACCTCGAGCGCGCCGCTCGCGTACGTCTTCGTGATCGCGCGCAGATCGATGACGGTCGTCTGCGCGGTCGCGACCTCACTCATAGCGGAGCGCTTCGATCGGATCGAGGCGCGCCGCGCGGTAGGCGGGATACGTGCCGAAGAGCAGCGTGACGAGCGTCGCGAAGCCGACGGCAGTGCCGACCGACTGCAGCCACGGGATCGGCGCGACGACGCCCGAGAGTTTCACGAGCGCGAACGTGTTGACGGTCCAGCCGATCGCGACGCCGATCGAGAGGCCGATCCCGCAGCCGACGAGTGAGAGCAGCAGCGCCTCGATGAAGAACTGCGCGAGCACTTGGCGGCTCGTCGCGCCGATCGCTTTGCGCACGCCGATCTCGCGCGTCCGCTCCGTGACGCTGACGAGCATGATGTTCATGATGCCGATGCCGGCGACGACGAGCGACACCGCGCCGATCAGCGCGACGACGAGCGTCAGGACGGCGAAGATGCCGTCGATCGAGTTCGAGAACGTCTTGCGATCGAACGTCTGATACTCCGCGCGGCCCTGCTTTGCGTCTTGGAAGAACTTCACGACGGCGCGTTCGGTCTCGGCGATCTTACTCGAGTCCGCGACGATGAAGCGCGCGGCATAGAGCCGGCTCGCGCGCAGAAAATCGCGTTCGTACGTCGTGTACGGTACGGTGACGTCGCCGCCGAAGGTGATCGGAATGATGCCCTGCGTCGGTTTGTCATGCACGCCCGCGATCACGTAGCGGTGATCCCCGATGCGCAGACTCGTCCCGACGGGATCGCGGCCGTCGGGGAAGAGCCGGAGCCACGCCTCGTGCGAAAGCACGGCGACGTGCGCGATCGAGGCGACGTCCTCCGCGCTGAGGTCGCGGCCCATCGCGACGCGCACGGTCGCGAAGCTGACGTCGGAGTCGGCCGCGATGCCGAGCCGGGCGCGCGCGTGACCCGCCGTGACGATGCGCGCGATGTTGCCGGCCGGAATCGCGCGCGCGATGTTCGGGATCGCGGCGTGCGCGCGGTCGATGTCGCCCGTGTCGAAGGCGGCCTTCGAGAAGTCGGCCTGCTGGCGGCTCGGCGAGAGGATGAAGCTGGAGTCGTTGAGGCTGCCGAGCACGCCGCCGACGGCCCCCGCCATGCCGCTGCCGAGGATCTGGATCGAGATGACGGCCGCGACCCCGATGACGAGGCCGAGGATCGTCAGCACGGACCGGATGCGATTGCCGGCGAGCGTCGCGAACGCCTCGCCGAAGAACTGCGCGATCACGAGCGGAGCGCCTCGATCGGATCGAGCCGTGCGGCGCGCAGGGCGGGATAGGTGCCGAAGCCGATGCCGACCGCTGCCGAGAAGCCGAACGCGACGGCGACGATCGCGCCGAACGGGATCGGCGCGGGTCCGATCAGGTCTTGACGGCGGCTTCGCCGAGCGCCGCGATCCCGATGCCGATCGCCATGCCGACGCACCCGCCGATCAGCGAGAGGATGACGGACTCCATCAGGAACTGCAGCGCGATGTCGCGCCGGTTGCCGCCGATCGCTTTGCGAATGCCGATCTCCCGCGTGCGCTCCGCGACCGAGACGAGCATGATGTTCATGATACCGATGCCGGCGACGAGCAGCGCAACGCCGCCGATCGCCGTGATGCCGATCGAGACGAGCGAGATCGTCGTCTCGAACCCCGTGACGAAGGCGAGCGCGTCCTGCGTCGTATACTGCGCGTCCTTGCCATGGATGCGGCGCAGCGTCGCGTCGACGGCGGCCGAGACGTCGGCGAGCGGACGGCCACGCTGCGGATAGATCTGCAGCGCGTCGATCGGGCCTGGTGAGATTTCATGAAAGACGCTGTAGGGGATCTCGAAATAATTCGAGCCGCCGACATTGTTGAAGATGCCGGCTTTGAGTTCGTCGTAGACGCCGATGATGCGGAAGCGGACGCCGTCGATGTCGACCGTGCGGCCGAGACCGCTGCCCTCCCGGAAGAGCTTGCGTTCGAGCGGCTGCGACATGAGCGCCACGTGCGCCGCGGAGCGGACGTCGTCGCTCGAGAGCCGGCGTCCCTCCGCGAGCGTCAGCGTGTCGTGCGCGTCGTCGTTCGCGCTCGAGACCGTCTCATCGCTCGAGGTGCCCGGCGCGACGATGCGATAGGTGCGCTGGTAGGCGGGATAGAGATGGTCGATCAGGCTCCCGTCGTCGGCGAGGATCGTCGCGACGTCGCGGTACTGGATCGAGGCCGCGTTCGGATCGTTCTGCTTCGGGTCGATCTGGATGTAGACGCCGGGGTCGCCGAAGCTGTCGAGCGAGCCCGCGATGCCGTGCGAGGCCGCCTGGCCGAGCCCGAGCACGGCGATGACGGAGGCCGTGCCGATGATCATGCCGAGCATCGTCAGGACCGAGCGCGCGCGGTTGCGCCAGATGGCCTCGAGGGCCTCGCGCGCGTAGGCGAGGATCCGGTTCACGAGGGCGCGGGCGTCGGTGCCGGCGAGGCGGTCGCGGCCGTGACGGGCACTCCCGTCGCAAGCGAAGGCGCCTTGTCGGTGATGACGACCGCGCCCGCGGCGAGGCCGCTCGCGATCACGACGTGCGTGTCGTTCTGCTTGCCGGTCGTGACGTTCGCGCGCGCGACCTTGCCGCCGCGATCGACGTACACGTAGGCGCGCGAGCCGTCGTGCCGGAGCGCGTCGATCGGCACGAACAGCGCGTGCGGCAGCGCGAGCGTCTCGATGTCGACGTCGACCGACATGCCGTCGCGCAGGAACGGCAGCCGGCGGTCGAGGGCGATCGTGGTCAGAACTTGCCTGGAAGTGTTCGAGGGGTCGTCGCTCTTCTGCGCGATCGGCGAGATCGCGACGATGTGGCCCGGCAGCGTGACGTTGCCGAAATCCTCGCCGCCGACCGTCGCGTGCTGGCCGACCGCGATGCTCGCGACGTCCTGCTCGTCGACGCGCGTGCGCACGATGAAGCCGCCGGGCGCCGCGAGCGTGACGATCGCTTGTCCCGCGACGACGGGGTCGCCTTGCTGCAGTGGCCGAAGCGCGTCGCCTGTCTCGGTCGCGACGGCTTGGACGGTGCCGTCGATCGGCGAGCGGATCTCGAGGCGCCCGACCTGATCGCTTGCGAACGAGAGATCGGCGCGCGCCTTACCGGCGTCGGCGTTCGCGGCTTCGAGGTCGCCGGATTTCGACTCGGCGGCGGAGGCGCGGGCGCTGTCGAGCGCGGCCTCGGCCTGCCGTAGTCCGTCCTGCGCCGCGCCGACGCGGTCGTGCAGCACCTGCGTGTTGCGCGTGAGCGTGCCGCCGAGGATCTGGCGCTGCTTGCCGGCCTGACGATCGCCGACCAGCGCCTCCTGATATTTCGCGAGCGACTGGTCGAGCGTGTCCTGCGAGATGGCCTTCTGCGCGAAGAGGTAGCGGTTCGCGTCGTAGATGCGCTTCGCTTCGCGCAGATCCGTGTCGGCGCGCGAGACGCTCGAGTCGGCGAGGACGCGCTGCTCTTCGGCCGTCTGGCCGCCGTAGCCGAGGCCCGACTGCGAGCCGGCCACAAGATCTTGCCTGGCCTGGACGAGCGTCGCGCGCGCCTGCACGACCGCCGCCTGGGCCTGCACGACGCTCGAACGGCTCTGCGCGGGCAGCGCGCCGTTCGTCTCGGCGACGCTCGAGGCGTGGGCGGTCGCGCTCCGCTGCGCGGCCTGCGCGTCCGCGAGGTTCGCCGCGATCTGCGGGTTGTCGATCGCCGCGAGGACCTGACCGCGCACGACGCGGTCGCCCGCGCGCACGCCGAGGCTGCCGAGATTGCCCGCGATCTGCGCCGGGACGGCGACGAGTTGCGGGACTTGCAGGACGCCCGTCTCGGGCAGCTTGATCGCGAACGGCGCGGTGCGGATCACGGCCTCGCGGACTTGGAGCGCCTCCGCGCGTTTCGAGACGGCCGCGTACGTCGCGATGCCCGCCAGCAGCGCGATGACCGCTCCGAAGATGACAAGAATGCGTCTCATAGACCTCGCAGATCGGCGGCGGATGCGGTGTCGACCGGACCGAGCGCGAGGCGCAGCCGGATCGACTGGACGACGTAGTTGACGCGTGCGGTGACGAGATCGTTCTCGGCCGAGAGCGCCGTCTGCTCCGTCTGCGTCACGTCCGTGAACGAGACGAGGCCGTTCTGATATTGCAACTGGGCGATGCGCGCCGATTCGCGCGCGAGCGCCGCGCTCTGCGCGGCGAGGCCGACCTGTGTGAGATCGGATCCCGTCGTGCGCAGATTCGCGCGCACGTCGGCCTCGACGAAGTCGAGTTGATTCGCATAGGCGGCATCGGACGACGTGATCTGCGCGCGCGCGGCATGGTGATTCGCTGCCCGCTGACCGTAGTCGTAGAGCGGAATCTGGAACGTCGAGGTCAGCCCGAACTGATAGAAGCCGGGTTGGCGACGATTGACCGGCCCGAGCAGGACCGGGGGCGTGATCGCGACGCCCGGAAAGAGCTGCTGCTGCGCCTGGAAGTTTGCGAGGGCCGCGGCGTTCGAGGCGTCGATCTGCTGTTGTTGCGAGACGAAGGACGTCGGCGAGACCTGCGATCCGAACGAGCCGAACGCTTGCACCGTCGGCCGCAGATCGCTATCGACTTGGGCGTCGGAGAGCTTCGAGGCTTCGAGCGTGAAGCGCGCGGCGAGGGCGTCCGGCCGCGTCGACTGTGCGAGCGAGATCAACGCATCCGTGTTCTGAGGCGGCAGCGGGGGCTGCGGGATGACGTCCGCGATCGCGAATGCCGTCCGCGGTGAGGCGCCGATCTGGACGCCGAGCGCCTCGCGCGCGTTCGCCTCCGTCGTCTGGGCGCCGACGAGCGCGGACTGGCTGCGCGAGACCGCGACCTGCGCGCGCAGCACGTCGACGCCCGCAATGCGCCCGACGCGTTCGTTCGCGCGCGAGGCGCCGAGCAATAGCTGCTGGTAGCGGAGGTCGTTTGCGTCGAGGGCGACCGAGGCGCGATCGGCGACGAGCGCGTATGCGGCATTCACGACGTCGGAGGTCACGGTCTCTTCGTCGCGCCGCAGTTGCTGCCGGGCCGATGCGAGATTGCGACGCGCCTGCTGCGCGGCGAGCTGCGCCGTGCCGTTGTAGAGGTTGTATTGCGAGCTGACCTGCGCCGTGTTCTGCGAGAAATTGCTCTGCGGCGAGATGCCGAACTGCGCGAGATTGCCCTGCGTGTTCTTCGAGCGCTGCAGCTGGTTCTGCAGTTCGCCCGTCAGCGTCGGATACTCGGTCGCGCGGTCTTTCTGGAACGTCGCATCGAGGTTCGCGATTTGGGCGCGCTGGGCGAGGAGCATCGGGCTGTGGGCGAGCGCGTAGCGCACGGCGCCGAGGACGTCGAGCGCCGTCTGCGGCGTGCGATCCTCGCTGCGGACCTCGCGGGCGCTCCGGCCCTGAGGCGCGGTGAAGACGGTCGGCGAGGGCTGCGGCGGCGGCGCGAAGCGGAGCGCCGGCTGCGAGGCGGCGGCGGCCGGCGGCGGCGCCGGAGCCGGCGGCGGCACGCGGACGCCGCCCGCGGCCGGCACCGCGCCCGCAGACGGCACCGCGACCGCAGACGGCGCCGACCGGCTCGCCGCTTGGCCCTCGGTCGCCGGCCGCGCCGCGTTCGCGCGCGGGGCCGGCGTGACGGGCGAGGGCAAGAGCGCCGCACGGGCGGGCGGCGCTCCCGCCGGCACGAACAACGCCCCGGTCGCGAGCGCGATCAGCGCGACGAAGCAGAGCCCCGGCTTCACGCGCTCACGCGATGTTCAGGCTGACCAAGACCAAGATCGCGAACGTGATCGCAAAGGCGATCGCGATGCCGCGCCAGATCGGCAGCTTGGCGATCGAGGCGTACCCGAGGCCGAGGAGGATCGTCGACCAGATCGTAAAGGCGTCGACGCTGCCGAGGAAGCTGAGTTCGCGCTCCGAGCCGTGCGGGACGAGGACCGCGAGCGTGTCGGGAAAGGCGAGCACGAAGCGCGAGAGCGTATCGTACGATGCGGCCGGCCGCAGCGCCGTCGCGATGCCGGTGAGCAGCTGTCCGATCGCGGAGGGGATGTTCGCGAAGAGCGCGAGCGAGAAGAAGACGGCGAGCCGTCGCGGGACGGCGTCGCGCTTCGTGCTGAACGTGAGCACGAGCGCCGTGAGCGCGCAACTGAAGAAGACGTCGAGCGTCGTGTGGATGCCGAGGTCGAAGAAGTAGATCGCGGCGAACCGCGGCGTCGAGTGGAGTTTCGCCGCAAAGTCTTTGTCGATCAGGGTTTCGACGTGCAGCAGCGCGGGTGCGGCGAGCTCGATCCCCGCGACCGCGAGGACGATCGAGACGAGATAGGCGACGACCCACGGCGACGAGCCCGCAATCGTCGCGAAGGCGCGCGCGGGCGCGATGATGATGTCGACGAGCGTACCGAATTCGCGACCGAGTTTCGGCGCCGTCTCCGCATCGGTGCGGGGCGCGGGCGGTTCCACTCAACGCATGTAGCGCGTCCGAACGTCGTTGTCCTCGAACAGCGTCCGTAGCGGCGAGCGGCCTTCGATCACGCCGGCCGCGCGGTCGAGACCCTCGATCCGCAGTTCGAGCATCCGCATCCGAAGATAGGCGGCGATGCGTCGCCGGGCGCGCGGGCTGTACAGCTCCGCCGGCTCCGCGAGCGGCGGCCGGCGGCGCGGGGCAAGGGTGCTCGCGGAATGGCGCCTCCGGGGAGGTCCTTCCATGGCGAGCGTCGATGGGCACGTGGCGAGCAGCGTTGCAACGAAAACGGTGGCGAACATCGTCACACCTCCGTAAGCTTTTCACGCCGAGCCGTATCTTCGACAAGCCGGAAAGTACAGATTGACCACGATTACGACGAACGGAGCGGGTCCCGCCGCTTCTCTGCCCGCGCCCCCCGAGACGCCGTGGCTGCGGATCCTGCCGCTCGGCGGCTGCGGCGAGATCGGGCGTAACATGACGCTGATCGAGACGCGCGACGATCTCATCGCCGTCGACTGCGGGCTGATGTTCCCCGACGACGAAATGTTCGGCGTCGACATCGTCATCAACGACTTCTCGTATCTGCGCGATCGGATCGACAAATTTCGCGGCGTTCTCGTGACGCACGGCCATGAGGATCATATCGGCGGCGTTCCGTATTTGTTACGTGAGTTCGACGTTCCGGTCTGGGGCACGCCGATCTCGCTCGCGCTCATCAAAGCAAAGCTCCGCGACCACCGGCTCGGTGACGTCAAGTTCCGGCCGGTCCAGCCCGGCGACCGGGTCCGGACGGGCGAGATCGAGACCGAGTTCATCCACATCAACCACAGTCTCGCCGGCGCCTGTTCGCTTGCGATCCGCACGCCGCTCGGCATCGTCTTCCACACGGGCGACTTCAAGTTCGATCAGACGCCGATCGAGGGTGGCCCGGCCGACTTCGCCGCGATCGCGCGCGTCGGCGACGAGGGCGTGCTCGCGCTCCTCTCCGATTCGACGAACGCGGAACGCCCCGGCCACACGCCCTCGGAGCGCATCGTCGGCGACGCGCTCGCGACGATCTTCGCAAAGTCGCCCGGCCGCATCATCGTGACGTCGTTTGCCTCGAACGTGCCGCGCATCCAGCAGGTCGTCGATCAGGCGATCCGCTTCGACCGCAAGATCGCGCTGCTCGGCCGCTCGCTCACGAACGTCGTCCACTTCGCAACGGAGCTCGGCCACCTGCATCTGCCGCAGGAGCGCATGATCGGTCTTCACCAGATCGACGAGTATCCGCCGAATCAGGTCGTCGTCATCACGACGGGCTCGCAGGGCGAGCCGATGGCGGCGCTCTCGCGCCTCGCCGTGCGCGATCATCCGAAGATGAAGATCGTCGCGGGCGACACCGTGATCATCAGCGCGACGCCGATCCCCGGCAACGAGAAGAGCGTCGGCAAGACGATCAACAACCTCTACAAGCTCGGCGCGACGGTCTGGCACGGCACGACGGCGACGCAGGCGCACGTCTCGGGCCACGCCTCGCAAGAGGAGCTGCTGCTGATGCTCAATCTCGTGCGGCCGCGCTTCTTCATTCCGGTGCATGGTGAGTACCGGATGCTCGTGACGCACGCGGGGCTCGCGAAGCGCACGGGCGTCGCGGCCGCGGACGCAATCGTCATGGAGAACGGCGACGTGCTCCAGATCGTGCACGAGACGGCCGGCGTGCCCGTGCTCGCGAGTGTCCGGGGCGCGGCCGTCGCGGCGGTCGCGGCGGCGACGGCGCTCGCGACCGGCAACGGCTCGTCGCTACACGCGAACGGCCGCTCGAACCCTCACGGCCGGCCGGTCACCGGTCCCCGCATCGGTTCGGCGCGGGCGACGAAGATCGGCCGGACCTCGGGCGGCAACGTCATGGTCGACGGCTCGGGCGTCGGCGACATCGGCGAATCCGTGCTGCGCGACCGCAAGCACCTCTCGAGCGACGGCGTCATGATGGTCGTCGTGACGATCGACGCCGAAGAGGCGCGCGTCGTCGCGGGCCCGGACCTCGTCTCGCGCGGCGTCTTCTACTTACCGGAGTCGGCCGCGACGATGAACGAGATCCGCGAGAAGCTGCTGGCCGTGCTCGAGAACTGCTCGGTCGAAGGCATCCGCGACATCGGCACCGTCAAGGAACACATCCGCCAAAGCGTCTCGAAGGCGATCTTCGAGCGCTCCCGCCGCCGGCCGATCGTCGTCCCGGTCGTGATGGAAGTCTAGCGGGCGAGCGACCGCTGAGCGCGCCCCGTCCTCCTGCGTCCCGCTCGTGTGAGCGGGACGTTTTTCATGTCCCGCGGCTTAAGAGGGGTTTAACGACGCCCTGATAATTCGGTAGGAGCACTTCTCGGACGGCTCTTGCCGCCCGGGCTTCAGGCGTCTTCTCCCTCCACGATCTCTCTCTACGCACTAGGAGCAGCTATGTCCATTCCAAGGCTGGTCCGCATCTTGGGCCGCAACGGGCGCGATGTTCTAGTCGCAGCGCTCGTCATCGTCTCGCTGATGCTCTCGAGCTTCTCCCCGGCCTACGCCGCAGGCGGCGTCACCGGAAGCCTCACCGGTACGGTCGTCGACTCGGCGACCGGCAAGACCCTATCCGGAGCGAAAATCTCGATCGCCGCCCCGACCGGCACGTATCAAGCGACGACCGACGCGAAGGGCAACTTCAGCATCCTCGGCGTCAGCGCCGACACGTATACGCTCTCCATCTCCGCGCCGGGCCACAAGCCGCTCGTGCAGAGCGGCGTGTCGGTCGTCGGCGATCAGATCGTCAACCTCCAGCAGATCAAAGTGGAGGACGAGGGCTTGACGACGATCGCCAATTCACGATCGACGGCGTCGCAAGATAGCGTCTTCAAACGCGGTCAGACGCAGGACATCATCACGATCGGCGGCGGTCGGATCGCTCAGACCGTCGGCCATCAAGGCAACACGAACGAGCAGTCGCTGGTCCTCGCGGCTCCCGGTGCCACGATCACGGCTTCCGGAGGCATCACGATTCGCGGCGGCTTGAAAACGGAGACCGGCTACAATTTCGACGGTGTTCCTTACAACGAGCCGTTCTTCTCCGGCAATGGAGGTAATAACCGGTTCACGGGAATCGCTAGCGCCCAGATCGTCGAAGGCGCGGGCGATGCATCGCAAGGCAACATTGCCGGCGGCGCCGTCAATTTGGGTATCAAGCGCGGCACCTATCCCGGATTCGGCCTTTTCGACGCAGAGCTCGGGGGCCCGAACAGCTTCCAGCAGGGCGCAATCGAGTACGGCATCGCCACTCGTGATAACCGCTTCTCGAACTACTTCAGCTACACGCAGTCGAACGAGCATCCGTATTACGGGTCGAAGGGTCTCGATCCGACCGCGTACGGTAACTTCTTCGCCGCGGATCGAGTCACGGCGCAGGATTTGATCGACAACTTCGTCTTCAAGTTCGGTCATAACAATAACCAGTCGCTGCAGTTCTTGTACCAGAATCGCGACAACCATTCGTTCGGCTTCGCCGGAAGCACGTTTCAGAACGGCGCGAATCCGTTCGTGAACTATCAAGTGGATCCTCGCGTCGTCGGCGTGCTCGGGTACGCCGGCTTCACCGGAGGTCTGCAAAACCTGTACGGCATCCTGCCGACGTTCCCCGGCGAGACCAGCATCAGCCAGCGCCCGGATGCGCAGCCGGAGACGAGCTTCAATCCGACGCAGCTCGTCAAGTTCGAGTATGACAACATCCTCGACGCGAACAACTCGCTTCAGTTCCGGGTCTACAACACGAGTTTCGTTGTCGGAACGAACGACTATTTTTCGAACAACAGCACGAATCCGACGTATCAGGCAACCGGCGGCCGTCGAGCCGGCTTCGTGTTCGACTTCCAACACCAGGTGGGGACGCGGTACACGTTTTCGCTCAACCTCACGGGCGAGAACCAGCACCCACAGTGGAACGGGCTCCAGCCGACCTCGCTGTATAACAACATGCTCAACTTGCCAAATGGAGTGGCGACTGCCGGCCCGTCGGCCGACATGACCTATGCGAACTCCGGCGCGACGACGTCGCTCGCGGATTTTCTCACGCCGGTCAATGGTCAATGTCCGGTTTCGGGAGGCTGCTACCTCTCGAATTTCTACTCGGCGGCCAACGCTCCGAAGCTGCCGATCGGTGGCATCGACTACGGCAATACGCTCTTCCAAACGTTTGGTATCGGCATCCGCAATCAGTACCAGTTCGGCGAACGGGTCAAAGCGGACATCGGCCTCCGCTACGAAGGCGCGATCTATCGGTATGGAGACAACAAGTTCAATCCGCAGGCTTATGACACCGGAAATCCGTCAGATGTGCCCGCGGATACCTTGCCAAACTCTTTTATGAATCCGCGAGCGATCGAACCGCGAGCCTCCGTCGCTTTCGAAATCAATCGCGACAATTCGGTTCGTGTGGGCTACGGCCGCTCGGCGATCTTCCTCAACGCACAGACCGCCGGAACGCCGGCCGCTTTGTACAACTATGGTTCGCTGGACAAGATTCCCGCAACCGACTCGGCCGCGAACCCGCAATGCGGCAGCGGCACGAATCCGAGGCTCGTAACCGCAGCCAATCCCCTCGGCCTCTTCAAGTGTCAGAACTATGCCGAGCAGCTGTATTGGCTCTGGGACCAAAACAACGACGCGCCTGACCTCGGTGCTGCCACGCTCCAGATCGCGAGCAACTACGACTTCACCTATCAGCACCAGTTCAAAGGCGGCTTCGGGCTTCGCTTTACGCCGTTTTTCAAGCTGAGCACCGGCGTTCCGTCGTTTGCCGTCAAGAGCGTGGTGACGGACCCCAATACCGGAGCGATCATCTCCGAGGTCTTCACCGCGAACAATCTCGGCAGCAATCGCACGACGGGCGCCGAGCTCGGTCTCTCGACGCCCGATCGTCTTTTTGGCGGTAGCGGATTCTTCAGCGCTACGTACCAGAACGTGCTCGACAGTGCCCCGCCGCTGATCTCCGGAGAGGACTCTCTTCCGATCATCACGTCGGGTTCGCTCGCGCTCAACGACATCTATCGCGCGGGTTACGTCTCGCCGTTCTCGATGCGTTTCGGCGGCGACTACAAGTTCAAGAACGGGCTTCGCATATCGCCGGTGGTGCAATACAATATCGGCTACCCGTTCAGCGTCGGCACGACGACGGCGTCCAGGACTCCCGTTCTCGGCAACTTCACGAATCTGCCGCAGAGCAACAATCCGGCTGCGGTCAGTTCCGTCGCGGGAGCCTTCGGCGCTACCGGCGCGCAGCTCGCGACGCAGTATCTCGATCCTGCAAATCCGGGCAATGCGCTCAACCCGAACATCGCTGCGACGCGTGGCACGCCCGCAACGACCGCCGCGGGTGGCAAGCTCTCCCCGGCTAACCTCGAAGGCGATCTGACCGTCGAGTACAAGAGCGGCCGTAACACGTTCGGCGTTCAGGCGTTCAATCTGTTCGGAACGCAGTACAATGGCGTGATTCCGCAGGTCAATCCGTACTACCAACCCGTCTCCACGGGTGTTGCGGGTCCGCAGACCGGGCAGCTGAAGCAAGCGAATCCCGCGTTCGTGAAAGGCGCGTACGTCGACCGTGGCTATGCGAATCTTCCAACGAATTCGTATGCCTTCTCGAACGGTGCCTATCTTCTGGCTCCGTCGAGTCCCACCAACTTCCGATTCTACTACCAGCTTGGACTCTAAGACATGAACCGTTCTCTGATCCTCGGTCTCAAGGGATCCGGTGCCCTTCTCGCTGCAGCCTCGCTCGCGAGCTGCAGCGGGAGCGGCACGAGTCCCCAACCCGTCACCGTTCAAAGCCCCCTCAGCGGCGTGCTCAAGATGGCCGTCGGCACGGCCAACATCTATGGTGACTCTCCCGCCGTAGCGACCACCGGTACGAACGTCGTCGTGACGTTCCGTCAGCCTAGCGGCGGAACCGAGCCGGGCGGGACGGCCGCCCTCGTCAACTCGCCGACCCTGTCGGGTCCCTGGACCCTGCCTGCTGCCGTGGCGGTGTCGTCGCCGCTCTTCGGAGCGACGATCCTCAACGGCCCGACGGCCGCGGAGGCCGGCACGAACACCATCACTTCGACCGTGCAGCAGAACCCCGGTACACCGACGTCGGCGATCCCGAACTCGTCGTTCGGCGACTCTACCGGCGTCACGGGCCTCGGCCTCGAGCCGTACAACTACACCGCAACGGGTGGTACGTCGACGGGTGGCTCCAGCGTCAATTTCGGTGCGCCTGACAGCTATGTGCCGTACTACGTCCCGGTCTACGACGCGTCGGGGTCGAAAGACGCCAACCGCGCACGCCCGTGGGGTGGTCCACCGGCGTTCGACCCCGATAAGAATGGAAAAGGAACTCGCGACGGTAGCGGATTCCCATCGGCCGTGGTCGGCGTCGAAGAAGGCATCGATGTCTTCCAAGGCACGGGTCCGACCGCGGGGACGTACACGCTCGCCGTGAACGTGCCGACCGGACAGTCGACGAATGGCAACGCCTCGACGACGGCAGCGCTCTCATCGACGGCGCTGCTACCCGCCGTGAGTTTTCCCGGTTTGCCGGCGCTCGACGGTAAGGGTGGCGGCACGTTTGCCCTCACGCTACCGGCGGGCGTGACGGAAGCCTACATACAGATCCGAGATCTCGGCCCGACGACGACCGACGCCACGGGCTGTAACGGTGCGACCGCCGCGGCACCGGTGTACTACACGTTGTTCGCAAATGCGAGTGGCCTGTACACGCTACCCGACACGGATGGCCCCGGCCTACCGACGTCGACGAATCCATCGCTCTGCAATGCAACGCAAAACGCAGCCGTAAGCACGCTGATGACGGGCGACCCGGCTCCGGACGGCGATTCGTTCTCGGTGCAGATCTATGGGTTCGACTACCCGGCCTACGAATCGTCATACCCGCGGTCGACCGGCAATCCGAACCCGACCCTCGCTGGTCCGAGTGGCCAGGCGGATATCTCGATCTCGTCCATGGCGACCTTTACCCAACCGGCCGGACCGGCGACGACGGTCCTTCGCATCTAGGATTCCGCATCGTCGGAACCGGACAGGGACGTTCGCTGCGGCGAACGTCCCTGTCTTCGTTCTCTAGGCGCGAAGTGAAGCCGCATCGAGCCGCGAACGAAGGTCACGTGGATCTTGCCGCTTGAGCTTCGAACGAGTCAACGTCCAGACGCCATCGACCGTCGCCGCGCGCACGTTTCTCGGCGATGCGTTTCGACGGTTGCGCCGGGCGCCGGGCGCGGTCGTCGGACTCGGCATCGTCCTCGCGATCGCGCTGCTCGCGCTCGCAGCACCGGTCGTCGCGCATTACGACCCGCTCGCGCAGAACCTCGCGTCACCGAAGACACCGCCGAGTCTGGCGCATCTCTTCGGTACGGACGCGCTCGGACGCGACCTCTTCGCACGGACGCTGTACGGCGCGCGGATCTCGATTGCGATCGGCTTCGTCTCCGTCGGCATCGCGATCGTCAGCGGGACGGCGATCGGCGTCGTCGCCGGCTACGCGCGCGGGCCGGTCGATTCCGTCTTGATGTCGGCGATGGACCTGATGCTCGCCTTTCCGTCGATCGTGCTCGCGATCGGCATCACGACGCTGCTCGGCGGGAGCATCACGAGCGTCATGATCGCGATCGGCATCGTCTACGTGCCGCAGTACGCCCGCCTCGCGCGCTCATCCGTGCTCGCGGTGCGCGAACGCGAATATGTCGAGGCCGCGCGCTCGATCGGTGCCTCGTCGCTGCAGATCGTCGGGCGTCATATCTTGCCAAACATCCTCGCGCCGCTGCTCGTGCAGGCGACGCTCGGCGTCGCGACGGCCGAGCTCGAAGCCGCCGGCCTCTCGTACCTCGGGCTCGGCGCGCGGCCGCCGACGCCCGAGTGGGGCGCGATGTTGAACGACGCGCGCGACTACTGGCTCTCGGCGCCCTGGGCGCTGATCGTGCCGGGCGCGTCGATCACGGTGCTCGTGCTCGGCTTCAATCTGCTCGGCGACGGTCTTCGCGACGCGATCGACCCGACCGCGAAGTGAGCCTCGGGGCGGTCGTCGCACTCTTCGCGGCGGTCGCGTACGGTGCGGCCGACTTCTGCGGCGGGCTCGCGAGCCGGCGCACGCCGGCGAGCGCGGTGCTCGTCGTCTCGCAGCTCGCCGGCCTCGTCCTGCTCGGCATCATCTTGCCATTCACCGGCACGCACTTCTACGCGCGGGACCTTCCCGTCGCGGCGCTCGCGGGCTGCGCGGCGGCGGCGGGGATCGGTCTGCTGTACGCGGCACTCGCGGTCGGGCGGATGGGCGTCGTCTCGCCGATCACGGCGGTCGTGAGCGCGAGCGTGCCCGTCGCGTTCGGTGCGCTGATGGGCGAACGCATCTCGGCGCTCGCGGCGGCCGGATGCGCGGTCGCGCTCGTCGCGATCGTCATGATCTCGGCCGGAGGCGCGCGCGATCCGCTCGCGACGACGGGCCGCGGTTGGCGCGAACCCGGCGTCGTCATCGCGCTCGGCAGCGGCCTCGCGATCGGCGTGCTCTACGTCGCGCTGGCGCACGGCCGGCCCGATGGGCGTCTCGCGATCGTCGCCGAGATGCGCCTGGTCTCGATTCCGCTCCTCTTCGGCTTCGCGCGATTGACGCGGCGGCCGTTCGCCGTGCCGCGCGCCGCGCTCGGCATCGTCGCGGCCGCGGGCGTGCTCGACATGTGCGCGAACGTCGGCTACGCGATTGCGGCGCGACTCGCGCCGCTTGCGATCGCCGCCGTCCTGACGTCGCTCTATCCGGCTTCGACCGTCCTGCTCGCCTTCGTCGTCCTGCGCGAACGCTTGACCCGGCTGCAGGCCGCGGGCGTCGCCTGCGCGGTCGCCGGCGTCGCCGGTATCTCGCTCGGCTCGTAGCGAGAGATGACGTGGACGTAACGTGATCTCGCGCACAGTGCGGCCGAAAGACCGCCGATCCGGGTGACGGACGCACGGCGTTCGCGCCGATGCGGCGCGCGCGTGGGCCGGCCGCGACGATGCGCACGGTGCCGGCATCGACCGCGTCGCGATCTGGAATGCGCTCGCGCTCGACCCGCTCTATCCGCACGTCGCGGCGCTCGCGACGAATCGCATGCGACGCCTCGGCATCGGCTCGCTCCCGACGTTCGATACGGACGAAGCCGGTTGGCTCGGCGTGCACGTGACACGACGCGCCCTCGCTCACGCCGCACTTCCGAGCGGCTCGCACTGCGGTCCGGCCGTCGCGCTCTTCGGCTTCGCAACCGAAACCGCACGCGCCACGCCGGTCGCCGCGACGGAACGGTAGCGAACTGTCTACAGGATCGCCCACACGTCCAGCTTCGAGCGGACGCGGTCGATCACGGCGTCCGTGAACTCGCTCGTCGAGGCGTGGCCGCCGAGATCGCTCGTCGCGACGCCGCCCCGCACGGCCTCGAGCGTCGCTTCGTAGATCGCACGTGAGGCCGAGACGGCGCGACGATCGCTCACATGCGAGAGTAGGGCCGCGGCGGCGAGGATCATCGCCATCGGGTTCGCGACGTTCTTGCCATATAGCCGCGGGGCCGTGCCGTGCGGCGCCTCGGCCATCGTGACGCATGGCTGGTTCCGGCTATCGAACGCGAGCAGCACGCTCTCGGCGCCGGCGATCGAGCCGAAGAGCTGCATGACAAGATCCGAGAGGCAGTCGCCGTCGCGGTTGAGCGTCGGAATCACCATTGCGTCGCCGGGGCTAGCGATGAGCAGCGCGTACGTCGCGTCGATCAGCTGCGGGTCGTAGACGACGTCGGGAAAGCGCTCGTGCGCCGCATCCATCTCTTCTTTGAGCATGCCTTCGTACGTCGGACTCACCGTGTATTTCGGGCCGCCGAAGACTTTCGCGCCCGTGCGCTCCGCGAGCGCGAAGGCGTACTCCGCGACCACGCGGCACGAACTGCGTTCGATGCGTTCCGTCCGAAACGCGACCTCGTCGCCGTCGTCTCGACGCTCGCGCCACTCGATCGCGCCGTAGGCGTCGCCCGTCGCCATGCGCACGACCGCGATCGGCGCGTGGACGCCGCCGAGCGGCCGCACGCCCGGAATGCGCCGCCCGGTGCGCACGATGACTTTGCCATCGATCGCACGGCGCAAGATCGCGTTCGGCGAACCGACGTCGCCGCGAACCTCGGGCGTGATCGTCGCGGCCTTCAGGCCGAGTCCCGTCGCCTTCATGCGGGCCGCCGCATCGTGCACGACGGCGTTCTTCGTGGCGCGGCGATGGCCGAGCGAAAGATCGAAGCGTTCGAAGGCGAGCTCGACGCCGATGACGTCCGGCGCGAGCACGCGCAGCGATTCGACGAGCAACTCCTGGCCCGTCTCGTCACCCTCGAGCACGACGATCGTTTCGGTCACGGCCACCTCGCATCTCCTTGGCAGAGCGAAAGGGTGCCCGGTCGGCTCGGACGATGCCTCTCGGGCGAGGGGAGGCATCTCGCGCGCTCGAACACTCGCTCGCAATGGCACGCGTTCGCAGAAAGCCTGCGCCCGTGCGACGGGTCTCCGTCTATCGGCTCAACCTCGAGATTCTCGGCATCGCCGCCTTCGGGCTCGCGATCCTGATCGGCGTCGCGCTGCTCGCGCCGCATCGGACGGGCGCGCTCGGTACCGCGCTCGTCGCGGGTCTCACGCGGGCCTTCGGCGGAGCCGCGTGGCTGCTACCGATCGCGGTCGCCATGCTCGGCGGCATCGTCTTCCTCGAGATCAACGTGCCGCGGCTCATCGCGAAATTCGGAGCGGCGGCGCTCGCCTTCTTCGTCGTCGCCGATACGGCGTACGGTGCCCGCGGCGGCGTCTGCGGCCGCGCGGCCTCCTCGAGCCTCGAGTCGCTCGTCGGTCCCGGCGTCGCGCCCGTCGTGCTCGCGCTCGTCGCGCTCTCGCTCGCCCTCTGGATCACGGGCGCCTCGCTCAAACGCACGATCGGCTGGACGATCGCGGCGGCGGCGCGGCTGCGCGCGCATCTCGTCGATCGCGCGGCGCTCCGTGCGACGCGGCGCCTCGAGCAGGCGCAGGCGGCGACACCCGCGGTCAGCGCGCCCCCCGCACTCGCGGGTGCCCCGCCGCAGAGCCTGCGCGAAGCGTTCAACCTCGGGCCGCTCGCGACACCGACCGTACCGATGCCGCCGAAACCGCTCGAGCCGGCGCGACCGCCGAAGACGAAGACGAAGCCGGAGCCGCCATCGCTGTCGGCGATCGACTCAGCAGAGATGCAGCCGCAGCCGACGATCGACGTCGCGCCGCCGACCGGCGCCGACGTCGCAGCCGAAACCGAAGCTCTCGCGGAAGACGACGCCGTCGCCGAGTCCGGAGCCGACGCGCTGCTCGACGGCGGCGTCTTCGCCGCGGACGGCCCGGTCTACGACGTCGCGCGCGAGCGGGAGCTGCGCGCGACGTCGACGCCGGAGCGCGCGGTCGTCGGCGACTACGAGCCCGCGACGCTCGCCGCGCGCGCCGCCTCGCCCGCGATCTCGCTGCCCGACGAGAGCGGCGACCGGCCGCGGACGTACGTCTTGCCGCCGCTCTCGCTCTTCGATCCGCCGCAGGTGCAGATCGTCGACGAGAGTTCGCGCGCGACGCTGCTCGAGGACACGCTCGCGTCGTTCGGCGTCAACGCGAAGGTCGTCCACATCGAGCGCGGTCCCTCGATCACGCGCTACGAACTCAAGCCCGAGCGCGGCATCAAGATCTCGCGCATCTCCGCGCTGACGGACGACCTCGCGCTCGCCCTCGCCGCGACCTCGGTCCGCATCGAAGCCCCGATACCGGGCAAGTCGGCCGTCGGTATCGAGGTCCCGAACGCGAACGTCGCGGTCGTCGCGATCCGCGAGATCTTCGACGCGCTGCCGCTGCGCGGCACCGTGCCGCCGCTGCACATGGCGCTCGGCAAAGACATCACGGGCCGGCCCGTCTTCGGCGATCTCGGCAAGATGCCGCACCTGCTCGTCGCGGGCGCGACGGGCAGCGGCAAGAGCGTCTGCCTCAACGGCATCATCGCCTCGCTGCTCGTCAGCGCGACGCCGGATCAGGTGCAGATGCTCTTCATCGATCCGAAACGCGTCGAACTCACGGTTTACAACGGGATCCCGCACCTGATCAAAGAGGTCATCACGGATCCGCGGCTCGCCGCCGGCGCCCTTTTCGAGATGACGAAGGAGATGGATACGCGGTACGAGCGCTTCGCGAAGGCCGGCGTGCGCAAGATCGAAGAGTATAACGCGAAGTACCCGGACGAGCATCTGCCATACGTCGTGATCGTGATCGACGAACTCGCGGACCTCATGCTGATCGCGCCGGCCAAGGTCGAGACGACGATCTGTCGCCTCGCGCAGCTCGCTCGCGCGACCGGCATCCACCTCGTCGTCGCGACGCAGCGGCCCTCGGTCGACGTCATCACGGGCATCATCAAGGCGAACATCCCGTCGCGGATCGCCTTCGCCGTCAGTTCGCAGGTCGATTCGCGCACGATCCTCGACATGGTCGGCGCCGAACGCCTGCTCGGCCGCGGCGACATGCTCTATCTGCCGATCGACGCGCCGAAGCCCGTCCGCGCGCAGGGTGCGCTCATCACGGGTAGCGAGATCTCACGCCTCGTCGCGTTCTGGGCGGCGCAGGCGAGTCCGGAGAATCTGCTCGACGTCGACGTCGTGCCGATCGACGAAGACGAGAAGAAGCGCGACGTCGATCCACTCTGCTACGAAGCCGCAATCTTCATCATCGATAGCAAATACGCGTCAACCGCGCAGTTGCAGCAGCGCTTCAGCATCGGCCACCCGCGGGCCGTGAAAGTGATGAAGCAGCTCGAAGAGTTCGGCGTCGTCGGGCCGCACGAGGGCACGAAGCCGCGTCAGATCAACATCGGCCGCGGCGAACTCGAGACGATCGCGGACCGCCTCGGCCGCGACGAGCAGCTCTCGCTCGAGGTCTGAGCAGCGACTCTCGCTCGATGTCTCCAGGAGGCGCGAGAGCTCAACGAGTCGCCGGGCCGACCGGCTGTCCCGCGTCATCGACGTCGGTCGTCTGCGTCGTGAACCGGATGAGGAACGCCGTGAAGACCCCACCTGCTCCGAGGAGCACGAGACCGCCGTCTTGCCAGACCCCGTTCTCGCGAAAGCGGTTCCGGTCCGTGTCGCCCTGGTTCACGTGAATGTTGTGCATGCCGGAGCCGCCGCGGTCGTTGTAGCGCTCACCGAAGACGAAGATCCGCGTCGCGGCCCGGGCGTACGGGCGTAGCGTCTCGTCCGCGACGTTGCCCGTGACGGTCTGCCACGCCGTGACGGGCGCGTGGAGTCGCGGGTCGCGCACGACGTCGAGGGCGCCCGACGTCGCGTCCGTCGCAAGCGCGGCGTAGCCGTCCGGCATCGCCGCGACGCTCGCGAAGCCGGCGGCGTCGACGGGAAGCACCGCGTACTCGATCGGCGCCGTCGCACCGTTCACGTCGACGGCGCAGCGCCAGTTCGTCCCGTCCGGCTCCCGGAGGTGCAGGAGCGCGTGCAAATAATGGCCGGTCTTGCCGTCGTTGTCGTACGACGTGAGCGTTCCGATCAGAAGTCCGTAGGAAGGCAGCGGCATGGCCGGCTCGTTCGCGCGCAAGGCTCCCGATCCGGCACCGGCCAATCTCTCTCGGATGTCTCGCTCTCGTTCGTTCATGCGCGTGCCCGCAATTGCCGCGCTCCTCTCGCTGCTCGTCTCGCCGCTCGCGACGCCGGCGGCCGCACCGTCCGCGTCGCCGACCGTGACCTCGCAGGGGCTCGACCTCTCGAACCTCGACCCGTCGTGCAAAGCCTGCGACGACTTCTACAAATTCGCGGACGGGAAGTATGACGCGCGTCATCCGATCCCGGCCGACCGCGCCGAGTTCGGCAGCTTCGACGTCCTCTCGGACGCGCGGCTCGACCAACTCCACCGCGTGCTCGACGGGGCGGCCGCCAACACGAGCGCCGCGCCGTCGAGCGATGAGGGCAAGCTCGGCGAGTTCTACCGGGCCTGCATGGACGACGCGAGCCGCAACGCGGCCGGCCTGACGCCGCTGCAGCCGGCCCTGGACGGCATCGCGTCGATCGCGGATGCGAAGTCGCTCGTCACCGAGATCGCGGCGCTCGATCGCATCGGCGTCTCGGCGCTCTTCTCGTTCGGCTCCTCGCCCGACGAGCGCATGTCGCAGCGCACGATCTCCGAACTCGCCGACGCCCGGCTCGGCCTGCCCGACCGTGAATTCTATCTCGCGAAGGACGCAAAGTCGGTCACGCAGCGCGACGCCTATGTGAACTACGTCGCGCAGATGCTGACGCTCGTCGCCGCGAGCGGCTCTCCCGCCGCGACCGGCTCTGCCGCCGCGGCCGGTACGGTCGCACCGTCCGCGGCGACCTTGCCTTCGGCCGCCGCCGCTTCGAGCGAGCCCGCGACGGGCCGGGCACCGGCCCGCGATGCGGCGACGCGCACGGGCCCCGTGCCGGCCGCCACGGCGGACGTCATCGTCGGTACGCCGGTCCCGCAGACGGCGGGCTCGGCCGCCGCGACGCCATCGGTTGCGGCGACGGCCGTCGTGCCGTCGACGGAGGCGATCGCCGAGGCCAAAGCCATCCTTGCGCTCGAGACCTCGCTCGCGACGACCTACCCGACGCGTGACCAGCGGCGCGATCCCGTGGCGAACTACCACCTCGTCACGACCGCCTCGCTGATCAAAGCCGTGCCGTCGGTCGATTGGACGTCGTTCTTCTCGGCGCTCGGCGTCGCCCCGTTCGAGAAGCTCGACGTCGACCGCCCGGACGTCATCATCAACTCGGCAAAGCAGCTGGACGCGACGCCGGTCGACACGTGGAAAGCCTATCTCCGCTACAAGCTCGCCGACACGTATGCGCCGGAACTGCCCGACGCGTTCTACGCGACGCGCTTCGCCTTCCGCGGCACCGTCCTCACGGGCGCAAAGCAGCCGCGGCCCGAGTGGCAGCGCTGCGCGTTTGCAGCGGAGAACTCGCTGCAAGATATTGTCAGCGTCGTCTTCGCTTCGAAGACGTTCTCGCCGCATGACAAAGCCGTCGCGCTCGCGCTGATCACGAACGTCCACGCCGCGCTCCACCGTGATCTTGCGACGCTGCCGTGGATGGCGCCCTCGACGCGCGCCTACGCCCAGAAGAAGCTGACCGCGATCGTGAAGAAGATCGGCTATCCCGATCACCCGCAAGACTACGCGGCGCTCGTGCTACGGCCCGGACCCTACGCGCAGCAGGCGCTCGCCGCGTACCGCTTCGCCTGGGACGACGATGTGGCACGGATCGGCCATCCGACCGATCGCACGCGCTGGGGCATGCCGTCGCCCGAAGTCAACGCCTACTACAGCGACGAAAACAACGAGATCGTCTTTCCGGTCGGCATCCTCGGGCCGCCGTTCTTCGACCCGGCCGCGGACGACGCCGTGAACTACGGCGGCATCGGCGCCGTCATGGGTCACGAGACGACGCATGGCTTCGATGACGGCGGCAGGCAATTCGATGCCAACGGCAATCTGCGTGACTGGTGGCAGAAGAGCGACGCTGCCAACTTCAAGCGGCGCGCGGCGTGCATCGTCGGCCAGTACTCCGCCTACACGGTCGACGGCAACGTCCATCTGAACGGCTCGGCCGTCCAGGGCGAAGCGGTCGCCGATCTCGGCGGTCTGACGCTCGCGTACCGCGCCTTCGAGAAGACGCCGGAGGCGCGCGCGCACGAGTCGATCGGCGGCTACACGCCGGAGCAGCGGTTCTTCCTCTCGTTCGCACAGGTCTGGGCGAGCAACGAACGGAGCGAGGCCGCGCGCAATCAAGCGCTGACGGACCCGCATCCCGACAACAAGTGGCGCGTGATCGGCACGCTCTCGAACATGCCGGAGTTCGCCGCCGCGTTCCATTGTCCGAAGATCGCCGCGATGGTCCGCAAGGCGCACTGCCAGATCTGGTGACCCGCGGCCGCGCGACCCTCCTCACATCGGGCCTCGCGTATCTCGCCGTCTTCGTCGCCCTCGGCGCGTTCGTCTCGCACGGACGGCCGGGGGCGTTCGATCGCTCCGGCATGGTCTTTTTCGATCAGGCTCGGCCGCTCGCGATCTTCGGCACTGAGAGCGGTCTCTTCCCCATCTACTCCGGGCTCTCGATCGCGGCGCTCGTTATCGGCATCGCGCGCCGCGCCTTCCTCGGACGCGCCGTCTTCCTCGCTGCGATGCTGTTCGCGACGTGGAAGATCGGCGACGTCGCGAAGCTGGCCTTCCACCGAGTGCGCCCGGCGCACTGGCTCTGGGTCTTCGAGAGGTCGCCGTCGTACGCGAGCGGCCACGCGGCGCTCGCCGTCGCGGGCTACGGTCTGCTCGCGGCGTACGTGTGGCGCAGCCCCTTGCCGCGCCGCGAACGCGCGGTACTCGCGGGCGCGTTGCTGCTCTGGATCGTCACGATCGACTGGTCGCGCATGGCACTCGGCGCGCACTATCCGACGGACCTGATCGGCGGCACGCTGCTCGGACTCGGCCTGATCCAACTCGGCCGCGCGATCTGGGACCCGCTCCGCGTGCCGCAGCGCGCGCGCGTGCGACGCGGGCGATGACGCCCCGATGCTACCGCGAAATGCGGATGGCTAGCGTGACGGCGACGGAAGAAGCCACGTCCGACGGCGGCAGCGGTTCCCCGCGTTCGGTCATCACGTCGGCGTGGAGTTCGATCACCTCGCGCGCGTTTGCGAGGCGTTCCTCGAGCGTCTCTCCTCGCGTGTGCGCACCCCGGAATGCCGGAACATGAAGCGAGAAGCCGCCTTCGGTCTCGCGGCGCGAGTATGAACGCATAGGACGATCCAACTGCATCGTCTCGGACGTTCCCGGCGATGCGCAACTGCCCCCGTCCTACAGTAACGTCCGCAGCCGTGAGAATTGAGACGCGTCAGTTGCTCAATAAGTTTGGGCCCCGTCAATCGCTTGACTATATTATCGCGCAATGATAATTTAGGTTATGGAGTTCGCGGACCGTGGTACGCGAGACCTTTACAATGGCATTGCCTCCAAGGCGGCCCGCAGAGTTGTCCCGGCTGCGCTTTTCCAGAGGGCAATTGACAAATTGACTCTGCTGGACGTCGCCGTGAGCTTGGATCAGCTTCACATCCCGCCGGGAAATCGCCTGGAGGCCATGCGCGGCGATCGCGCTGGGCAGCATTCGAACCGAATCAATGAGCAATACCGCGTCTGCTTCCGCTGGACGGAACGAGGCGCAAGGGATGTCGAAATCGTCGACTATCACGAGTAAGGGGACATCAATGAATCGCCCGCTTTCGATTCCGACTCATCGCCGCCCGACTCTTCCAGGCAGCATCCTCCTTCGAGAGTTTCTCGAGCCGTTGGGGATCACGCAGGCCGCGTTTGCCAAACACATCGGCGTTACGAACGCGCGTCTGTCTGAGATCATTCATGGGAAGCGGCCGGTGACGATGGATTCCGCGCTGCGCTTGGAACGGGCGTTGGGATTCAGTGCCGAGTCGTGGATGCGCATGCAGATGACGCTCGATCTGTACGATGCGCTCCACGGTCGCGCCGGCAAATCGGTCGCGCGAATCAAGCCGATCGCCCGGGCGTCCTAATGTTCGGCGGCGTTCGGCTTCACAGGGCCGTGAGTGGACGCACATCGGACGGAGCCTCGTCCGTTGGTCTCAGGCGTCGTTCGAACCAGAGGACGTCGTGCCACGCGGAGCGCTTGAAGCCGACCGCGTGATAGACGCCGATTGACGAGAATCCGAGAGCCTCGTGGAGTTGGCAGCTCGCTTCGTTCGGTAGAGCGACGCCGGCGAAGGCCGTGCAATAGCCTTGTTCCGTCAGCAGACGAAAAAGCTCCACGTAGAGCCGGCGCGCGACGCCGAGCCTTCGCGCCCCTGGGGCAACGTAAGCGCTGACGTCGACCGACCATTCGTACGCAGGACGGGGACGATGCGGCGACGCGTAAACGTAGCCGGCCACGATCCCGTCGCGTTCGAACACGAGCCAGGGGAACCGGTCGCCCGCATCTGCGATCCGGCGTCGTATCTCGACGGCGCCGGGAGGCACGTCTTCGAACGAGATCGTCGTATCCGCGACGATCGGATCGTAGGTGGCAGCGACAGCCGTCGCATCATCCAGACGGCAACGCCTGATTATCTCCGCCATGGCTTCGCCACGTTCGACCAGCTCGCAGGTCGTAACTGCATGAGCGGGTTCTCTACTTCGGCGATCAGCGGCTTCAGCGCGCGAATCCGGCGCGCGCCGGGCTCGTGCTTCGCGCGGTACAGGCCGACGTCCATCCGCTTCTGTAGCAGAGCCGCATCGCATCATCGGCGTGACCAGCGCATCGCCTCATGCTTGACATACTATGTTGCACGTAGTATGTCACCTCTATGATTCGGCCCTCCGGAACGAGGGACACCGAGCGACTTTTCGAGCGTCAACGGGTTGGCCGGTTTCAATCCTTCGAATGGACCGCCCAACGCCGGATGACTTTACTAATCAAATTCGATCGCTCGCTGACCTCAAATTGCCAGGCGTCCGCCTCGATGGGTTACAGGGGAATCGCGCGGGTCGATATTCGATACGAATCAACGATCAGTGCCGTATCTGCTTCCGCTGGGAAGACGGAGATGCGTATGAAGTAGAGATCGTCGACTACCACTAGGAGCGCATCAACATGTCAGAGCTCTTGGCCCCCGTTCATGCCGGTGAGATTCTCGCTGAGGACTTCATGGCGCCCATCGGACTCACTGCGAACCAACTCGCACTCAGTCTCCGCATTCCGGCGAACCGCCTCACGGCAATCATCGCCGGGAAGCGAGGTATCACGGCCGACACCGCCCTTCGTCTCGCTCGATATTTTCGCACGAGCGCCGAAATGTGGATGGGCCTCCAGGCCGACTACGATCTGCAAATGGAGCGCGATCTCCATGGCGCTGAGATCGAACGCGCGGTTCTCGTCCCCGCGTAGCGGGCGGTGACGGCGCCTGCGACGCCTAAGCATCCGAGCTCCGCTTTTCTCGAAAGGACGCTCCGTGACGCCGTTTGCCGACTACGAGGAGTACGATGCGACCGCGCTCGCGGAACTCGTGTCCCAGCGTCGCGTGAGCCCGCGCGAGCTCGCCGAGGCGGCGCTGCTGCGCATTCGCGAACGGAACGCCGCGCTGAACGCCGTCGTGCATCTGCCCGACGACGCGACGCTGCAGGCGAGCGTCGAGTCGACGCCGGACGGGCCGTTCCACGGCGTGCCGTTCCTCGTAAAAGATCTCGGCGCCGCGGTCGCGGGCTGGCCGATGACGATGGGCAGCCGCGCGTACGCCGGCTTCGTGCCGACACACGACGACGAGGTCGTGAAGCGGCTGCGCCGCAGCGGCGTCGTCTTCGTCGGCAAGACGAACGTGCCGGAGTTCGGGACGTTTCCGTACACCGAATCCGAGCTGCTCGGCGCGGCGCACAACCCGTGGAATCTCGACCACACGCCGGGCGGTTCGAGCGGCGGGTCGGCCGCGGCCGTCGCGGCCGGCATCGTACCGATGGCGCACGCGAACGACGGTGGCGGTTCGATCCGCATCCCGGCGAGCTGCTGCGGCCTCTTCGGTCTGAAGCCCTCGCGCGGCCGCGTGCCGAGCGGCTTTCGCAACGCGGACGGTCCGGGCGCGCTCTCGATCGACGGCGTCGTCTCGCGCAGCGTCCGCGACTCCGTCATCATGCTCGACGCGATCTCGCAGGTCGACCCGCGCTGGCCGAAGCCCATCGCCCCGCCGCCGGAGCGGCCGTTCGCCCACGAACTCGGCCAAGAGCCGCGGCGCCTGCGTGTCGCCTTCGTGACGGACGCGCTGCTCGGCGACGACGTCGACCCCGTCTGTCTCGAAGCGCAGCGGCAGGCCGCGAACCTGCTTTCGGAGCTCGGGCACGACGTCGAAGAGGCCTCGCCCGTCTTCGACCGCGTCGCGACGCGATCGGCCTTCCTCACGCTCTTCGCCGCGCTCGTCGCGACCGCAATCGACGGAGCGGAGCTCGAGATCGGCCGGCCGACGACGCGCGCGGACTTCGAGCTCGACCAGCGGACGCTCGCGACGATCGGCAACGTGCTCTCGGCTAGCGATCTCGCCCACGCGCTCGGCACGCAGCAACGCACGATCTTCGCGCTCGCCGGCTTCATGGAACGCTACGACGTCATCCTCTCGCCGACGCTCGCGCAGCCCCCCGCCCGGATCGGGCAACTCAAAGCGAGTAAGCGCGAACGTCTCGAGATGAAGCTGCTCGGTCGCCTCAAGAGCCGCAAACTCCTCGAGTCGAAGTTCGACGAGATCGCATCCAAGACGATGGCCTACATCGGCTTTCCGCCGCTCTTCAACGTCACGGGACAGCCGGCGATGTCCGTACCGCTGCACTGGAGCCCCGAAGGGCTGCCGATCGGCGTGCAGTTCGCCGGACGCTACGGTGATGAAGCGACGCTCGTGCGCCTCGCGACGCAGTTGGAAGCGGCGCGCCCGTGGTTCACCCGTCGCCCGCCGGCCTACGCCCGGCCGGTCGCTGCGCCCTAGCGTCCCGTCCGGTCCGACGTTCGTCGGAGAGCGAGGCGCGACGCAAGTCCTTGGCACCGCTGAGACGAAAGAGCACTCTAAGAGATGGCCGTTCGCAGCGAGCGGCTCCGACGAGGCGAGGCGATCCGACCGTGGACATGGTGTACGACAAGCAGCTCCTTCCGATCGCGCGGAAGATCGACGCGGGCACGCCCCTCTCGCTCGAGGACGGGCTGACGCTCTTCGCCACGCCGGATCTGCACACGCTCGGCCGCCTCGCGAAGGCGCAGAAGGAGCGCAAGAGCGGCGACAAGGTCTTCTACGTTCTCAATCGCTACATCAACTCGACCAATATCTGCTACGCGAATTGCAAGTTCTGTTCGTTTGCGGCCGGGGAGAAGGAGGACGGAGCGGTGCGTATGCCCGCGGACGTCGTCTTCGAGAAGGCGCTCGAGACGGGCGACAACTTCAATCAACTGCACATCGTCGGCGGTCACGATCCGCGACAGCTCTCGCTCGACTACTGGCTGCCGCTCATGCGGCGCTTCAAAGAGCATCTGCCGCACGTGCAGCTCTCGCTCTTCACGGCAGCGGAGATCGACTATCTCGCGCGGCGTCACCGGCTCACGTACGATCAGATCATGGGCCGTCTGCGCGAAGCCGGACTCGACAATATCAACGGCGGCGGCGCAGAGATCTTCGCCGAACGGTTCCGCAAAGAAATCTGCCCGAACAAAGTCGATGCGGCGCACTGGCTCGATGTGCACGAAGTCGCCCACCGGCACGGCATCGCTTCGAACGCGACGATGCTGTACGGCACGATCGAGAAGATCGAGGAGCGCCTCCAGCACCTGATCTTGCTACGCGAGTCGCAGGAGCGCTCGCCCGGCTTCAACGCCTTCATCCCGCTCGCGTTCCATCCCGACGGGAACGAACTCAGCCACCACGGCTGGACCTCGGGTCTCGACGATATCCGCGTCTTCGCCGTCGCGCGGCTGATGCTGAACAATTTCGATCACATCAAAGCCTACTGGATGATCCAGGGCCTCAAGGTCTGTCAGGTCGCACTGGAGTTCGGCGCGGACGACATGGACGGCACGCACGGCTCGACGGACGAAGAACGCATCTATCACAGCGCGGGTACGGCCTCGGGTCAATACGTCGACGACCGAGAGTTCCGGCGCCTGATCGGCGAGGCCGGCTACACGGCCGTGCGCCGCAACTCGACGTATGACGAGTTCCCGTACGATTGGAAGCCCGGCGATCCGCTGCCCTCGACCTTCGTCATGACGGGGGCGGCTGCGCGTGACGGCGCCGCCACGCGTCCGGTCGCGGCGGCGCGCGAGGCGATCGCCGCGCAACCGGTTATCGGATAGACCGGACGGTGCTGCGCTCGGGGCGGATCATTTACACGAACGATCTGCCGATCTATACCGCGTTCGACGAAGGCGCGATCGCGTATCCGGGAGCGCTGCACGCGGACGTGCCGGCGAATCTGAACGCAGACCTGCTCGCCGGGCGACTCGACCTCAGCCCGATCTCCGCCTTCTTCTACGGCGAGCACGCGGACGAACTCGCGATCCTGCCCGAGATCTGTATCGGCGCGCGCTCGGAGGTCTGGTCCGTGCTCTGCGTCTCGGCGAAACCCCTCGCGGAGCTGGACGGCGCGACGATCGCCGTGACGCGCGAGTCGGCCAGTGGTCGTAATCTGCTACGCGTGCTGCTCGAACGCCGCTACGGCATCCGCGCGATCTTCGTGGCGCACGACGATCCGTATGCGGTCGCGGCGAACGGCGGTCCGGCGCTCCTGATCGGCGACCGGGCGATCGACGCGCTGCACACGTTCGCGCCGAAGAACCTGCACGATCTCGGCAAACTCTGGCACGAATGGACCGGGCTCGACTTCGTCTTCGCCATCTGGGCCGTGCGGCGCGACACGCTGCGGCGCCATCCCGAGCTGGTCCGCGACGCCGCCCGGGCGCTCTCGCTCTCGGCGAAGTGGGGCGTCGCCCATATCGACCGCGTCGTCGCCGCAGCCGAACTCGCCCGTCCGCGTCCGCCGGGCTTCTACGCCTCGTACTACGCGACGCTGAACTTCCATTTCGACGAGGCCGCGCGCCGCGGACTCGCGCGATTCTTCGACGAAACCTACGCGCTCGGTGCGATCCCGCGCGTACCGTCCGTCCTTCCGGAGGAGACCGTCCTTGCTCGGTAAGCTCTTACACAAAGCCGCCGGCGGCGGACGTCTCACGTACGACGAAGGCGTCACGCTCTATCGCGAGGCTTCGCTGCACGACCTCGGCGCGGCCGCGTTCGAGCGGCGGATGTCGCTCTATCCGACGACGGACGTCACGTACGTGATCGATACGACGATCAACTATACCAACGTCTGTAACGTCCACTGCACGTTCTGTGCGTTCTTCCGTCCGGAGAAACACGGCGAAGGCTACACGATGTCGCACGACGACGTCATCGGCCGGGTCAAGTGGGCGGCGGATCAGGGCGCGACGCAGATCATGATCCAAGGCGGCGTGAACCCGGATCTCCGCATCGAGTGGTTCGAAGGGCTCTTCGACCGCGTCTCCGCGGAGTATCCGCAGGTCGACATCCACTCGCTCTCGGTCTCGGAGATCAACGGCCTCTCGAAGGTCGAGGGACTGACGCCGACGCAGGTCCTCACGCGGCTCAAGGCCCATGGTTTGAAATCGCTACCGGGCGCGGGCGCCGAGATCCTGGTCGAGCGCGTGCGCAAGCGCATCAGCGCGCGCAAGATCAAGCCGGACGAGTGGCTCGGCGTGATGCGCGACGCGCAACTGCTCGGCATGCCGACGACGGCGACGATGATGTTCGGGTCGATCGAGACGCTCGAGGAGCGCATCGAGCACCTCGAGGTCATGCGCCGGCTCCAGGACGAGACCGGCGGCTTCACGGCCTTCATTCCGTGGTATTACGTGCCGTTCAAGACGCCGCTCAAGGGCCAAGAGTCGACCGGGCTCGACTACCTGCGCGTGCTCGCGATCTCGCGGCTCTACCTCGACAACTTCGCGCATCTGCAGGCATCGTGGCTGACGCCCGGCGTGAAGATGGGCCAGCTCGCGCTCTTCTACGGCTGCGACGATATGGGCGGGACGATCCTCGAGGAGCGCGTCGTGCACGACGCCGGCTCGACGAACGAAGCGACGCGGAAGCAACTGGAAGAACTCGTCATCGGCGCGGGCTTTCGGCCCGTCGTGCGCGACACGTACTGGAATCTGCGGCCCGAGATGGCGCTCGCGACCGCGTCCTGACGGCGAATCGCTACGGCGCGGTGACGCCGAAGAACTGGACGGCGTTCGTCCGGTAATCCGTCAGCGCGAGTTTCGCTGCGTCGCGTGAGAGCGCGAACTCGCGCGGGAAGCCACCGGTCGGTAACGTCGCGAAGACGGCCTTGCCGCCCGCGAGCGCCGCGCGGGTGTCGAGCAGGCTGAGCGTCGAGGTCGTCGTATTCTCGGCGTAACGGTCGGAATTTGCTACGGCGAGCGTGCCCGCACCGAGCATCGCGAGACCGATCGGCGCGCGGCCGACCGGCACGGCAAACGGCACGTTCTGCGCGAGCGAGCCGAAGTGGGCGGCATCGAACGCGAGCACCGCGTCGTCGTCACGCGCGCTCACCCACGCGACGTCGGTCGCGGGCGAGAGGACGACCCGCGAAGGCGAGCAACCGGCGGCGGCGCGCGCGCGGATCGCGCGACCGGGGGCCGTGAGGGCCTGCGCCGCATCGATCATCGTCAGCGTCCCTTCGCGTACGACCGCTCCGCGCAGGCCGCGACAGCTCCGTGCCGAGATGTTCGTCGCGGAGACTTCACTCGCGACGAAGATCGAGCGGCCATCGGGCGTCACGGCGACGCCGACCGGGCCGCTGTCGAGCGTCACGTGGTTGACAATTTTCTGTGAGGTGAGATCGGCGATTGCGAGGGTGCCGGTGCTCTCGTTCGTGACGTACGCATGGCGACCGTCCGGTGCGAGGGCGACATCGATCGAGCCGTCGCTTGCCGAATCGTCGATCGTGCGGAGCTTCGGATCGTCGCTGCCTGCGAGCGCTTTCGCGTCGAGCAGCGCGATGCCCGTGCCCGTCGCGACGACGAGGGTCGCGCCGTCCTTCGTGAGCGCGAGACCCCCCGGCGTTCCACGGACCGCGACGAAGCGCGAGAGCGCGTAGCGGTCGCCGGCCTGGGTGAGCACGGCGATGCCGCCCCCGAAGTCGACGTCGACCGAGACGTACAGCGTCGCGCCGTCCGCCGAGAAGGCGGCCGCGAACGGATGGCCCGGCACCGAGACACGCGCGCGTTCGACGAGCGGGTTCGCGGCGAGCGGCACGGGCGCGGCCGACGGCGTCGCGGTCGGCTTCGGCGACGGCGTCGCCTTTAGCGTGGCGGTCGGCCGCGGCGTCGGCGCGAGCGTCGGAACCGGCGTCGGCGCGAGCGTCGGGACCGGCGTCGGCTTGGGCGTTCGCGTCGGTCGCGGCGTCGGCGCGAGCGTCGGAACCGGCGTCGGCGCGAGCGTCGGCGCGTCCGTCGGCACCGGCGTCGGTGCGGGCGCCGGATCGAGCGTCGGCGCGACGGTCGGAGCCGGCGCGGGCGTCGCGCCGCGGGCGCGCGCTCCGGTCGCGCTCGCGACGAGGAGCCCGGCGATGACGGCGCCGCGCGCGAAACTCAACGGTGACATCAGTCCACTCCTCGGATCGTGGCCGCCCCGAGCACTTCCTCGCCGCGCGTGTCGTAGATGGCGACGAGTTGTCCCGGAGCGACGGCTCGCTCGGGTCCTTCGAAGCGCAGCCGGATCGTCCCCTCGCCGAGCGTCGCCGTCGCGGCGTTGAGCGGCGCGCGGTAGCGTGTCATCGCGCGCACCCGCGCGGGACCCGCGGCGAAGTGCTCCGGGCGCAGCAGATTGACGTCGTCCGCGACGAGCGCGAAGGCGTCGAGTTCGTCTTCACGGCCGATGACGATCGTCTGCGTCCGCGGGTCGATCCGCGTCACGTAGCGCGGGCCGTCGTTGAAATGCGTCGCGGGCAGGCCCCGCCGCTGACCGACCGTGAAATTCGTCACACCCGCGTGCGTTCCGACGCGTCTGCCGTCCGTCGTGACGACGTCTCCCGGCGCCGCGACCGCCTCCGCCTTCGCCAGCGCCTCGCGGTAGTCGCCGCCCTCCGTGAAGCAGATGTCCTGCGACTCCGGCTTTGCGTGGACCGAGAGGCCGAGCCGGAGCGCGTGTGTGCGCGTCTGCGCTTTCGTCAGCTCCCCGAGCGGCAGGAGGAGCGAGGCGAGCTGCGACGGAGCGAGCTGTGCGAGCGCGTATGACTGATCTTTGCTCTCATCGCGACCCCGGAAGAGATGCGGTCCGTCCGGTTCGTGGCGCAGCCGCGCGTAATGGCCGGTCGCGACGAAGGCGGCGCCGAGCCGTGCCGCATACCGTGAGAGCGTCCCGAGCTTCACGAAGTTGTTGCAGGCGACGCACGGATTCGGTGTTCGGCCGGAGACGTACGCGCTCGCGAAACGGTCGATCACCTCCCGTTTGAACGCCTCTTCGAAGCCGAGCACGTAATGCGGGATGCCGAGGATGGCGGCGCTGCGACGGGCATCGTCGAAGTCACGCGTCCCGCAACACGACCGCGCGGCCGCCGGCCGCGTGGGTTCATACATCTTCATCGTCGCGCCGATCACGTCGTAGCCTGCTTCCACGAGCAGACCCGCCGCGACCGCGGAGTCCACGCCGCCGCTCATGGCGACGACGACACGGGTCGTAACGGCCATATCGCTCGAAGCATACCGCACCGCGCCCTACAGGACAACGGGCACCGCGTGCCAACACCAGCGCGACATGCCCTTTCTCGGGGATCGGTTTCGTGCCGCTAGGGAAGCTCGAGGCCTCTCGCTCGCCGACGTCTCCGAGCAGATCCACATCCGTACCCTCTACCTCGACTGCATCGAACGCGAATCGTGGGCGACGATCGGCGCACCCGTCTACACCCGCGGGTTCGTCCGTTCCTACGCTCGCTTTCTCGCCCTCGACCCGGAACAGGCCGTCGCCGAGTACGTCGAATCGTCCGGCGCGCCGGCCTCCTCGACGCCCGGACCCCTCATCGCGACGACCGGCACCGTCCCGGTCCGCGAGCGGCCCTCGCCGCCGGCGGCCCGCGAACCCGCGATGCGGGACGTTCCGCTGCCGAAGCGCCTGCCGCCGTCGCGCGAGCCGCGCCGCGCCCCCTCCGCGAAGGGCTCGGAGGGCCCCTCACCCGCCGTCATCGTCCTCGGCCTCGTCGCCCTCTTCCTCATCGGTGCCGTCGGCTACGCCTTCTTTCAAAATCTGACGCGGCCGGCCGTCGTTCCCGTCGCCGTCATCTCGACGCCAGCCCCGGTCGCGACGGCCGTGGCGGCGGCGCCGAGCGCGCCGCCGAAGCCGGTCGCGACGCGGACGATCGCGCTCTCGGCGCGCAAGGCGTCGTGGGTGCGGATCTCGATCGACGGCGGAGCGCCGGTCGAGGGTGTGCTGGAACCCGGCGTCACGAAAACGTTTCACGGGAAGTCGGCGGACCTTCGCCTCGGCAATGCCGGCGGCGTGAACGTCGTCGTCAACGGCAAGAACGTCGGTCCGCTCGGCGCCTCGGGCGCCGTCATCGAGCGCACGTTCGTGCTCGCCCGGGAGTGAGAAGAAGCCATGCCGACCGATAGCTCGTTCGACGTCGTCTCGAAAGTCGACGGCCAAGAGTTCGACAACGCCTTGAACGCCGTGCGCAAGGAGATCGAGGGCCGCTTCGATTTCAAGAACTCGAAGACGTCGGTCGAAAACACGGACTCGACGATCACGGTCGTGACGGACGACGAACTCAAACTCAAGAACGTGATCGACATCCTTCAGAGCAAGATCATGAAGCGCGGGATCTCGATCAAGGCGTTCGACTATGGCAAGATCGAGCCGGCTGCGCAGAATACGCTGCGTCAGATCATCACCGTGAAATCGGGTATTCCGAAAGAGAAGATCAAGCCGCTGCTCGAGGCGATCAAAGGCCTCAAGCTCAAGGTCTCGGCGCAGTATCAAGACGAGCAGATCCGCGTGACGGGCAAGAATCGCGACGACCTCCAAAAGGTCCAGCAGACGTTGCGCGATCTCGATTTCGAGCTCCCGATCCAGTTCGCGAACTACCGGTGAGCGACCGCGTCGCGTTCGTCAGTCTGGGTTGTGCGAAGAATCTCGTCGACTCCGAGGTGATGATCGGCCGGCTCGGCTTGCAAGGCTGGGAGCTGAGCGCCGACACCGCCTCGGCCGACGCCGTCGTCATCAATACGTGCGCCTTCATCGATCCGGCGAAGGCCGAGTCGACCGAGACGATCCTCGAGCATGCGAGTGCGAAGCGGCCGGGGCAGATCCTTGTCGTCGCCGGCTGCCTCTCGCAGCGGTACGGCGAGCAGCTCCGCGAGCTCGTTCCGGAGATCGACGGCATCGTCGGGACGGGAGCGTACGCCGGCATCGCCGAGGTGATCGCCGACGCGCGCGCCGGTCTCGCCCCGACCCGGCTGCACTTCGACGTCGAACCCGAACATGATTTCTTGCCACGACTGATCACGACGCCGTCAGCGACGGCGTATCTGAAGGTTGCCGAAGGCTGCGACCATCCGTGCACGTTCTGCATCATCCCGCAGCTCCGGGGCGGCTTCCGCAGCCGGAGCCGCGAGTCGATCGTCAAGGAGGCGCGGGCGCTCGCGGCCGGCGGCACCCGCGAACTGATCCTCATCGCGCAGGACACCTCGATGTACGGCCGGGATCGTGGCGCGAAGCGCGGCGGCCTCGCCGAGCTCTTGCACGAGCTGCATGCGATCCCGGACCTCGAGTGGATCCGGCTGCTCTACCTGTACCCCGCGACCGTCGACGACGAGCTGATCGATGCCATCGCGACGCTGCCGAAAGTCTGCCGGTATATGGATATGCCGTTGCAGCATGCGCATCCGGAGATGCTGCGCGCGATGCTCCGGCCCTCGAGCGGCGAGCGCTACCTCGAGATCCTGCAGTCCTTTCGCGACCGCGTCCCCGGCATCACGATGCGCTCGACGTTCATCGTCGGCTTCCCCGGTGAGACGGAGACCCACGTCGCCTACCTCGAGGCGTGGCTCGAGCGCGCGGAGCTCGACCGCGTCGGCTTCTTCGCCTATAGCCGCGAAGACGGCACGCCGGGCGCGGAGTTGCCGAACCAAGTCTCAGATCGTGAGAAGCGCAGGCGTCTCGTGCGTCTGCGCGACGCACAGCGCCGCGTCTCGGAGCGCGTCCGCGCCCGCCGCGTCGGTTCGATCGAACGGGTACTCGTCGAAGAACTCCGGACGCTGCGTGCGAGCGACCCGCTGCGCGCGCTGCTCGGCGGCTCGCGGGTCGCGGTCGGCCGCTCGATGGGGGAGGCCCCGGGCGTCGACGGAGCGATTTACTTTACCGGCGAAGCACCCGTCGGGTCGTTCGTCCACGTCACGCTGAGCGGCGCCACGGCGTTCGACTTCGTCGGACAACCCGTCACCGCTGAGGAACCCGTCCCTGTCTGAGATGAACGATTCCCTGACGCCACCGAAGCGCGGTCCGCGTCCCGCGACGATCGCGCTTGCGGTCGTGCTCGCGCTCCTCGCCGGAGCGGCGGGCTTCGTCGGCGTCGGCAGCGTGCTGCAGCGACGCTCCGTGCCGCAGTTCGTCGGAAGCCTGTTCGTCGAGCAGCCGCAGGAGCACTTTCACAAGGATCACCTTGCGGTGCTGCTGGTCGGTCTCGATTATAATTACACCGCGAGCGATATCGAGTTCTCCGGCGCCGCCCGCACGGACTCGATCAAGGCGATCGAGCTGAACTTTCCGACGGCCTCGAATCCGAAGGGCTCGATCGCGATGATCTCCGTGCCGCGCGACATGGACGTCGTGCTGCCGAACGGCCGCGAGGACCGCATCAACTCCGCCTACACGACCGGCGGCATCGCCGAGTCGAAACAGGTCGTCGCGAATTTCCTCGGCATCCCGGTCTTCGACCGCTACATCACGCTGCGCATCGATGCGGCGAAGTCGCTGGTCGACGCGATCGGCGGCATCGACGTCGTTCCGGCGAAGACGATGAACTACGACGATAGCTGGGGCCACCTCCACATCCACTTCACGGGTGGCAAGAAAGTGCATATGAACGGCGAGCAGGCGGTCTCGTACAGCCGCTTCCGCCACGACGAGTGCGGCGATCCGTGCCGGATCCAGCGACAGGATCAAGTGCTCAAGATCACGATCGCGAAGCTCAAGAACGACCGCTTCAACGACCTGATGCACATGGGCGCGCTGATCGACGTCCTGCGCAAGAACGTCGATACGGATCTCACGGATCGTGAGGCGCTGAGCATCGCGAACGCGTTCTCGCAGGTCGATCTCAAGAACGTCGCGATGGCGCAGGTGCCTTACACGACGGACAAACAATTGGCATGCTGCGGCAACGTGATCGTCGCGGACGACGCGGCGAAAACGGCGCTCGTCAAACGGCTGCTGACGCCGCCCATCGCACCGTCCGTACCGGCGGGTCCCGCCGCCGTCGCGGAGATCGCACCGTCGTCGATCCACGTCGAAGTGGAGAACGGGAGCGGGGCGACGGGTGCCGCCGCGCGGATCGCGACGAAGCTCCGCAGCAAAGGCTTCACCGTCGGCGCGATCGGTGACGCCGACCGGTTCGATTACCCGACGACGCAGATCCGCGTCCACGCGACGGCTCGGGCGCTCGACGGCGAACGCGTGCGGTCGTCGCTCGGCGTCGCGAGCGCCGTCGTCTCGCCGCTTCCCGCGTCCTCGGCGCTCGGCGCCGCCACCCCGCCCGCCGACGTGACGGTGATCGTCGGGCGCGACTATAGCGCGCGCGCGACCGAAGCGTCCGCGGTCCGCTAGCGCGCGGCGGCGTGCGTCCGCTGAGAACGGTCGCGCTTGCCGTCGTCGCGATCGCGCTCCTCTACGGAGGCTACCGCCTCTTCGTCCACGTGCGCGCCCCCGTCATTCCGGCGGTGCTGACGACGACGATGGACGCGCACCGGGCGCTCGCGATGGACCCGGCGGCCCGTATCGACCGCTTCCTGCACGACCGGCCGCCGGCGCCGCCCGGCGACGCGCGTCTGATCGCGCTCACCTTCGACGACGGTCCCTATCCCGTCGAGACCCCGCTGCTGCTCGACGTCCTCGCCGAACAGCGCGTCCCCGCGACGTTCTTCCTGATCGGCCGCGACGCCGAAGAGTACCCCGAGTTGACGCGCCGGATCCACGACGCCGGCCACGAGATCGCCGACCATACGCTGACGCATCCGGACCTCGACGAGATGGGCGACGGAGCCGTGAAGGCGGAGCTCGACGACGGCGCCGCGATGCTCGAACGGTTCGTGCGCGATCCCGCGATTCGTACGATGATGCGTCCGCCGCACGGCCGCTTCACCGAGGCGACGATCCGGGTCGCCCAGCGCGACGGGTACGCGACGATCCTCTGGAACGACGATCCCGGCGACTGGCGTTCGCTGCCGGCGCAGGAGATCGCGGCGCACGTGGAAGCGCACGCGACCGCGCCGGACATCGTGCTGCTCCACTCCGGCCGGCTCGCGACGGTCGAGGCGCTGCCCGGCTTCGTCGCACGTTTCCGGGCCGCCGGCTTTACCTTCGTGACGGTCGGCGAACTGCTCCGGCGTCTCCCGGTTCCGACGATCGACCATCCCGTCCGGCACACGGTCTGATCACGCGGAGGAGCGCGAAGCGTTGCCGGGAAGCGTCGACCGGTGTCGCAGCAGGTTTGGAATCCGTACCGACGTGTCAACAACACGTCAGGCGGAGACGACCTTCGTCATTCGGGAAGGCTAGAGATCATGAGTAAACCGATTGCTTCATACGGTCCCGGCAAGGTTGCCGCCGACGCTCGCGTCTTCGCGATCGCCTCGATCGTCATCGCCGTCGCCGTCCTGCTGATCTTCATCGGCATCAACGGCGGACTGAAAGATCAGCCCGAGAAGGGCGCAACGGCGGCCGGCATGTCGGCGCCGGTGGCGCAGCCGACCTAGAGGTACGAGCGGGCGGGGGCCGCGTGGCCTTCGCCCGCGCTCGTCTCGTGAATCTGGAGAGACCGAAGCGGCCGGAGGCCGAATCGTCACGCGGTGCGGCCCTCGTTCGTCTTGCGGCGAATCTGCGCGCGTCGCGCACGCGTGACGATCTCTTCGCCATCGTCGTGCGCGACGTCCGGGCCATCTTCGATGCCTCGCGTGTCGCGCTCTATCGTGCGGATCTCCTCGATGCCTCCGTGGTCCTGACGGTGGCGGAGGCGGGCCGTCCCGGAGCGGTGAGTCCCGCGCGGCGACCGCCCGGCGGCCGGATCGAGCGCTCGCTGACGAGCGGCGAACTCGTGCGGCTCGGGGATCTCGAGCTGATTGCGCCCGTCTGGGTCGAGGGCCGCGTCGATCTCGCGATCGCCGTGCAGTTCGACGTGCCACGGGCCTTCGACGAGGTCGATCTCGTCATGATGCGCGGCATCGCGACGCAGATCGAACTCGCACTCGAGAGCCGGCGTCTCGCCGAGGCGGATCAGCTGCGGCGCACGCGGGCCGACAGTCTCGAGCGCACCATGCTCGCACTCCGCGAGCCGCGCGAAGCGCGCGACATCCTTGCGATCGTCGCGCACGGGCTCGCGCACGATCTGCGCCGGCCGTGCGTCGCCTACGAACTGCAGGGCGTCGCGTTCGTCGCGACCGTCGGCGCGGGAACGACGGGCGATCGCGAGCCGATCGCGCTCGACCGCTTCGAGATCGATCTGCTCGTCACGGGCAGCCTCCGCCACGACGGCGTGCGCGACATCGCCGGCATCACGGCGAATGGCCAGTTGCGCGCGCTGCTGATCCTGGAAGAGGCGCGCGGGCCGCTCTCCGAAGATGACACGAACTACGTACGGGCGATCGGCACGCACGCCGGTCTCGCCCTCGCGGGCGCGATCGCCTTCGATCAACTGCGACGGTACGCGACGGAGGGCGCGGCGCTCAAAGAAGCGGCGCGCACGATCCTCGGCTTCACGGAGGTCCGGCCGCTCGCAGTCGCCCTCTCGCGACTCGGGGCGCGCCTCGTGCGCGCGCCCCAGGCGGCGATCTACGCGGAGTCCGGCGGCGACCTCGTGCTGCTCGGCGCCGCGAGCGACGCCTTCGCCCCGCACGCGGACGAACGCCTGATCACCGGCCCCGACGGCGTCGCCCTGCCGCCGGGTGGCGCGCTCGCGCTCTTCGCGGAGCGCTATGCCGGAGAGCCGTATGTCGCGGAGCCGCTCGCGCTCACCGGCGACGACGCGGGCGCCGCCGGCTATCTCGTCGTGCGCCGGCCCGGCGGCGCGCCGTTCGAACGCTACGAGCGGCGCATGGTCGTCGCACTCGTCAATCTCGCGCGCCTCGCCCTGCGCAACGTCGACCTGTACGAGCGTTCCGATCGCGCGAACCGGGCCCTCGCGGAGTCGAACGCTTTCAAGGACGACCTGCTCGCCATGTTCGCGCACGATTTCAAGGGGCCGCTCACCGTCATCTCGGGCTTCAGCGAACTCTTGCTCGAGACGTCCGAGGACCCGGAGGTGCGGTCGACCATGGGGACGATCACGGAGCAGACGGGGCGTCTGGCGAGACTCGCGGAGGACGCGCTGGCGCTCGCCGCGACGCAGAGCGCCGGGTTCTCGCTCCAGCGCGAACGCGCCGACCTCGGTGCCTTCGTCTATGAGTGCGGCTCCGTGCTGGATCCCGAGGGCCGGCGGCTCGCCTTCGACCTGCCGGAGGTGCCGGTCGCGGTCCTGTTCGACCGGACGCGGCTGCGGCACGTGATCGACAATGTCGTCGGCAACGCGCTGAAATACTCGACCGGCGTCATCGACGTCGCGGTCGCCCCCGACGGCGCGGGCGCCTCCATCGCGGTGACGGACCGGGGTATCGGCATCCCGGCCGCCGAGATCGAGGCCGTCTTCACCCGGTATGGCCGCGCGTCGAACGCGCGCTCCCGCGGCGTCGCGGGCTCCGGCGTCGGGCTCTACATCGCGAAGAAAATCGTCGACGTCCACGGCGGGACACTCGTCGTCGCATCGGTCGAAAACCGCGGCAGCACGTTCCGGATCGCGCTCCCGGGGTGATGGGTCGCCCGGGCCGCCGTCGAGGCGGAACTGCAGCCGGGCGCGAACGGTTGTAGCCCTGTATGGCTTTCCTCAAGAGCATCTTCGACGCGAACGAACGCGAGGTCATCCGGCTCCGCAAGACGGTCGTCGCGACGAACGCCTTCGAGCCCGAAATCGCCGCACTCGCGGACGACGAACTGCAGCAGAAGACGCTCGAATTCCGCGATCGGCTCGGCGACGATCCCGCGGTCGCGCGCGAGCGGCTCGACGAGATCTTGCCGGAGGTGTTCGCGGTCGTTCGCGAAGCCGGCAAGCGCGTGCTGAACATGCGCCACTTCGACGTCCAGATCATGGGCGGCCACGTTCTGCACGAGGGAAAGGTCGCCGAGATGAAGACGGGCGAGGGCAAGACCTTGATGGGCACGCTCGCCGTCTATTCGAACGCCCTGCTCGGCCGCGGCGTGCACGTCGTGACCGTGAATGACTATCTCGCGCGACGCGACGCGGAATGGATGGCGCCGCTCTACAACTTCCTCGGGCTCTCGGTCGGCGTCATCCAGCACGACCTCGACTCCGTCTCGCGTCGCGAAGCGTACGGCGCCGACATCACGTACGTCACGAACAACGAAGTCGGCTTCGATTATCTGCGCGACAACATGGCGTGGCGGCTCGAAGATATGGTCCAGCGCGAACTCTTCTTCGCGATCGTCGACGAAGTCGACTCGATCCTCATCGACGAGGCGCGGACGCCGCTGATCATTTCGGGCCAAGGCCAAGAGGCGACCGAGCTGTACGCGAAGTTTGCCAAGATCATGCCACGGCTCGTCAAGGACGACGACTTCACGGTCGACGAGAAAGCGCACGCCGCCCCGATCACGGAGAAGGGCGTCGCGAAGATCGAGAAGATGCTCGGCATCCAGAATCTGTACGATCAGCGCAACATCGAACTCACGCATCAGCTCAACGCCGCGCTCAAAGCGTGGAATCTGTTCCACAAAGATCAGCAATATATCATTAAAGACGACGAAGTGATCATCGTCGATGAGTTCACGGGACGGCTGATGTACGGCCGCCGCTACTCCGAGGGCATCCATCAGGCGATCGAGGCGAAGGAAGGACTGCCCGTCAAGAGCGAGGACCAGACGCTCGCGACGATCACGTTCCAAAATTATTTCCGGCTCTATCGCAAGCTCGCCGGCATGACCGGCACGGCGAAGACCGAGGAGCGCGAGTTCCGCGACATCTACGGTCTCGACGTCATCGTGATCCCGACGAACCGTCCTCTCGTGCGTAAAGATCTCGGCGACATCGTCTACAAGAGCGAGGGCGGCAAATTCGACGCCGTCGTCACGGAGATCATCGCCGAGCACGAGCGGGGGCGGCCCGTCCTCGTCGGCACGCGTTCGATCGACAAGAGCGAGCGGCTCGCGACGCTGCTGCGCAAACAGGGCGTCGACTGCGCCGTGCTCAACGCGAAGTATCACGAGCAGGAAGCCGAGATCATCGCGGATGCGGGCGCTCCGGGCAAGGTGACGATCGCGACCAACATGGCCGGACGCGGCGTCGATATCAAGCTCGGCGAGGGCGTACCGACGAGCGGCGGCCTGCACATCATCGGGACGGAGCGTCACGAATCGCGGCGCATCGACAATCAGTTGCGCGGTCGCGCCGGCCGTCAGGGCGATCCCGGATCGACGCGCTTCTACACGTCGCTCGAAGACGAGTTCATGCGCCTCTTCGGCGAGCGCATGCAGGCGATCATGGAGCGCGTCGGCTTCTCGGACGAGACGCCGATCGAAGCGCGCCTGATCACGGGTTCGATCGAACGCGCGCAGAGCAAGGTCGAAAACCACAACTACGAGATCCGCAAGCAAGTCCTCGAGTACGACGACGTCATGAACAAGCAGCGCGAGATCATCTACCGCGACCGTCGTGCGATTCTCGAAGGCACGTTCGACACGCACACCTTCGTGCTGCAGACGCTCCACGAAAAAGTCGCCGCGGCCGTCGACGAGAACGCGCCCGAGAACGCGCATCCGACGGAGTGGGATCTGCCCGAGATCGTCACGGAACTCGATCTGATCTTTCCCGCGAGTTCGCTCGTGACGGTCGCGGAGCTCGAATCGCTCGGCCGCGACGATATGAAGGCGCGGCTCGAGGCCGCCGGCGTGACGGCGTACCAGGCGAAGGAGCAGGAAATAACCCCAGAACTGCTCCGCGTGATCGAGGCGCAGTACGTCATGCTGCCGACGATCGACCGGCTCTGGGTCGATCACCTGTACGTGATGGACGCGCTCAAGAGCGGCATCGGACTACGCGGCTACGGTCAGAAAGACCCACGCGTCGAATACGAAAAAGAGGCCTACGAGATCTTCGAGGATCTCAAGAACAACATCGCGGACGAGGCGATCAAGACCGTCTACCGCGTCGTCGTCGAGCGTCAGGACGAGCCCGCCGCCGACGGCACGTACGCCCCGATCGAAGGCGAGGGCACGATCGCGGACGCCCTCGGCGCAAGCGAGCCCGCGCGAGCGGCGCTGCCGGCGCCCGGCGCCGCGCCCGCCGCCGCGACGAACGGCAACGGAGCCGCGCGCGAACCGCAGGGCTTCGAGACGATCCCGACGGGCCAGCTGACACCGCGGCTCGACCCGCGCTATGCTGAGAAATTGTTAGGTCCGGTGCCGGGTGCCGAGGCCCACCGCGACCTCCACACGAACAAGGACGAGGTCGAAGCGGCGCGGCCGGTCCGTGCCGGCGAGAAGGTCGCCCGCAACGAATTCTGTCCGTGCGGGAGCGGCAAGAAATTCAAACGCTGTCATGGAGCGGCCGCCGTTTAGGCCGTGCGCACATTCGAACGGCACTTCCCGATCCCGGCGGCGGCCTACGCGCTCGAGAGCGTCGCCGCCGCTTTCTTTTATCTTGCCATCCTGCTCGGTGTGATCGGCGCGATCGGCCTCGCGCGAGCGAGCGTCGAGCACTGGCCGCGCAAAGACGTGCCCGTCATGCTCGTCGTGTCGTCATTCATCGCGGTCGGACTCGCAATGATCTGCTGGATCGCGAGTCCGCGCCACACGCTGCCGTTCTGAGCCGGGCTAGCCCGCGAGGTCCTCTTCGTCCATGAGACGCTCGACGACGTAGGCCGTGGCCAGGCCGAAGAGCGAGCGCGGAATGATGTTGGCGGCCCACTCGGCGGCCGACCACTCCGACCAGTCCGTCGCCCCGAGGGCGGTCGCGGAGCCCTCGCTCACGACGAGCGTCGTCGCGCCGAGGATCAGCCCCGCGATCGGCCAGGGCAGCCAGTCCCGGACGTACGGCCGCAACAGCGCGTATCCGACACCGGAGCCAAGGCCGACGCCATAGCCCATCAGGGCGCCTGCGCCGCTGCGGCGGTTTGTCGCTTTCTCGTCGCCCGTGGCGAGTGGGGTGAGGCCGATGCCGCCCGCCAGCCTCTGAACGACGGTCGAGGGCACCGTGCTCGACGGTCGCGCCTGCGCGAGCATATCGGCGTAGGTGTAGACGTCGAGCGCCATCGTGCCGGCCGCGCCCGCGAGCAATCCGATTCCAATCATGCTGCAGCGGTTCCGCGCGCGAGCCGAATCGAAACGGGCTCGTGCGGGAAGCGGGCGGTCGTCAGTGCCCGAGCGCGCCGTGCGCGATCTTCGTCGGGCTGCGCTCGAACGAGGCGTCCGGCACGAAGAAATCCGCGACGAGCGGACCGTCCGAGCCGGCATAGATCGAAAAGTCCGTCACGCCTTCCGCACGTAGCAGCTCTTCGTCGATGAAGAAGTTGCCCGTGCACTCGCGCGAGGGCTTCGTGAAGATCACGTAGGCGGCGTCCGAGATGATGTCGGTCGAACGGCAGGAACGTGCCACCGCCGCGCCGCCGAGGACGTTGCGCACGGCGGCGGTGTCGATCGCGGTCAGCGGCCAGAGCGAGTTGAACGCGATGCCGTCGGCCTTGAACTCCTCCGCCATGCCGAGCGTGCAGAGCGACATACCGAATTTTGCCATCGTGTAGGCAACGTGCGGTCCGAACCATTTCGGGCTCATGTCGAGCGGTGGGGCGAGACTCAGGACGTGCGGGTTCTCCGCTTTTTTCAGGTGCGGAATCGTCGCCTTCGAGCAGAGATAGGTGCCGCGCGCGTTGATGCCGTTCATCAGATCGTAGCGTTTCATGTCGGTCTGCAGCGTGCCCGTCAGCGAGATCGCGCTCGCGTTGTTGACCGTGATATCGATCCCGCCGAACTCCGCGACCGTCTCGGCGACCGCGGCCTCGACCTGCTCTTCGTACCGGATGTCGCAGATGATCGGCAGCGCCCGGCCGCCCGCCCGTTCGATCTCTTCGGCCGCGGTGTAGACCGTGCCGGGCAGCTTGGGATGCGGCTCCTTCGTCTTCGCGACGATTGCGACGTTCGCGCCGTCGCGTGCCGCGCGCAGCCCGATCGCAAGGCCGATGCCGCGACTCGCGCCTGAAATGAAGAGGGTCTTTCCTCGGAGATTCATATCCGCCAGCTTCGAATCTCGGGCCGCGCCGCCTCCGCGCCGTCGTGCCGCCTTCGCCTCAGGCGGATCTCTTCTCGAGATCTTCGATGCGGGCTTCGTGACGGTCAAGTCGGCGTTCGATGCGCTCCAATCGCTCGAACCCGGCGCGCACCTCGGCCCGCAGATCGACGACTTCGGACTCCAGGCGGTCGAACCGGGCGTCGACGCCGTCGAACCGGGCATCGACTCCGTCGAACCGGGCATCGACTCCGTCGAACCGCGTGCCGATGAACGCCTGCAGATCGATGATCGCGGCCAGAAGGTCAGCCGGCTTGATTTCGTCCGCCATCGCGCTTACATTCGACCTGAGGTGCAGCGGCACCGTTCCGGCACGATTGGACCTTCACGCGAGTTGCGCTCGGCCGGGCGTGATTTGGTGCGACGATTTTCACGCGCGCACGGGCGTTCGCATATTGCGGCATCAGCGAAAGCACAAAAGAGGTTGCCCTTCGTTTACTCGTCGTTCAGAGCGCTTCAAGGTGACAAGAAGGCGCTGGTCCGCGATCCGCATAGCCCGAAGAAGTGCTCGCGAGATCCTCGTCCGCGAGCGGTTCATCGTCGATCGGCGCGCGATCGAGTGACTCGGCGAGCGCGGCTGTACGTGCGCGATCGAGAACGAGCACGATCCCGAGCAAGAGAAGGCGACGATCAGCTCGACGCCGGGGGTCTTCCGGATGAAGCGAGCGCGCGCGACGCCACGTTCACCGGTAGACATCTCTCCGATCGTCCACCTCTTCGACGACGACGTTTCGTTCTTGATCAAACCGGAAGGTCGCCCGGAAGTCACCCTTGCGCAATCGATAGGCGCCGGGCCAACCGCTCAGCTTTGTAACGTTATGTCTGCCACGCGGATCGCGAACGAGCGCCTCGAGCGCGTCTAACATGCTGTCGGCCACATCGCCCGGAAGTTTCCGCAGCTGACGTTTCGCAAGCGGCAGTAGAACGAGCATGCCTCACACCTTGGCGAACTGTCGCCGAGAGTCGCTCGCTGCGTCCGTGCCAACGTGATACTATGCAGGGGTGCCCGCTTCCGCGACGCTCCAGCGCCCCGCCGACTTTCCTGAAGATTTCGACCCCGTAGAGACGGCCGCGCGCCTTCTTCGGAACCCCGTCGAAGTGATCGTCGCGATCCTCCTCGTCGGTATCGTTCTCTACGCGGACCGCGCCGAACGACTGAGGAAAGCCGAGCTCGGGAGCGTTCTCGAGAACGCGCCGATCGATGATGAGCCCCTATCTGACGAGCAGATGGAGATGCTCGCCAAACCGGTCGACTACACCGACGCGAGCTCGATCGACGATTTCCGCGCCGAACTGCGCGCCGAGCGAGCCGCCCGAGCTTGAAATCGCGGCAACGCGCGCTTGGGAGCGGTCGTGCGGGCGATTTCCTAGAGTCGCCCAACAGGCGAGCCCACGCATATCTAGCATGACGACATGCTGGCTTCCGGGCCACCGCGATCTGCCGGCCAAAGATGCCGGCATGCTGCTCATTTCGCCGCTCGCACGTCGCCAGCTCCGAAAAGTGCCCGACACGGCCGCCGGCACGCACGACGTGACTATCTACGGGCCTGATCCGATCGACGTACGAAACGCGAGCGTCATGCTCGAGAATGGGAACGCGATATCGAGCGCGTCGCCGAGGTCAAGGGAGTTTCGCTTGCGGACCTCCGCCGCGATATCGCGATGCTAAAGGCGTCGGCGTCTTCCGCGTGGCCGCTCGAATATCTTGGCGGAAACTCTGAAATTCGGCGGCGACCGTCTTTGTCAATTCGGTGGCATAGCTCAGGTGGTTAGAGCGCCCGGCCTATAACCGGGAGGACCGAGGTTCAAGTCCTCGTGCCACTATTTACTGGGCGGGATGAGGCCTCGCTTGCGCATGCCATCGAGCGTCATGCGGGCGTTCATCGCGGTATTGGTCTCATAACGCCCTTGCCTGAGCTCCTCGAGAACAGGTACGGCCTCGCCCAACGCGATGTTCTTCGCGCCTAGTGCGGCCGCAAGACGTACTGCTGGATGCGATGCCTTCAGCAATGGGATATAACGCCGCACGGCGTCGACGCCGCGCCTTTGTATTTCCTCCTGCGCCGCGTTCTGAATTTCTGTCCATTCATTACTCTTCTCGATCGACGCTCCGCTGACAAAAGAATCGTGCGATTTTACCGCAGCATCCTCCATCGTCGCGAATAGGTCGTCGACGCTCATGCTTTGATATTTTGTATTGTTCATCGACTCATCCACGTCCGAGTGAAGGCGGCTCAATTTGCGGGACCTGCGCTTGCCCGTTCTGCGCGAGCGCGACGTACTGCCCTATCGGCGGCTGCACGCCACCAAGATCCTGCTGCAGCCGAATCGCCTCGCGATCGACCGAGAAATGATAGCGCGGTAACCGTTCCGACTCACGCGGCACCGTGTCGGCAATCGCTCGCGCATCGATCGGATCGGACTTGCCCCGAGTCGTCGACCGCCTGCGCTCGCGTTTCGTCAGAACGCCGGGAACCTCGTGCACAACGAAGCCCGAGGAGTCGAATTCTTGGTCGAATACGCTCCCATACGATCCCGTGCTTTCTAAACCCCAGACGACGTCGTCACCGAGTTCCTTGGCGATCGCGACTGCGCGTCGATAACCAAGACCGTCAGCGGTGATCGTTACCGTCTTCAGCGGCTTGCCGAGCGCGCTGACGAACACAATCGTGTGAGAATCCTTGTGGCAGTCGACGCCGGCGATGATCCCCATGAGCCGATTTCCTCCGTTGCGAGGACAGCAGACCGGTGATACGTTATTGAGCGAATGCGCCCGTCTTTCCAACCAGAGCCTGCCGCCAGTGGTGATAGTCGTTGGCAGGTCGCCTGCATGGCCACGGAGGCAGTAGCTCAGTGAGCCAGGACGACTATCTGAACCGAAGTTTACCGCATATCGTAGCTCAATCGGTTAGAGCCGGCCTTACAAGCCGGAGGTTCCGGGTTCAAGCGCCGGCGCCGCTAGCCCAGTCCTTCCCGGGAGGTAGCAGGTGTGACGGCGGACACCCACCACGCCCTGAGCGTGCATTGCGTGTTCCATGGAGGCCTGATCATCTTTATGTGCAGCGTCGAACGTTTGAGCAAGGAAAAAGTCTTGTTGCGGGTGTCGAATCGGCACTAGCGACGCCGGCCGCGTCGGCTCTTTTACAAACCCTCGACTTTGCCGTTCGGGTTGACCTCCAGGGACGTGCCCGGCACCTACGATCGGAATCCACTCGGCGTCAATTGTATCGGCGTCGAAGTCTCCCGGGGATGGCGGGCGTCGACGCCGAGAATCGCGAGGATCTTCGCTAGCTGCGACGGGAACGTGTCATCGAGGAAGTAGGTCCGTACGGTATTCCGAGAACCAGCGCAGCGTCCCTCGAGGAGTGAGCGCCGACGCTGATCGCGCTCTCAGCGTTCACGATCTTCGCGTCCACAAACCACACGCTCACCTTTTGTCACGTCGCGCCGCGATCGCGAGGCCGGAACGGAGCACCCGCGCGCCGCGCCGAACCCTCGAGGATCATGTCGGATTCGCAGCTCACCTCCATCGGCCGCCACGCCGAGCGTCTCACGACGCTCAAGGAGCGTCTTTGACTACGCCCGCAAAGGGCGCACGATAGCCGAACTCGACGAGCGCTCGCGGGCGGAGGACTTCTGGGGCGATCCCGCGCGCGCGCAGCGCTCGATGAAAGAGCTCGCCGATCTGCGCGAGGAGCTCGCCGAGATCGATGCCGCCGAGAACGACCTGCGTGAAGCGACGGAGACGCTCGAGATCCTCGGTGAAGAAGAGGGCGCCTCGGATGAGATCGACGCGCTGATCGAACGCGCCGGCCGCGCGCTCGACGCCCTCGAGATGGCCGCGAACTTCGACCGTGAGTACGACGGCCACGGCGCGATCGTCTCGATCAACTCCGGCGCCGGCGGCATCGACGCCGCGGACTGGGCGCAGATCCTCGCGCGCATGTATCTGCGCTGGGCCGAACGGCGCGGCTTCTCGACGCACGTCGTCGAGGAGTCGCTGGCTGAAGAGGCCGGCATCAAGTCGACGACGTTCTTCGTGCGTGGCAAGAATGCGTACGGCATGCTCGAGAGCGAGCGCGGCGTCCACCGGCTCGTGCGCATCTCGCCGTTCGATCAGCAGCACCGCCGTCAGACGTCGTTCGCCTCCGTGGACATCGTGCCGGAGATCGCGAGCGACGAGAAGATCGACGTCGAGATCCGGCCGGAAGACCTGCGGACCGAGACGTTCAAGGCCGGCGGCGCCGGTGGCCAGTACGTCAACAAGACGGAGTCGGCGATCCGGATCATTCACGTTCCGACGAACACGATCGTGAGCTCGCAACAGGAGCGCTCGCAGATGCAGAACCGCGAGGTCGCGATGAACATGCTGCGCGCGAAGCTCGTCCAGCTCGAGCTCGAGGAGCGCGAGGCGAAGCTCTCGGAGCTACGCGGCGAACGGCGCGCGAACGAGTGGGGTTCGCAGATCCGTTCGTATGTGCTGCAGCCGTACACGATGGTGAAAGATCACCGGACGAACGTCGAGACCGGCAACACGCAGGACGTCCTCGATGGCAATATCGAGCCCTTCGTCTGGCCCTATCTCCAGCAGCGACAGTCGGCCTGAGTCGCCGCGCCTCCCCCGGATGTGACGAAAACGCCCGCTCGCGTGTCGGTTCCAGAGGAGGTTCGAAGACGGATGCATGAGAGTGGACGATCCGCGCGACCCATGATGTCGAGAGGACCGCTTGGACGATGCAGCCCTCGTGGCCCTGGCGCGGGAAGGGCATGACGATGCCACGGAGACCCTGCTCGCGCGGCACGAGAACGGCGCCTACACGGCCGCCCTGCGGCTGCTCGGCGAACCTGCGGATGCCGAAGACGTCGCCCAAGAGGCGCTCGTCAAAGCCTATCTGCGCATCGGCGACCTCGCGGAGGACGGCAATTTCGGGGCTTGGATCCGCAAGATCGCGGTGAATCTCAGCCTCAACGTCCTGCGGCGCCGTGGACTCCTGCGCTTCGAGCCCCTCGAGCCTCCGGCGCGTGACGGTGACGATCGCGGGGGCGACGTCGTCCACGTCGATGACGCGCCGTCACCGGAAGACGCCGCGATGAACGCCCATCTACGTCAGGAGCTCGAGTTGCTCGTCCGCCGATTGCCACCCGACCAGCGCGTCGCCGTCGTCCTGCGGGACATGTATGGCTACGACGTCGCGGACGTCGCGGCGCTGCAGCGATGCAATCTTTCGGCTGCGAAGATGCGGATCAGCCGCGGTCGCGCGCAGCTGCGGCGCTTGATGACGGACGCGCGCATCGACGCCGCGGGACTGCAAGCGTGAGCGCGCCGGAAGCCGGCGACGGCCGCGTCCGCTCGTTGCTCGCCGAGACCGCTCGCGCCGAGTACGCCCCGCGCCGCAACCTCGCCTCGGGTGCCGTGAAGCGGCTCCGCCTGCGGCGGCATGCCGTCGTCCAGGCGAATGAATTCTTCGCCGGTTTTGCCGGCCTCATCCGCGGCCTCGTGACGCTGTGGTCCGCGGACCGCGAGCCGAGCGATCGCAGGCGAAGCGACCGCGATGCCTGACCTCGCGGCGCTCCTCCGCCACCAGGCCGATGCGGCCTCCGCGTTCGTGCCGAACCTCATCGAGGCGGCCGTCATCCTCGTGCTCGGCGTGGTTGTCGGCCTGATCGGCTCGCGCGCCGTAACGGTCGCGCTCACGAAGGCCGGCTTCGACCAGGTCGGTGCCCGGACGGGACTGATCGACGACCTGAAGCGCGTGGGGATCGCAATGCGGCCCGCGCGCCTGGTCGGACGCATCGTCTTCCTCGTCATCGTCGCCGCGGCGTTCGTGCAGGCCGTCAACGGTCTCGAACTCGCGCCGATCTCGGCCTCCCTCGCCGCGTTCTTGACGTACCTGCCGCATCTCGTGCTCGCGGCCGTGCTCGTGCTCGTCGGCATCATCATCGGCGATCTGATCGGTCGCGGGACGGCGCGCGCAATGCAGCGCACGGGCGTCCTCTACCACGACGTCGTCGGCGGCGTCCTGCGCACCTCGATCATCGTGTTGACCGTGCTGATGGCGCTCGAACAGCTGACGGTCGCCTCCGCGTTTCTCTTCGAGGTGCTGCTCGTCACCCTCGCGGGCTTCGTCCTCGCCCTCGCCCTCGCGTGCGGTTGGGGCGCGCGCGCGTTCGCGGAGAACCTCGTCGCCGCGCGATACGTGGAGCGGCACTTGAGCGTCGGCGATCACGTCCGCATCGAGGGACAGGTCGGCCGGATCGAATCGTTCGATGTCATGAGCACGATTCTGCGCTGCGACGACGGCCGGCGCATCATCTTCCCGAACGGCTTGCTCTCGCGATCCGTCGTCGAAGCCGGCGACCAGCCGTTGCCACCCGTCCCGGGCGATTGACGCTACCGCTCCGCACGATGTGACCGAACACGTCGCCCGCGTGTCTGTAATGCGTACGCTCAGCTTCTTGCTAAAGGACGGATCACATGGCAAATCTTCTCTGGACGCTCATCGCGATTCTCGTCGTATTCTGGCTTCTCGGCTTCACGGTCTTCCATCTCGGTTCGATCATCCACATCGCGCTGGTCGTCGCGCTCGTACTCTTCGTCTTCAACCTGGTCAGCGGACGCGGCGCGCGCGTCTGACCGACGGCCGCGGCCCCGGTCGCACCGTGCGCGGTGTCGACCGGGGCCGCGCTCCTCGTGAATCATCTCGGCTGCCGTGGGGCGTCTCCCAGCATGATCGACGAAGATCAAAACGACTTGCGGAATTGCTTGGGGTAGAGTACGCGGATGCCGTGCCTGTCCAGGTGCCGTTTCACGGCGTTTTCGTGAAGGTGGGCGTCCTCCGATACGAGGTAACGCGCTTCACCGATTACGGCGGTTTCGATGAAGACGTCGTCTTCCCGATCGCTGCTGATCCGAGGTGGATCCTTGATCTCCACGATCACAGCTCCCACTTCTGCCGAGCTGATCGCATCGATGAAGTACCGCGCGAGAACTTGATCGACGTTGAAGCGTTGGGCGACTGCCTTGCTTTTGGTCAGCACGTACCGAAGTTCATCGAGAGTCTCCGATGAGAAGATCGGCACGAACCGACGGACCTCGAGCGCCTCGAGGATCGTACGATAGGGCTGCTTTGATTCGAAATTCTCCAGCGTCTCGTGCTCGAAGATGAAGACCCACACCTGCGTATCGATCACGGCGCGTTCCCGGCCGATGCTCATATGGTAATCAACTCCCTTGCGGTTTGGTTTGCTTGAACCGCCTCAGTAAGCCGTAGCGAAGTCAGGCCACGTACATAGTCGCTGACGATTGCTTTGTAGATAGGGGGGAGGTGATCCAATTTGAGGCGTGTGCCTGGATCGTAGACGACCTGGCCGTTTACCAGGTTTAGTCGGACGCCGCTGTGTGCCAGGTGCTCGAAGAACGGAGGAGGGTTCGAGGGCGGCATGGGTTTCGTTTCGCCGATTGCTCGCACGTAATACACATTCTTACGTCCGAAACGCACGACCGTGATGAGACGATGGGTTTCAGCAAGCGTGCGAACCGATTCGCTCACATGAGAGACTTCCAAATCCGTGGTCAGCGCCAGAGTGTCGCGTTTCGGATAGCAACGACCGTGTCCGGTTTGCGTCCAATCTGCATAGAGCGAGAGAGCCAGCAGAACGCGCAGTTCGCGAGCGGTCAGTTCTACGGTGAGCCAGGCGGGATCGCACAACGCGAATCGTGGGCGGCGTCGCTCGGATCCAAATTTCTGTTGCAACATAGTACCCGATTAAGGTATCATAAGGGTACCCGAAGTGGCAACACTAACAGACCAATCGACAGACCCTAGGAAACAGACCAGATCGTGAGAATACTTCGTACTCTCGACGCTATTCGAGATTTTTCGTTATCTTCGGTCCTATGAGAATCAGCGATACCGAACGGCGGGCCTTTGTTGCGAATCCCGAGCTTCGTCTGATCGATATCCCCGAGCAGGCCGCCCTCACAGCCGGCGAAAAGGTCAGCCACGCCGAGTTGGCCGAGGCTGTGAAACAGGCTCAACAAGAGTACCGTGCGCAGCGAGCGGCCCGTCGCGACGGCACTCCAGAATAGCGCACTAGGACGGCTCGCGTCGCGCCGAGCGCAAGGCGCGTCGCGCCGAGCGCAAGGCGCCTCGCGCCCGGCCGCCAGGGGCGGCAGCCGGCCCCTAGAGAATCCGATTCAGCCATGGCTCGTATCGACGTCGTCGTGGTCTGCTGGAACGACCGCGCGCGGATCGCGACGGCGCTGGACTCCGTCTTCGCCCTCTCCGAGCTCGCGGCGGATCCCGGCCTCGCGCGCGTCGTCGTCAGCGACAACGGCTCGACCGACGGCAGCCGCGACTTCTTGCGCGAGCGGTACGGCGACCGCGTAACGATCGTCGAGAACGGCGCGAATCTCGGCTTCGCCGCCGCGTGCAATCGCGCGTTCGCCGCGACGTCCTCCGAGTACGTCTTTCTGCTCAACCCGGATGCCGAACTGTACGACCGCGCGCTCGTCGAGATCGTGCGCTTTCTCGACGCGCACCCGCGCTGCGCGATCGCGGGGTCACGCATCTACAATTATGACGGCACGATCCAGGAGTCGTGCGGCGAGTTCGACACGTGGACGGGCGCGTTCTTGCGCTCGAGCGCGTGGGGCGAGTGGCCGCTCTTTCGCAGCCGCGCGAACGGCGCGGAGCTGCGCCGCTGGAGACACGCGGACGAGCGCCGCGTCGACCTCGCCATCGGCGCGGCGCTGGCGATCCGGCGCGAAGCGCTCGCGGCGCTCGGTCCCTTCGACGAACGTTTCTTTCTCTATCACGAAGAGGTCGATTTCGCGAAGCGCGCCGCCGCGGCGGGCTGGGAGACGTGGTACGTTCCGGCGAGTCGCGCCGTCCACGAAGGCATGGGAAGTGCGGTCGGCTACAGCGTCGAGCGGCGTAAGCAGCGTTCGCGACGCGCGTATTGGCTCAAGCATCATGGCTCCGTCTGGTACGGGGCGCTCGTCGCCGCGCTCGCCGGCCGCTATCTCCTCTACGCCACGCCGCTCGCCGCGGCGGGCCTCGCGCTGCGCGCGGCGCGGCGGCGGCGTCCGTGATCGCGCTCGACCGGATCGTCACGTTCGCGCGGCCCTCGGGCTTTCGAATCGTCGCCGAACTCGGGACCGTGCGCGCGGAGGCGACCGCGCGCAGCGGTCTGCTGTCGGGCGCGCTCCGGGCCGCCTGGGCCTTCCTCGGCTTCGCGCCGCCGGAGATCGTGACGGACGCGGAACGCGCGCGGGCGCTCTGCGTCGGGACGCTGCGCGACCGGGCGGACGCCGTCGGCGCGAACGGCGTGATCGCCGTCGCCTTCGACGCGGTCGTCCAGACGGACGGCGCGACGCGCGTGCGCGCGACCGGCACCGCGGTCGTCCTCGAGCCGGAGCCCGCGACGGCGTGAGTCTCGCCGACCGGTCGCTGCGCGAACGGCGCGTGGCGAACGCCGCCGCCGTCGTCGCGCGCTGCCGCAAGTGCGCGATCGGCGAGACGCGCCGCAACGCCGTTTACGGCGAAGGCGATCCGAGCGCCGCGCTGATGGTGGTCGGCGAGGGGCCGGGCGAGACCGAGGATCGCACGGGCCGGCCGTTCGTCGGCCGCGCGGGCGAGCTACTGGAGAAGATGCTGGCCGCGATCGACCTCGCCCGCGAGGACGTCTTCATCTGCAACACGGTGAAGTGCCGGCCGACGCTCGTCGACGGCGACAAGCTGCGCAACCGCGCGCCCGAGCTCGTCGAGATGGCAAATTGTCGCCCGTATCTCGACGAACAGATCGACATCGTGCGCCCGCGCGTCATCCTCGCGCTCGGCGCCCCCGCGGCAAAGTCGTTCCTTGGACCGAAGTTCGCGATCACGCGCCAGCGCGGTCAGTGGTTCGAAGGTCCGCAGGAGATCGCGCTCCTCGCAACATTTCACCCTGCATATATTTTGCGTATGACCGGCGGCGAGCTGAATGCCGTGAAACGGCTCGTCTTCGAGGACCTCAAAGCCGTCAAGGCGCGCCTCGATGAGCCGCCGCCCGTCGTCGCCTCGGAGCAGACCTCGTTCTTCTGAGAGCGACGCAGTAGACCGAGCGGTGTGTGACGTGGTACACACACTACACATGTCGGCCACCTGCACCCCGCTCGGTCTGAGCGACGACGAACGAGCGGCTTTTCGCGCGAACGGCTATCTCTGCGTGCCGGAGTTCGCCGACCCGGACGACGTCGCGGCCCTGCGCGACACGTTCGTGCGGCTGTTCGCAAGTCCGATCGGCCGAAGCTCCGGCGACCGCGGCGATATGATCGGCGACGTCGCTCGCGACGGCACGATTCCGCAGATCGTCCACCTCGAGCGGTACGACGCGACGCTGCGCGACTCGCCCGTGCGCGAACGGGGCTTCGCGATCGCGCGCGATCTGCTCGGCGAGGACGTGCTGCTCGACTGCGAGACCGGCATCTTGAAGATGGCGCACAGCCCCGATGCGACGCCGTGGCATCAAGACGAAGCCTTCTGGCACCCGGGTGCGACGCACGAGGCGATCTCGATCTGGATCCCGCTGCAAGACGTCACGGTCGACGGCGGCTGCATGGAGTTCGTCCCGGGCTCGCACCGCGGCGACGTGCGGCCGCACGAGGGCATCCCGGGCGTCGAAGCGCCGAACGGCTTCCAGATCGCCGCGGCCGATACGCGCTTCCGGACGCTCTGTCCGCTGCCGGCGGGCGCGGCGACCGTGCACCACGCGCGCGTCGCCCACGCGACGGGGCCGAATCGGACGCCCGTCGCCCGGTACGCCTACGTGATGGTCTTCGGCGGGCCATGGCGCGGGCTCGCCGAGCCGCGCGACTTCGCCTGGCAGGGCGGCCGCGCGCGCGACCTGCGTCGCGTCGCCATCCGCCGCGGCCTCGCGGGCCTCGTCAACCGCGTCCTGCGCCGCGCCGCGATTACGATCGCCCGGCTCAGCGCGCTCAACGACCGGCGCCGTTACGAGGGGTGACGCGCGCCGGCCGGTTTGCGCCGGGCGCTTCAACAGCCGGGCCCGTTTCGGCCGCGCGCCTCGTGGGCATCGGGTCCGAACCAGCGCATCCGAGGAGGTCCCCATGTTTTCTAGCTTCGTGCGATCCTTCGGCCACGTCGCCCACTTCGAAGTGAATTCGTCGTTCGAGCAGAGTGGCGGCATGCTTCCGCTCACGGCCGACCTCGCGCCCGAGGCCGTCGCCTCCGCTGCCGGGCTCATCGCCGCCTCCGCCCAAGACTGACGCGCGCCGCTCGAGCGAGCGGCGTGATATACTCGGGCGTCATGAGTACGCGCGCGCTCGAACGCTGGGCCGATCAAAAGGCCCGTCGCGCCGGTTACGACGACCGCACCGCGCTGCTCGCCGCTTACGGTGAAAAGCCCTATCGTCTAACGCAACTCTATCGCGCGGCGACCCGCGAACTCGCCGCCTCGCTCGACGCCGTCACGGTCCTGCCGGCGGCGCTCCGCGAACGGCTCGAGCACGACGGCTTCGAACTCGAGTCGGTCGCCCCGGTCGTGCTCCAGCGTTCGAGCGACGGCCAGACGACGAAGGGCCTCTTCCGGCTCGCCGACGGCCCCGAGGTCGAAGCCGTGTTGATGCAGCATCACGGCGAGCGGACGACGGTCTGCATCTCGAGCCAGGCCGGCTGCGCCTATCGCTGCGCGTTCTGCGCGACGGGCCAAGCCGGCTTCACGCGGCATCTGGAAGCGATCGAAATCTTCGATCAGGCGCGCTTCTTCGCGCGCTATCTCGCCGAGGGCCGCGGCATGCCCGGCGGTGGCGCGAAGATCACGAACGTCGTCTTCATGGGCATGGGCGAGCCGTTCCACAATTACGATGCCGTGATGGATGCCGTCGCGATGCTCAACGATCCGCAAGGCTTCGGCCTCGGCCACCGGCACATCACGATCTCGACCGTCGGCCTCGTCCCTCAGATCGACCGCTTCGCCGCCGAGGGCGTGCAGGTCAACCTCGCGATCTCGCTCCACGCGCCGACCGACGCGCAGCGCTCGTCGATCATGCCGGTGAACGACCGCTATCCGCTCGGCGCGTTGATGGAAGCTTGTCAACGCTACGTCGACCTCACGAATCGCAAGATCTTCTTCGAATATGTCATGCTCGCCGGCGTCAACGACGACGACGAGTCGGCACGCGCGCTCGCGGCGCTGATGCGCGGACGTCTCTCGCACGTGAACTTGATCCCGTACAACGCGACGCCGGAGGCGACGCTCCAGGGAACGGCGGAGCTCCGCACGCGCGCCTTCCAGAAGATCCTCGAGGCGGGCGGCGTGCCGACGACCGTGCGCACGCCGATGGGCCGTGATATCGCCGCCGCCTGCGGTCAGCTGCAGGCCGAGACCCAACCGCGCGCGCACCGCGAAGTCGCCGCGCCCTGCTGACGCATTGCTGCGCCGCGCTCGGCCTCGTGTACGGGCTCCGCGGCTCGACGTTCGCCTCGAGCTGGATCGACCTCCCGCCGCTGGCCGCAGAGCCGGCCGAAGCGTTGCCGCGCGTCACGATCGTCGTGCCGGCGCGCGACGAGGAACGCTCGATCGAAGCCTGCGTCGCATCGCTGCTCGCGCAGCGCTGGGTCCATTTCCGCGTGATCGTCGTCGACGACCGCTCGACCGACGCGACGCCGCGTATCCTCGAACGGCTCGCCGCGAGCGACGGCCGGCTGCAGGTCGTGCGTGGTGACGAATTGCCAGACGGCTGGGTCGGCAAACCGTGGGCGCTCCATCAGGGCGTCGCGCATGCCGACGGCGAGTGGCTGCTCTTCACCGACGCCGACTCCATCCACCATCCGCTCGCGACCGCGACCGCACTCTGGTACGCGTCGCGCACGCCCGTCGACGTGCTCTCGCTCGCGACGGGCCAGGATCTCGAGACGTTCTGGGAGCGCGCGACGCTGCCTTCGATCCTCGGCGTCCTGTTTTTCGTTACGGGGCCCTTCGGCGCGATCAACGATCCGGCGAAGCCGAACCGGGCGCTCGCGAACGGCCAGTACATCCTCGCCCGCCGGAGCGCGTACGATGCGCTCGGCGGCCACGCAGCGCTGAGAAACGAGATCGTCGAAGACCTCGAGTTCGCCCGTCGCATCAAAGCCGACGGCCGCTTCCGGCTCGCCCTCGTCGCGGGCGAGACGCTCGTGCGCGTGCGGATGTACCGCTCGCTCGCCGAGATCTGGGAAGGCTTCACCAAGAACATCTTCCTCGGCGCGAAAGGCAACGTGCCCGCGACGGCGGCGTTTGCGGCGCTCCTGCTCGCGCTCTCGGTCGCGCCGCCGCTGCTCGCCGTGCGGGCGCTCGCGCGCCGGCGTCCGTTCGAGGCCGCCGAGGCCGTTGCGACGTCGCTCGCGATCTTCGCCGCGACCCGGTGGGGTGTCGGCCGGACGACGATCGACCCGCGCCTCGCCGTCTATCAGCCGCTCGGTTTCGCCGTCTTCGCCGCGATCTCGATCAACTCGGCATGGCAATCGATCACGGGGAAAGGCGTCATGTGGCGCGGACGTCGTTACCGCGGCGGAAAGACGGGAACGTAGCGACGCATGCCGACGCATGACGACGCTGAAAAAACCGACGAATCGCCCGTCACGCTCTCCGCTCGCGAAGAGGAGGAGGTCGAGCAGCGTACCCCACCGCGCGCGGCCGTCGTCTTCGAGACGGTGCGACGGGAGGGCGAGGTCGAACTCGAGCGCCCGGCGCTCTCGCTCGTCGCCTCGGGTCTTGCGGCCGGGCTGTCGATGGGCGCCTCGCTCTCGGCGGTCGGCATCGTCATGGCCCACCTGCCGGATGCGCCGTGGCGGCCGCTCGTCGCGCAACTCGGCTACACGATCGGCTTCCTGATCGTCGTCATGGGCCGCCAGCAGCTCTTCACCGAGAACACCGTGACGGTCGTGCTGCCGCTGCTCGCGCATCCTGACAAATTCGGGACGCTCGGCAAGATCGCGCGGCTCTGGGCGCTCGTGCTCGCGTCGAACATCGTCGGCGCGATCGGCTTTGCATTCGCGGTCGCGCACAGCGGCGTCTTCACTGCCGACGTGAAGGCGGCGTTCGACGAGATCGGCCGCCACGCGGCGGCGGCGCCGTGGGGCGATCAGTTCACGCGCGGCATCTTCGCCGGGTGGCTGATCGCGCTGATGGTCTGGCTGCTGCCGGCCTCGGGCGAACTCCGGCCGTTCATCATCATCATCATCACGTACGTCGTCGGCATCGCCGATCTCTCGCACATCGTCGCGGGCTCGATCGAAGTGCTCTACACGGTGGCGCTCGGCGAGACGTCGTGGGCGGCGTTCTTCGGCGGCTTCTTCGCTCCGGTGCTGCTCGGCAATATCGTCGGCGGCGTCGCGCTCGTCGCCCTGCTCAATTACGGCCAAGTCGTCTCGGAGGGCGAACCCGCGTGAACGCATCCGCCGTCAACGTCACCCTCGATGAGATCGCGGCGCTCGCGAAGCGCCGCGGCTTCATCTTCCCGTCGAGCGAGATCTACGGCGGCATCGGCGGCTTCTTCGACTACGGTCCGCTCGGCTCCATCCTGAAACGGAATGTCAAGAACGCCTGGTGGCGCGAGATCGTCGAGCTGCGCGACGACGTCGTCGGCTTCGACTCCTCGATCGTGATGCATCCGAACACGTGGGTCGCCTCGGGCCACGTCGCGGTCTTCCACGACAAGCTCGTCGATTGCCGGAACTGCAAGCACCGTTTCCGTGCCGATCATCTCGCCTCGCTCGCAAAGTGTCCGAACTGCGGCATGACGGGCACGCTGACGGAGCCGCGTGACTTCAATCTCATGATGTCGACGCGCGTCGGGCCGGCCGAAGACTCGGCGTCGCTCGCGTATCTGCGCCCCGAGACGGCTCAGGGCATGTTCGTCAATTTCAAGAACGTCTACCAGTCGTCGCGCAAACGTCCCCCGTTCGGCATCGCGCAGATCGGAAAATCCTTCCGTAACGAGATCACGCCTGGCAATTTCACGTTTCGCCAGCGCGAGTTCGAACAGGCCGAGCTCGAATACTTCGTGCCGGACGACGGCCACGATCTCGAGACGTACGAGCGCTGGGTCGCGGAGCGCACGCGGTGGTACAGCAATTACGGCGTGCGCGCGGACCGGCTGCGCGCTTGCGAACTCACGGCAGCCGAGCGTCCGCATTACGCGAAGGCCGGGACGGACGTCGAGTATCTCTTTCCATGGGGCTGGGGCGAACTCGAATCGATCGCGCACCGCGGCACCTACGATCTCGACGCGCACATGAAATTGTCCGGAAAGGATCTACGCTACTTCGATGAAGCGGCGAAGACGCATTTCACGCCGATCCTGATCGAATCTTCGGCCGGCATGGATCGCACGACGCTTACCATGCTGATCGACGCATACGACCTCGAGACGATCGCGAGCGAGGATGGCAAGACCTCACAGCGCGTGGTGCTGCGCTTTCATCCGAAGATCGCGCCCGTGCAAGTCGGCGTCTTTCCGCTCGCGCGGAACAAGCCGGATCTCGTCGAGCGCGCGCGCGGGATCGAGCGGGCGCTGCGACCGCACGCCCGCACGCAGTACGACGAGGGCAACGTCGGCCAACTCTATCGCCGCCAGGACGAGATCGGCACGCCGTACTGCGTGATGGTCGACTTCCAGACGCTCGACGACGGCGCCGTGACGGTCCGCGATCGCGACTCGATGCGGCAGGAACGCGTCGGCGAGAGCGCGCTTCGCGGCTGGCTCGCCGAGCGACTTTAGTAGCTAGCGAGAGCGGCCCGTAGCAAAAAGAGGCTGCGATCCGCCTGGCAAATCGATCCAACCTAGTTTCACCGTGCGCCATCGCATCGGGAGGGCATGTTCCTTCGTTATTCGCTTGCCTCTCGCGCACCGAATCCGGTAAGGTGGAACTGTGATCGTGGAACTCTGACGATCGCCGCTCCCGTTCGAGACGGGTGAGGAGCTTTCCAGTTCGTGAGTCCGGCGCCCGACGTTCGCGTCTCCTGGCCATCGGTTCACTCGGTGGAAACTGATAGCATGGTTAGCATGGTTAGCACGGAATCGCTGCCGGCGACGAACGTCGCCCCCTCGATGTTCGTGTATCGCGACCGCCCACGCAGGCGAGCGGTCCGTCGAGCCGTCGATCTCGTGCTGACATCGCTTGCCATGCCGCTCGTCATTCCGCTGCTGGCCGGCGCCTGTGCCGCGATCGCGCTCGAGGACGGCCGGCCGTTCGTCTTCCGTCAGCGGCGCGTCGGCCGCTTCGAACGGACTTTCACGATCTACAAACTGCGCACGATGCGCAAAGATCTCTGCGGCGACGAAGTGAAACCCGCCTCGGGCCGCGATCCGCGCGTCACGCGCGTCGGGGCGATCCTGCGCAAGCTGTCCATCGACGAACTGCCGCAGCTCTTCAACGTGCTGCGCGGCGACATGACGCTCGTCGGTCCCCGGCCCGAGATGCCGTTTCTCGTCAAGAAGTACGAGAAATGGCAAAATCTTCGCCACCTCGTCACGCCCGGTCTGACGTGCATTTGGCAGACGACCTGCCGCTCGACCATTCCTCTCCACAAGCCCGAAGCGACCGTCCTCGATCTCGCGTACATCGAGTCTCAGACCCTCTTGCTCGACCTCCGCATCCTCGGGAACACCTTCACCTCGGTCATCGGAACGAAAGGCGCGCACTGAATATGTCGCAGCATCACGAGTTCACGACGGGCGGCGTACGCCGTTTCTGCATCCTCGGCACCGGCTACGTCGGCATGGCGAGCGCGATCGGCTTCGCGGAGTTCGGTCACGACGTCGTCGGCTACGATATCATCCGCGAGCGCGTCCGCGGTCTGCAGAACGGCGTCACGCCGTACAACGAAGCCGGACTCGCCGGCGCCTTGCACAAGCATCTCGCGACCGGCAAGCTCCGCTTCGTCGAGTCGCTCGCCGATGCGGCGCTGGCGGCCGAGTTCATCGTCATCGCCGTCGGGACGCCGTCGCGCGCGGACGGCTCGGCGGATCTCTCCTTCCTGTACAGCGCGATCGATTCGCTCCTCGACCTCGACCTCACCGGCAAGACCCTCGTGATCCGCTCGACCGTGCCCGCCGGCACGACGGACTTCATCGGAGAGCGACTCCGCGGCACGGCAAACGTCGTGCACGCGCCGGAGTTCCTGCGTGAGGGATCGGCACTCAAGGACTTTCTCGATCCCGATCGCGTCGTCGTCGGCGCCTCACCGCTCGAAGCGGCCGACGATTTTCTCACGCTTTTCGCGCATCTCGACAAGCCGCTGATCGCGACGTCCCCTCGCGAAGCCGAGCTGATCAAGGGCTTCTCGAACGCCTATCTCGCGCTCAAGATCTCGTTTGCAAACGAAGTCGCCAATCTCTGCGACGCGGTCAACGCGGACGCGCTCGCCGTGCTCTCCGGCATCGGCAACGACACGCGCATCGGCAAGCTGTTCTTGCAGCCGGGCATCGGCTACGGCGGCCCCTGCTTCGATAAAGACGTCCGGTCGATGCACCACATCGCCCGCGAGAACGATTCGAGTCACGAGCTGCTCGCCGCGACGCTGCGCGTCAACGAGTCGCAGCCGCGTCGCGTGGTCGACCTGCTCGCAGAAGAGGTCGGCCCGCTCGACGGCTTGACGATCGGCGTCTGGGGTCTCACCTTCAAGGCCGGCACCGACGACGTGCGCGACTCGCTCGCGATCCGCATCGTCGCCGATCTCGTCTCGCGCGGGGCGCACGTCAAAGCGTTCGACCCGGCGGTCACGGGGCCGCACACGATGATCCACTGCGAACTCGTCCACTCGCCGCTCGCCGCGCTCGACGCCGACGCGCTGCTCGTCCTCACCGAGTGGCCGATGTTCCGCGAGGTCCCCGCGGTGGACGTCGCGCAACGCCTGCGTAAGCGCGTGGTCGTCGACGGTCGCAATACGCTCGATCACGAAGCCCTCGCCCTCGCAGGGATCCGCTACCGCGGCATGGGCCGCCGGACCAAAGTGGCGACCTCCGAGAAGACGATCGCGATGCGCTCGAAAGGCGTCGCCGTCTAGTCTTCCTCGCCTACGCGGGCGTCGCGGAGTCGGCGACGTTTCCGTGAGCGGCGGTCCGGTGCCGCCGGCGCCGCTCGGCGGCTCGGGGATAGACCAGGTGCACGAGCGCTTCGCGGTTCGGAAGCGACAGCCGGTCGAGCAGTTGCCGCACCCGGAAGTCGCTATCGCCCGGTGCTCGGCCCGAGCGGAAGGCGATCGCGGCGAGGTCGTGTCCCGCGACGATCAGCCGGGCCAGTTCGCGCTCGTCGTCATTAAAGCAGAAGCGTGCGGCGAGGCGTTCGAAGGGTCCACGGAGAGAGATGCGCTCGAGACAGATGAGGAAGAAGCCGGGGCCGACGCGGGCGCAGCGGACGACGCGCACGCCATGGTCGAGGCCGAGGAGGCCGACACCGACCGTCGTCGCGGCCGCGCTCGCCGATGACTCCCGCACGATGCGCCGGACCTCCGCGGCGAGCTCCGGCTCGAGCGCGCAGCGGGTGACGGGCTCGAGCCGATCGGCCGTCGTTCCACGGAGAACGACGTGCAGCGACGCGTCGACCACGTCGAATCGCCGAAACGGAAGCGCCATCGGCGGAGAGCTCGCCACCCGGGACCGGTCCATCCATCTAGTATCGGCAGACGAGTTCCAAAAACCCAGCCCCGCGAGCGATGAATGATCCGCCGCACGGCTTGCCGGTGGCTCGCGGCGTCTTTCCTCGCGATCGCGCTCGGTGCGCGGACGCCGGCCGAGCCTTCGTTCGTCGCCATGCCGGCGCGACCCGCGGATGCCTTCGTCGCCTCGATGGGCGTCGACGTCGATCTCGTACGGATCTCGGCGACCGACCGCGCGCGGGCCGGCGCGGCGTTCGCCGGCCTGCACGTGCGGCACGCGCGCATCGCGGTCTTGGAACGGGACCCGCCCTACGAGGCGAGCGTTCGAGCGTTCTACGCCGCGGCGCCCGGCGTGACGGCGGACGGGTTGACGAACTGCGCGCCTCCGCTCGGGCCGTATCGGACGGCGGCGATCGGCCCGGGCGACGTCCGCGACTTCATCGCGGCGACCGGACGCCGGCTGGATCGCATCGAGGCCGTGAACGAGCCGAACAACCGCGGCGACGCCGATTGGGCCGCGCAGACGCGTGACTGCGTCGCGAATCTCGCCGGCGCGACCGGCATCGCCGGTAGTGCTCCGCTCGTCGCGCCGGCGCTCGTCACGCACCTCGGCGGCGCGGACGAACGCGCACTCGGCATCCTCTCACCCGGCGTCGCGGAGGCGAACAGTCACCGCTACTTCTCGGGTCGCGATCCCGACACGCCGGGCTGGGGTGCTACGGACGCGTGCGGACGCTACGGTGCGCTCGCGTGGTCGCTCTGCTGGGCGCGGGCGATGGCTCCGGATGCGCCCGTCGACGTCACGGAGACGGGCTGGAACTCCGAGCGTGAAGTCGACGAGGCGACGCAGGCGAAATACGTCGAGCGCGTCTTCTTCGTCAACGCCGCGGCGGGCGTGCGGGCGACGTCCCTCTACACGTTATTGTCATACGACGGCGGCGATGGATTCGGCGGCGACGGACTCGCGCGCACCGACTTTTCACCGAAGCCGGCTTACCGCGCGGTCGCGCGGATCGCGACGCTGCTCGCGGATCCCGGCGTCCCGTACGCGCCGAAACGGCTCCGGCTCGCGATCGCGCCGGCGACGGTTTCGCGCGGCGAGGGCCTGCGCTCGCTGCTCCTCGGCAAACGTGACGGATCGTACGATCTCGCCCTCTGGCAGGAAGTACCTAGCGCCGATCCCGATCGCCGCGGCTCGGATGTCGCCGTCGAACCGATCGCGGTCTCGGTCGCATCGGCGGTCGCACTGCGCGGCGTCGCGTACGCATGGCAAGACGACGGGAGCGCTCCGGCCCGCGCGCTCGGCCGCGCGGCACGCTTTACGATTCCCGTCACGGACCGGCTGACAATTCTCTCACTTCGGCGTTGACCGGAACGACGCGGCGGCCAAGTGTGCGCTGCGTGACTTCTCGTTCTCGAGGCCCGCGCACGTCTCAGTCCCGTGAAAATCGCATCCGAACGATACGGGCGTCATGCGTATCCAACGGATGTTTTCTCGGTGTTCCGCCCTCGCACTCGTCGCACTCGCCGCATGCAGCGGCGGAGGCGGGCCCGGCGGCACCGGCCCGATTCCGAACGTGCCGGCCGTTCCATCGCAGGGCGCACCGGCGGTCGTGAATTCGCCCGGGACGTCCCTGCCCGGCTCAATAGCGGCGAGCGCCACGCCGGCGCCGCCCACGAACGCGGGTGCGACCTCCGCGCCCGTCGCCGGGATGCCGCCCGTCGCGGGTATGCCGCCCGTCGCGGGCATGCCGCCCGGCACCGGCACCGGCACCGGCACTGGCACCGGCATGCCGCCCGTCGCGGGCATGCCGCCCGGCACCGGCGCCGGCACTGGCACCGGCATGCCGCCCGTCGCGGGCATGCCGCCCGGCACCGGCGCCGGTATGCCGCCGGTCGCGGGCATGCCGCCGGTCGCGGGCATGCCGTCCGGCACCGGCATGCCGCCGATCGCGGGCATGCCGCCGGTCACGGGCATGCCGCCCGTCGCGGGGACGGCGCCCGTCGCCGGCATGCCGCCGCCCGCTGCGACGCCGGCAGCGCCCTCGATGGGCGCGCCGGTCGGTGCGTCCGTCACGTCGGCGATGCCGGCCGTGTCGTCGGATGCCTTCGTCTCGACGATGGGCGTCGACGTCGATCTCGTACACGCCGCCGACTCCCAACAGCAACAACTGGCTAACTCCTTCGCGGGGCTCGGTGTGCGGCACGCGCGCATCGCGATTCTCGAGAACGACGCGCATTACGACGGCAACGTCCGGACGTTCTTCGCGGAGAATCCGAACGTGAAGGCGTACGGCCTCACCAACTGCGCGCCGCCGCTCGGCGGCTATCCGACCGCCGCGATCGGGCCCGCCGACGTGCGGGCGTTCCAAGCCGCGACCGGCAATCACCTCGATTTCGTCGAAGGCGTGAACGAGCCGGACAACACGGGCGATCCGACCTGGGTCGGGGATACGCGGTCGTGCCTCGCTTCGCTCGCCGGCGGCGTCGACGGACTGCCGCTCGTCGCACCCGGGCTCGTCACGCACCAGAATGGCACCTCGGAGGTCGCGCTCGGCGATCTCTCCTCGACCGTCACCTACGGCAACATCCATCGCTACTTCTCCGGTCGCAATCCGGGATCGCCCGGATGGGGCGCGCACGATGCGTGCGGCTGGTACGGCGGCGTGGCGTGGTCGATCTGCTGGGCGCGCGTCACGACGCCGCAGGCGCCGCTCCTCGTGACGGAGACGGGCTGGAACTCGGACCATGAAGTCGATGCCGCGACGCAGGCGAAGTATCTCGAGCGGGTCTTCTTCGTGAACGCGCAGGCCGGCATCTCGGCGACCTTCGTCTACACGCTCCGCTCGTACTCCGGCAGCGACGGCTTCGGCGGCAACGGCATCGTCGACCAGAACTTCGTTCCGAAGCCGTCGTATGTCGCGATCGCGAATCTGACGAAGCTACTCGCCGACCCCGGCGCGTACGTCGCGCCGGCGCCGCTCGCGATCGAACTCTCGCCGAACGCGACGAACGGCTCCGGCGTTCGCACGATGCTGCTCGGCAAGCGCGACGGTACGTACGAACTTGCCATCTGGCAAGAGGCGCAGAGCGCGAATCCCGACAGCTACGGCAGCGATACGATTCCCGCACCCGTCACGGTCTCGGCGAGGCTCGGCGGTCTGTACCTCGCGGTCGCCCACGCATGGAAAGACGATGGCAGCACCACGAGCACGGTCGCGGGCGCCGGCAATGCGTTCGCCGTCTCCGTGACGGACCGCATGACGATCGTCGAACTCCGCGGCGTTCAGACGGGGTCGCGGTTCGCCCGCGCCCGGTAGAGCGCGAGCAGGTCGTCCAGGTGCCGCTCGAGATCGTGCCGTGCGATCACCCGCGCGCGACCGGCCGCGCCGAATCGCGCGCGCCGCTCGGGATCGGCGATGAGGGCGAGCAGCCCGGTCGCAAGGCCGCTCGCGTCGCGCTCCGGGCACAGGAGTCCCGAGACGCCGTCCTCGACGAGATCGGGAATGCCGGCGTGGCGCGTCGCGACGACCGGTACCTCGCGGATCATCGCCTCCATCGCAACGACGGGCATGCTCTCGCGGTCGCCGTTCCCGGCCGTCACGCTCGGTAGCAAGAAAATGTCCGTCTCCTCGAGGGCGCTCGCGACGTCCGCGTCGGCACACTCGCCCGCGAACTCGACGTGCGCCGACAGCGCGAGTTCCCGGGTCAACCGTTCGAGATCCGCGCGCAGCGGACCGTCGCCGATGATGCGATAACGCACCTCCGGCACGTGCGGGACGACCTCCGCGAGCGCTCGGATGCCGTACGCATGGCCCTTCTTTTCGACGAGCCGGCCGACCGAGAGGATCCGCACGGGCGTCTCCGCTCGCCGCGGCGCCGCACGCGCGTGCCAGGGCAGATCGATGCCGACGCGCAGTTCGTGAACGCGCGAAGGCTCGGCCCCGAGGGCGACGACGCAGCTCGCGAGATCGCGGCCGTTCGTCACGATCTCGACGTCGCTCGCGAAGAGCGCGTCGTACGCGTGGGGACGTGCGGCCGGGAACGATGAGGCGTCGTAGCCGTGAAAGGAGCAGATGAACGGAACGTTGCCGAGGAACCCGAGCCGGCGAACGCGTTCGAGATGCGCGCCCGCAGGGCCGAAGTGCGCGTGCACCGCATCGAAGGCGCTCCCGCGCACGAGCGCGATCGTACCGAGCACCGCGACGAGATCCGCGCGCCGCGCGCCGGAGGCTAGCAACGAGAGCGTGCGCAGCGGCCTCCGACAAAAGGCGGCGAGCGCGCCGCGCGCCGTGAGACGCAGACGCGCGAAGCGTCCGCCGCGAGCGCGGTAGGCAACGGAGGCCGGTCGCGCCGTCTGCAATCGCCGATGCTCCAAGGCTGCATGTTCGAAGGTGCGAGCGATCACGGAGACCTCGTGGCCACGGCGCGTGAGGCCGAGCACGTGATCGATCACGAACGTTTCGGAGAGCTTTGGGTACAGATCGACCACGACGAGGATGCGCATGCGGGGTCGCTCTTCGAAGCCGAGAGAAAAATCTTTCTCGAACCGGCCGCGATGGTCGATATTAGTAAATCGTCATGCGGGCATCCGGGCGCAGTAAAATGCCGTTCCTACGCAAAAGGGTGACGTTGGTCATTTTTTACTTTCAGGAGTGAGTACCGTCGCACATCTGCAGCAGTTTCGACTGATGAAAACTACCGGAGCGTCGATCGCAGCCATCGGGTTCGCGCTCTCCGCCGCCTTGCCGGCTCTTGCCTCGCTGCACGCCGGCGACAAGATCGCCGTGACGGTCTTCGCTCACCCCGAGCTCTCGACCGCGGCGACGCTCGACGCCGCCGGAAACATCTCGCTGCCGCTCGCCGGCACGGTGCACGCGCAGAGCCTCGCGACGGATCAGCTCGCGAGCACGATCAAGGGCCGCTTGGCCCGGTACCTCACCGCGCCCGCGGTCGACGTGCAGCTGACGTCTCAGAACGATGCGCTGTTCATCGCCGGCGGGCCGAGCGGCGTTTTGCCATATCGTCCGGGAGAGACGCTCGTCAGCGTCCTCGACGATCTCGAACTGCCGGCACAGAACCGTCCCTTCACGACGACGAACCCGCACGACTCGACGACGCAAGGCGCTACCACCACGCAGACGGCGATCAACGGCACGCAGAATCTGTTCGATGGGCCGATCGATTTCCGGCACGTCTCCGTCCTGCGCGACGCGCGCAAGCTCGGGCCGTACGACTTACTCGCCTTGCGCTCGACGGGCCAGTCCGGCATCGCCCTCGCGCCGAACGACACGATCCAGTTGCCGAACAAACCCGTCGCCGTGCGCGTTACGGGCGAAGTGCAGCATCCGGGCTACGCCTATCTCGACCCCACCGACTCGCTCGTGCGAGCGCTCGATCAAGTCGGCGGCGTGGATGACCTCGCCTCGCAGACGCAGATCGGGCTGACCCGCCCCGGCAGCGCGACACAGCTCGTCTCCCTCGGCGGTCCCGAGTTCTCGCAGCCGGCGACCTCCGGCGACGAACTCGCGGTCTCGCGCGCGCCCCGCGTCGACGTGCTCGGCACGGTCGCGAAGCCCGGCGAGCAGTTCCTCCGCGGCAATCAAACGCTCGTGAGCGCGATCTACTACGCCGGCGGACCGGCGCAATATGCGAATCTGAAGGCGGTACAAGTGCTGCACGACGGCGTGAAACGTGAATACAATCTCGCGGCCCTGCGCAAAGGGCACGGCGGCGACAACCCGCCGCTCGTCGATGGCGACGTCGTCTTCGTGCCGCAAGGCAGCACGCTCGACGCGCAGACGATCTTCTCCGCGATCGGCGCACTCGGCACGCTCGGATTCTTCGTGGCCCGATGAAGATCTCGACGTTCGGCGGCGTCGTTAGCCGTCAATGGCTCACGATCGTCGCGGTGCTGCTCGCCGGTCTCCTCGCCTTCGTCATCCTCGAGCCCGTCCTCAAGAAGTGGTCCGCCACGGCGACCGTCCTCATCAGTACGGCGTCGCAGAATAGTGCCGTGCTCGATCCGACGCGCGATCCCACCTCCTCCGGTATCGGTGTCAACGACCTCGTGACGCTGCTCTCGACCTCGGTCGTCACGGACCGCGTCATCGCCGATCTGCAGGTCACGGGTGCGGAGGCGCAGCGCGTGCCCGGCGAACTCCATACGAAGATCTCGCCCGGCTCCGGCGTCCTGCCGATCATTTTCACCGATCGCGACCCGGCGATCGCGGTCGCCGGAGCGAACGACGGCGCGCGCGAGCTCTCCCGCTACGACAATCAGATCAAGACGCTGCGGTACGACCGGCTGCTCGCCGACCTGAACCGTCAGATCGCCTCCTCGCGGTCGCATCTCGCGGCGATCGACGGCTCGATCACCGGCTTGACGTCGGACGATGCGTTCTTGACGGAAGCGGGCGGCACGACCGGTCTCAACACCCGCATCATGACGCTCGGCCAGCAGCGCGATACCGTGCTCGCGACGCTGCGCGGCGACACGGCGGCGGCCTCCGTCGCGGGCCGCCGGCCGGCCCTCGCAAAGGATCTTGCCAAAAAAGAGATCGAGAACACCGATCCCGCCCTCGCGCAAGCGCGGCTGCAGTATGGCAAGGATCTGGCGCAGGCGAACGTCTATTCGGCCGGCTACAAGCCCGGCTTCGACGGTCTGCGCGCGGAGACGACGCTCGTCGCCCGCGAAGGCCAAACGGTTCAGAACCAGATCGCCGCGGCGTCCAGCAACCCGAACGAGAGCACGACCTTTGTGACGGCGCTGCTCGATGACAACAAAGCGCGAGCGGCCGTCGCGAGCGACGTGGCCCAGCTCGCGTCGATCCAGGGGCAAATGAGCGCGCTCACGCAACACCTCAGCGGCAGCGGCTCGACCTCGAGCCGGCTGACGCGTCTCCTGCGCGAACGCTCCTCCGAAGAAGCGTCGTTCCGCCAGCTCGCGCTCAACGCATCGAAGGCCGAGGCCGATCGGGCGCAGGCCGCATCGATCGATACCGTGGTCGTCCTCGACAAAGCGAGCTTCCCCGTGCAGTCGACCTTCTCGCGTCCGGCGATCCTCGGCACGGCGATCGGCATCGTCGCGCTCTGGCTCGCGCTCACCCTCGCGTTCCTTCTCGACGGGAACGACCGCCGTCTGCATACGCCGGAATCGATCGAGAAGCTCTACGGCAAGCCCGTCTTCCAACCGATCGGCTAGGAGTCACCTCATGAACGTGGATGAACAATTCCACCTGTTGCGCGTCGCACTCGAAGCGCGCGCGACCCTGCCGATGGTCGTCGGCGTGACGTCGGCCCAGCCGGAGGACGGCGCGGGCTTCCTCTCCGCCGGGCTCGGCATCGCATTCGCCGAGGCCGACTACACGACGCTCGTCCTCGAAGCGGAACCGTCGGGCCTCGCTCACGGCGGCTCGAACGGCCTCTCGGCGATCGAGTCGGTCCGCGGCACGCCGAATCTCTACGTCGCGTCGCTCACCTCGACCGCGCGCCGGCCGAAAGTGCAGAGCCTCCTCGAAGGCCTGCGGCATGAATTTGCCGTGACGATCTTCAGTGCCGGCGCCCTGCCGGCGTCGAGCGCGGCGCTCGAAGGCATCGGCGTCGCGGACGAGTTGCTGATCGCGCTGAAGCTCGGCCGCACCGCGGGCCGCGCCGATCGAGCGCTCATGTCGCTGCTCGAGAGCTACAGTTCGAAGATCGTCGGCGTCGTCCCGACCCGCCCGAACGCCTCGATCGTCCTCGAGCGCGCGGAGGCGACGATCCCGCGTGCCACACGCGAGACGCCTCGCCCGCGACCGGCTGCGGCAACGGCGGTCGGATTGGTCCGCTGACGATGGCGGTCCTCGTCACCGGCGGTGCCGGTTTTCTCGGGAGCCATCTCGTCGATCGCCTCTTGCGCGAGGGCAACGACGTCATCGTCCTCGATAACCTCCTGACCGGCAAACTCGCGAATCTCGAGCCGGCGCTCGAGACGGGCAAGGCGACGTTCGTCTTCTGCGACGTCTCGGCGCCGATCGAACGGTTGCGCGAGGCGCTCGCGAGCGCGACGACGGCGCGCGTGACGGAGATCTATCATCTCGCGTCGCCGGCCAGTCCGGAGGCGTACAACGGCCATCCGTGGGAGACGCTCGCGGTCAACGGCGTCGGGACGATGTCGATGATCGAGCTCGCGCTGGAACACGGCGCGCGGCTCCTCTTCACGTCGACCTCCGAGGTCTACGGCGATCCGCTCGTCCATCCGCAGCCGGAGGACTACTTCGGCAACGTCAACCCGGTCGGACCGCGGGCCTGTTACGACGAAGGCAAACGGTTCGGTGAAGCCGCGATGTCGGTCGCGATCGAGCGACGCGGACTCGATGGCCGCATCGTGCGGATCTTCAATTGCTATGGCCCGCGCATGGATATCGGCGACGGACGCCTGATTCCCTCACTGATGGAGGCGGCGCGGAAGCACGAACCGATGCCGATTCACGGCACGGGCGATCAGACGCGTTCGATGACGTACGTCGACGATCTCGTCGAAGGTCTGCTCGCCGTGATGCGCGGCGCGCGCACCGCGCCCGTCAATCTCGGCAACGAAGAAGAGCACTCGGTTCACCAGATCGCCGTCGTCGTCGCCGAGGTCGTCGGCGCGCCGTTCGCGATCGAGATGCGGCCGGGCCGGCCGGAAGACCCGCAGCGCCGCCGCCCCGTCACGGGCGTCGCCCGCAGTCTCGGGTGGGAAGCCGCGACGCCGCTGCGCGAAGGTCTGCGCCGCACGTACGACTGGCTCTCGACCGAGGGGCTTCTGTTCGCTTGATCGCCGCGATGCCGGAGAAGCAGGCGACGTGGTACCGGTCGATGCGCTGGTACTATATTGTCGCCGTCTTCGGGGCCTATCTCTACGCCCCGGAGGTGCGACGCGTCTTCGATTGGCGCTCCGGCTTCAGCGCGATCTCGATCATCAGCATCTTGCCGTTGCTGCTGCTCGTCCCGGCGGCCTATCTCGCGCCGAAGCTGCTGCGATCGGCCGGCCGCGATCTCGCGATCTGCGTGTGGCTGTGGATCGGGGCGTTTGCGTACGGCTATGCGATCGCGATCGCAAGCAATAACCTCATCGCCGGTTCGTACACGCTCGCGCTCTTCATGCTGCCGCCGGCTTTCGGCATTTTCCTTGCGGCGATGGGATGGCCGGCGAGCCTCCTGTACGATCGCATCGCGAGTCTGCTCCTGACGCTGGCCGTTCCGGCCGCCGTCTATGGCATCTTTCAATTCATCGCGCCGCCGCCGTGGGACGTCGCGTGGATCCTTTCGGCCAACATCGACAGCATCGGCCAGCCGCATGCCTTCGCCTTCCGGCCCTTCGGTACGCTGAACGCGCCGGGCCCCTTCGCCGACTGTCTTGCCATGGTGCTGATCCTGAACTTTCCGAAGCTCGATTTTCGCAGCCGGCTCCGGCTCTTCCAGTTCGCCGTCATCACGGCGGCGCTCGTGTTGACGCTCGTCCGTAGCGCCTGGATCGCAGCGGTGATCGGGATCGTGGCGTACGTCCTGCTCTCACCGGGCCGCGGCCGCAACATCACGATTCTCATCGGGGTGGCGCTCGCCATCGGGTTGTTTGCCGCAAACGTCGGGACGCTACTCGGCAGCACGGGCGCCGCCGACACGCTCTCCACTCGCTTTTCGTCCTTTTCCAATTTCGCGGCCGACGAGTCGTTCCAGGTCCGAGTCACCTACTTTGGTGCAAGACTGTCGGAGGCGATCGCGGAGCCGCTCGGACAGGGGCTCGGCTTGCTCGGCACCGCAGCGAAGCTCGGAACGAGCGGTGCGACGCTCGACTTCGACAACGGCTACATCGCACGGCTCACCGAACTCGGGTATTTCGGAACGACGCTGTATCTCGCGACGATCGGGAGCGCGCTCTTCTTCGCCGTCCGTCAGTGGCGCCGCGCTCGCTCGGCGAAGCACATCGATGCCATTCGCGTGACGTCCGCCGTGATCGCCCTCCAGGTCGCGCTGATCTTCCTCGATACGTCCTCGGATCATCACAACGCGCTCAACGGCGTCTTCTTCTGGATCTCGGTCGCGATCGCGGCCGGTGCGCCCGCGCTCGCGCAGGTTGTGGTTCGTGCTGAACCCCGTCGACGCGCCGCGTAAAGCCGGCCGCTCCCGCTTCTCGACCTTCGTCAGCTATCTCCAGTGGGTCGCACGAGGCGGCAACGGCTCCGCCGCCGTCGCGAACACGTTCCTCGTCAAGATCATCATTCTCGGCATCAATTTGCTCACGGGCATCATTGCGGCTCGCGGCCTCGGCCCCGGCGGTCGCGGCATCACGGTCGCGGTCGCCCTGTGGCCCGCGATCGTCAGCGGTGCGCTGACCTTCGGGCTGCCCGCGGCGTTCGAGTATCGTGCGAGACGGGCACCCGAGGAGCGCGACGAACTCTTCACGACCGCGATCGTCCTCGGCGCGACCGCCGGATGCATCGCGGCCGCCGTCGGTGCGTTTCTCATCATCCCGCACGTCCTGCACCATTATTCGCCGGATGCCATTCACTTCGCGCAAGGCATGATGGTGTTCGCCCCGCAGATCATGATCTACAATTTGATGAACGGCCTGCTGAACGTGCGCGGCGAATTCTCCCGCTCGAACTTTCTCTGGCTCGTCGCGAATACCGCGACGCTCACGGTGCAGACGGTGCTGCTGCTCACGCACCGGTTCGATCCGTTCTCGAACGGTCTCGCCTACTTCTCGCCGGCTCTGATCGTCACGTCGTTCGTCGCGTTTCGCGTCCGTTCGTCGTTCCGGTGGACGCGCGGCTTTCGGCGTCGCACGAAGTCGCTCGCGAGCTACGGCATCCGCGTCTATGGCCTCGAATTGCTCAATACGTTCTCCGGTCAGATCGATCAGACGCTCGTCGTCGGCCTGCTTTCAGCGGTGAGCTTCGGTCTGTACACGACGTCGCTCAACGTGACGCGGATGCTCAACGTCATCCAGAGTTCGATCAATCCCGTGCTCTTTCCGAAGGCCGCGAGCCTCGCGACGGACGAAGCGCTGCCGCTCATCGCGCGCGCGGCCCGCATCAGTCTCGTCCTGACGACGTTCGGAGCGATCGGCTTCCTCATCGTCACGCCGTTCCTCGTGCCGTTCTTCTATGGCGAGGCGTTCGCGTCGGTCATTCCGATCACGCGGGTGCTGACGATCGAATCCGTCGTCGTCGGCTACATCGGCGTTTTGAGTCAGACGTTCATGGCGACGGGCCGGCCGGGCCTGATCACGATACTCCAAGTCGCGGGCCTGCTCACCTCGGTGCCGCTGATGCTGCTGCTGATCCCACGTCTCGGCCTGCTCGGCGCCGCGCTCGCGCTGCTCGGGTCCTCGACGATCCGCGGCGCGCTGCTGCTGTACTGCTTCCCGATGGTGTTGAAGCGACCGGTTCCGCGACTCTTACCGATGCTCTCCGATGCGCGCTACGTGATCGGCCGGCTGCGCCACATCTGAGCCGGCGGGCTCACTCGTAGGCTTTGCCGGTCTTGACGGGGCGAGATGGCAGCGCGACGATCGTGCTCCCCGGCGGAACGTCGCGAACGACGATCGCGCCCGCTCCGATGACGGAGCCGCGGCCGATCGTGAGCCCGGTCTGGTCGTTGCCGAGCAACATCGCATACGCACCGATGACGCAATCGTCTTCGATCGTGATCCGCGGCAGCGAGCCGGGCTTCGTCTCGGCGGCGAACGTAACGTGGTGAAAGAGCTTGACGTGCTTTCCGATCGTGACGTTCGGATGAGCGGCCGTCCCGAAGCCGTTGTGCACCATCTCGAGGTCGCCTTCGATCTCGCACTGGTAGCAGAGAATCGAGTGGTAGGCGATATAGTTGAACGCTTTCAACACGATCGCGACCGGCAAGACGTTGGCGCGGTACGCCTTCGTGCTGAAGTACCACAACCGGCCCGCCGTGAGATTCGACCCGAGACGTCGTAGCAGCGCGAGCATCGTCAGCGGACGCCTTTCTCCGTCAGCGCGGTGCGAATCTTTTGGTACGAATCGAGCTCGACGAGTTCGTCGTCACTGAACTCGATCTCGAACTCGGCCTCGATGCTCGTCGCGAGCACGATCGAGCGCATCGAGTCCCAATCACCGGAGGTCGCCATCGAGAGCGATTCGTCGATCGCCTCGGGCGTCGTATCGAAGGCGTCCGCGAAGACTCCGCGCAAGCGCTCGTCGAGTGCCGTCACGGCGCGCTGCCGACGGCTGCGGTTTCGTCGACGATCGATCGGAACCACGCGGGTGCGGCCGGCAAGTCGCCCGCGAGCTCGTAGACCCACCACTCGCGCTCGGAGTCCGGCCGCTCCGTAAAGCCCAGCCGTTCGTAGAAATCGCGCGCGAGCGCATTTTTTGCCGTTGCAAGAAACTGCCCGACGATACGCCGCCGTCCGCGCGCGCGCGCCTTCTCGGCGATCGTCGCCATCAGCGCCTGCTCGACGCCGCGGCCGATCACGCGGCAACTCATCAGATACGTGTCGATCAGGACGTCGTCGCCGTCGTCTTTCGTCAGCGCGACGGCGATGATGCCCGAGCGGTCGAAGGTGTCGGTCAGCTCGGCGCACATGACGTTCCAGGCGGGATCCGCGATCGCGGCTTCGATATCGGCTTCGGCGTAGCGGCGCGTTGTCAGGTTGAACTGATTGGTCTTCTGGGTGAGCTGCGCGATGCGCGGCAGCGTGAACGCGTCGCCGGGGCGGATCGTCAACACCATCTCGAGGGACTCGAGAAAATCGCCGATCGAGCCCGCCTCGGCGCGAAGCTCCGTGCGCTGGGCCTCGGCGCGATACATCTCGCTGCGACGCCGGTCTTCGTCGCTGAGCGTGAGCGTCTCGAAGTAGGGCAGATCGCGGAGCAGGCGCGCGTAGCGGCTCGGATCGCGCGGCAACTCGATCGTCGCGACCTCGGGCACGCGCTCGCGCACGAAGCGGCATTCGACCGGGTTGTCGTCGATGAAGACGAGCGCGTCGATGCCGATATTCAACTCGGCTGCGATCTCACGCAGGTTCTGCGCCTTGTCGTTCCAGTTGATGCGCCGGGCGACGAAGTGATGCGGCTCGAGCAGGCTCTCCGGATGGTGTTCGAAGACCTCCATCGCGTCCGCTTCGTTGTTCTTCGAATTGAGTGCGAGGAGGATGCCGCGATGATAGAGATCGAGGATCGCCGCGTGGAATTCGACGAAGGCGGAGCCCGGTGCGGAGGCTCCGAGCTTGATGCCGGCCATGCCGTCCTCGCCGATGACGCCGCCCCAGAGGGTATTGTCGCAGTCGAGCACGAGACACTTACGGTTCTTGCCTTTGAGGGCGGCGGCGAACTTCGCGCATGCGACGGCGAGGCGACCGTGCAGCGCGAGCGAGTACGGAGCGCGGGCGAGATGCCAGAACCGGTCGTCGATCGCGGCGTCGTAGCCGAGGCGTGCCAGCTCGCCGTCGAGGTCGACGATCCGGGCGCCGAACTCGGCGCAGAGCCCCGCGAGTTCGTCGTTGAGCCGGTCGATCGCGGCGATCTGGCCGCGTGCGTCTCCGCGATCCAGCGATCCGAACGCGGGCCGCAGCGGCCGCTCGAAATTGTGGACGAGCACCGTCGCTCGAGAACGCTCCGCGATCGCCGCGAGGAACGACCGCATGCGCGTCATCACGCCGTTGCTGAGACGCTCGATCTCCGCTGCGTCGAGGGAGGCGAACTCGTTCATCAGACGCGGCGCGAGGACGTGCAGCCGGAGCGCGAGGACGATCAGATCGGGCTCGCCCGCATAGACCGCGCTCTCGGCATCGAAGACTTCGGCTTGGACGTTATCGAACTCGCCGAGCGCGACCGAGGCCTGCAGGCCGAGACGCGCGGATTCGATGACGAGGCTTGCCGGTAAGCCGGGTTCGAGCGTGACGTTGCGCAGGATCGCGTAGCGGACGGGCGTGCGGCCTTCGGCATGCGCTTCGAGTCTGCGAGCTGCGGAGATCGTGCGAGCCAGCGTCGGCTGCTCTGCGAGCCATTCGAAAACCGTTTGCGCTGATTCGACCATGACGATAGACACCTCTGACAACGTTCGTTTCCCGTGCGAAACGGCTAATCCCGGAGCGGCACGCGGATGAATGGACTTTCCGCATCCACCGCGTGACGTCAGAAGATTCTGTTCCGTTGCGCTTGCAGGTGCGACCGCCTCGGCGTGTCGGAACAGACTCCAGTGGAGATGATGACGATTTCTCGGACGACGGGACTCGATGCGACGAAGAGCGTTGGACGGCTTTCGATCTTCATCGTCCATCCGTCGCATTTCTTGACGGATTATCAAGCGAACGGTGACGGCCTCATCGCGAACGGCTTCATTCGCGAACTGGCGCGGCGCGGGCACGAGTTAGATGTCGCCTGCGAGTGGACGAACTTCAAGGAGCCGCTCCCGCCGAACGTGACGTTGCATTACATGCGGTGCCGCATCAACACGGAACCCCTGCACCGCGTCGAGTACCTCGTGCGCGCGCGACTGCTGCTGCGCCGGCTCCGGCGCACGCGCCGGCTCGACATCGCGCATCAGCTCAACCCCGTCTTCGCCGGGCTCAGTCTCGGGCTCGCCGGCGCCCGCATTCCGGTCGTCCTCGGGACGTTCGTCGCGCGCTGGCCGAACGAAGACCTCGAGCGCGGCTTCCTTGCGAACCTGCGCGAGCGCGTGCTCGATGCGGTGAGTCATCTCCAGCAGCGCGGCGCGCGTGCGATGCTCGTGACGACGCGCCTCGCGATGGAGCAGCGCATCTCCGCCGATCCACGCGTGCGGGCACGCGTCCGCTTTTTGAAGCACGGCGTCGACACGAACCAGTTCTTGCCAAGAGACGAAGCGGTCGCGGCACCGTTCGGCCGGATCTTGCTCGTCGCGGGTCTGCTGCCGCGGAAGGGCGTCCTCGTCTTACTCGAAGCGTTCGCGCTCGTCCACGCGCGCTTTCCTGCGGTGCGCCTGACGTTCGCCGGCGGCGGCGGCGAGACGGAGCGGCTGCGCCGTCGCAGCGTCGAACTCGGTATCGGCGACGCGGTGGAGCTGCTCGGCGATCTGCCGCGCTCGCAGATCCCGGCGCTCATGCGAGACTCTGACATTTATTGCCTACCGTCGTATGGCGAACCGTATGCGACGAGCGTCATCGAGGCGATGTCGGCCGGCCTCGCGATCGTCGTCTCGGATTCGGGCGGCGTCCCGGAGATGGTCGACGATGCGGGCGCGCTGAAAGTCGCGACGGGATCGCGTGACGCGCTCGCGGCGGCGCTCGCGTCGCTGATCGCGGAGCCCGAGCGCGCGCGCGCGATGGGCCGGCACAACCGCGAGCGCGCCGTCCGTGAATTCGATTGGCGCGTCGTCGGCGATGCGCTCGAGCGCGTCTACGACGAGGTGCTGGGTGCCGCGCACGCGAGTGCGTCGCGACGGTGACGCCTGCGCTCCGGACGCTCCAGATCGGACTCATCGCCTCGCCGACGCAGACGTCCGGCTCCGACCGCTACTATTGCGAGCTCGTGCGGGCCGTGCGCGAGCTCGACGTCGGCGTGACGGGCGTCGTGCTCGGCGATCCGGCGGCCTTCCCCGTGCCGACCCCCGGCGTTGCGAGTTTCGCGCCCGAGGGAAGCGGCGCGAAACGCCGCTGGACGGGGCTTCGCGAGGCGGTGCGGCCGCTCGTGCCGGAGGCGAATCTGCTCGTCTCGCACTTCGCGCCGCACGCCTTTCCCGTGCTCGATCTCGTCCGCCATCTGCCGCTCGTCGAGCACTTCCACGGGCCGTGGGCGCTCGAAGGCCGCTTCGGCCATCAGCCGCTGCCGACGATCCTGCTCCGCGAGGTGCAGGAGCGCCTCGTCTACGGCAAAGCGAAGCGCATCGTCGTGTTATCGCGGTCGTTCGGCGACGTGCTCGAGCGCCACTACCGCGTGCCCGGTGACAAGATCCGGCTCGTCCCCGGTGGCGCCGACCTGACCAAATTCGATGTGACGCTTTCGAAGCGCGAGGCGCGTGAGCGGCTCGCCTTGCCGCTCGATCGCCAGATCGTCTTTACGGTGCGGCGTCTCGAATCGACGAAGGGCGTCGACCGGTTGATCGAGGCGGCCGCGGCCGTCGTCCGCGACGTCCCGGATGCGCTCTTCGTGATCGCGGGCACGGGGACGATGCGGCCGGCGTTCGATGCAACCGTGCGCGACCGGGGCCTCGAACGCAACGTGCAGTTCGCCGGCTTCGTCGACGAAGCGAAACTGGCGCTGCTGTACCGGAGCGCCGATCTCTGCGTCGTGCCGTCGGTCGCGTGGGAGGGCTTCGGTCTCGTCTGTATCGAGTCGCTCGCGAGCGGAACGCCCGTGCTCGTCACGCCGATCGGCGGCTTACCCGAGGCGGTCGCGGGCCTCGACGCGAGCCTCGTGCTCGCCGGCTGCGAGGCGACCGATCTCGCGCGCGGTATCCGCAGCGCCCTGCTTGGTGATGTGCCCTTGCCATCCGCCGAGGCGTGTCGCAACTACGCGCTCGGCTTCTCGTGGCCTTCGATCGCGCGCCGTGTCGTCGAGGTCTATCGTGAAGTCGCCTGAGGCCGCGGCCGCCCCCGGGCGGCGGATCGAGACGTTCCAGATCGGCATGACGGCCTCGCCGCAGCATCTCTCGGGGACGGACCGCTACTATCTCGAGCTCCTGCAGCATCTGCCGGAGCAGAATATCGGCGTCCGCGGCATGGTCATCGGCGAGCCGGAGCGGCTCGAAGGCGGCATGCCGGGCGTGGTGAGCTTCGCTGCAAACGGCCTCGAGCCGCGGCTGCAGCGCTGGCGGCGATCGCGCCGCGTCTTCCGTCAGGCGATCGGCGGCTGCGAGCTCGTCGTCTCGCACGGCTTGCCGCACGCCTTTCCCGTGCTCGACCTGATGGGCCGGCGGCCGTTCGTCGTGCAGTTCCACGGGCCGTGGGCGTTCGAAGCGACGGCCGAGGGACTCGGCCGCGTGACGGCGCTCGTGCGTCGCCTGCAAGAGGTCTCGGTCTACCGGCGCGCCGTCCGCTTCATCACGCTCTCGCAGTCCTTTGGCAAGATCTTGACGGGCGACTTCGGCGTCGATCCGGCGAAACTACGCGTCATTCCCGGCGGCGTGAACCTCGCGCGATATGCGCCGGCGATGACGCGCCGCGAGGCGCGCGAGCGGCTCGACTTGCCGCTCGATCGCCCGATCGTCGCGAGCACGCGGCGGCTCGAACCCTCGAAGGGCATTCCGGACCTCATCGCTGCGATGGCGCTCGTGCGGGCGTCGCATCCCGAGGCGCTCTGCATTCTGAGCGGCACGGGTTCGCTGCATGCGGAGCTTGCGCAGCGCGCCGCAACGGGTGGGACGGAGGGCGCCGTGCGCTTTCTCGGTCACGTCGAAGACGACGTCTTGCGCACGTTGTACCGCGCCGCCGATCTGACGGTCGTACCGTCGGTCGCGTGGGAGGGCTTCGGTCTCTCCGTGATCGAGTCGCTCGCGAGCGGCACGCCCGTGATCGTGACCGATGTCGGCGGACTCCCCGAAGTCGTGCGCGAGCTCGATCCCTCGACGATCGTCCCGCCGCGCGAGCCGGCCGTACTCGCCGCGCGCATCATCCGGGCGCTCGGCGGCGAGATCGCGAGCGAAGCGGAGTGTGTCGCGTACGCGCAGCGCTTCGGATGGCGGGCGATCGCGGCGCGCGTCGCGGCAGTCTACCGCGAGGCTGTTGCATGAGGCCGCACGTCGTCGGCATCCACACGCCGCTGCTCGGCAACAAGATTTATAGTGAGATGTTGCGACGGTCGTTCGAGTCGTCGAGCGTGATCCGGTACGACGCGCATTGGAGTACGGAGGAGCAGGAGCGCGACGGCGGCAGTTTCGTCGGCCGGCAAGTGGAGCGGCTCTCGCACAAAAGCTGGGAGCGACTCCGCGCGAACAACCTGCAGTTCTGGACGCTGCGCTACGAACTCGGGACGTCGTACTGGGGCCGGCGCACGTTGAACACGATTCTCCGCGGCGGCAGGCCGGACGCCTTGCATTTCCACTCGCAGAACGTCGCCCTCCTCTCGCTCGATGTGATCCGCAAGATCCCATCCGTGATCAGTTGCGATACGACGTCGTACCGGATGGGCGAACAGCGGCTCGCGCCCGAGTGGCGCTGGACGTTCCGGCCGAGCCACGCGGTCGAACGCGTCGCCTTCCACGCAGCGAGCGCCGTCGTCGCGTTTTCGGAGTGGGCGGCCGAATCGATCGTCATACAGCATGGGCTGCCGGCGCGGCGCGTGCACGTCATTCCGCCGGGTGTCGACGTCGAGTCGTTTGCTCCGGTCGTTGAGCGGCCGCGAAGAGCCGCGGGTGCGCCGCTGCGGCTGCTCTTCGTCGGCGGAGAGTTCGAACGCAAGGGCGGCCCGCAGCTGCTCGCGCTGTTCCTCGAGCGTTTCGCCCATACCGGAATGGTCGAACTGCACATCGTGACGCGAGATCCGATCGTGTCGCCGCATCCCGCCGTCGTCATCCACCGCGGGATCGAGGCGTTCACCGAGCCGTGGTTCACGCTCTACGCGGATGCGGATATCTTCGTGCTCCCGACAACGTTCGATCAAGCACCGATCGCGTACCTCGAGGCGATGGCAGCCGGCCTGCCGATCGTGACGACGCGGGTTGGGGCAGCGCCGGAGATCGTCCTCGACGGCGAGACGGGCTTCGTCGTGGCGGGCGACCAGCCGAACGCGTTCGGCGACCGCATCGACCAGCTGATCGCGAGTTCGGAGATGCGGCGAGCGTTCGCAGAGTCGGCTCTCAAACGCGTGGCGAGGCGGTACTCATCGAAGCGGAACGCCGCGCGGCTGGAAGAGCTTTTGGGCAGAGTTGCAGCGAGCCCGACGAAGGGTTGACGGTCGCTCGTCAGGTCAGGGCATCGATCTCGTCGAGAACGGTTGCGTCGATCGTTTCATCGAATTTCCGTGCGAAGAATTTTCCGGACTCGCGGATCGACGCTAAATCGCTCATGGTCAGGACTTCCGGGCTCGCCGCTCCCGGCCGCGACCAGTGGATATATCGCTGCGTATCCGAAGAGAAGCGAAACTTCGGGTTATTGAAGAGAATGGTCTGGATGAACGCTTCGTCCGGCAAGATCGTACGATGCCGGAACCAATTCACGAGCGAACGATACCGGCGAGTCGTAAGAGCGTCACTGATCTCGGTCGTCGCTGCTTTGGAAAGCATCCACCACGTACTGCCCTTGTAGAATCGCCAGCCTTTGGGCAGCGGTGTCCGAAACGGCTTGAGGCCGACGACGCATCCTACGCGTCCGGACTCGAATCTCAGAAAACGCTGGCGATGATTCAGACGGCTGAGTTTACTGTAAAGGCGATGCATGATCGGTCGTTCGAGGATACGTGGAAGCCGATACCACATGAACGTGTATCGATCGAGAATGCTTTCGTCAGTCAACTCCGTCGTTATCGCCCCATCACCGATCGTCGTCAGAAAATTCTCAAATTGCGAAAGCGGCCGAACGGGGTAGTCTTGGCCAGATAGCAGGATGACCCATGAATAGTCCAGTTGACGGGAATTAAGGAAAGCGAGGCCTGCTTGAATGATATCGACCATCGAAAATCCACCCCATGTCGATTGGATGTGTGGATGCAAGAGTTGGATTCGCGGATCATCAGCGAGCGCCGCTAAGGCGAGGTGTGATTGAGACTGATCGTGATGTACCATGACGAAACAACCCGGACGCTCGCGCCGAAGCTTGGCTATGAGGCGCAACACTTGCGTCGGTAATTTATGAGAGATGATGAAATAGATGACCGACCCTTGTGCTTCCACCGCGCTCCTTTCGTCTAAAGTTCCTATGCCGGCAAGGTTGCTAATGGTCTTGATTTTGCAGGAACACCTAAAGCAATGTGTTTCGCAGGCACGTCTTTTGTGACTACTGCGCCGGCGCCGATGATCGCGCCGTCTCCGATCGTAACGCCGTCGAGCACCGTGACGCCGCTGCCCATCCAAACATCGGAACCGATTGTGATACCGAGCTCGGATCGCGGCTGTTGCCCGTAAGAGAGGGTGCTCTCCGAATCTATCCCGTGATTAAAGGCTAGTATGCGACAATATGGACCGATGGCGACATTGGAACCGACGGTGAGGCCACCGGCTCCGTCGAGATAACTGCCAACACCGATATAGACATCCAATCCGAAGTGCATTGGCACGCGATACGTCTTTATCAATACGCCGTCTTCGATGAACAGATCACCTTCGGTCGTTATTTCCACCTCGGAATCGATTGTGACATTTCGTCCCACTATAAACGTCTTGCGAAGTACGAGAGATCCTTTGCCGCGCAGTCGGACATCGGTATTCCATTTCGCACCGCGGCTGTTCATTCGTAACTTACCCAGGTGGCTCTAGGCCGTAGACTTCTATCAACGCACGACTCGAAAGCCCGCCACCGATACTCGGAGTTTTCGAAAATTCTGTGAACACTCGCAATGCTGCCCTAGGGTCGGCGGTTTTCAACGCCAGTGCGGCGCTATAGCGAACGCTCGGATGCGGATCCGTAAGAAGCTCGTGATAGCGCGCTTCGTGCCCCGGCCTGCGTGCAATCTCTGTTTTGATCGCCGCCTCCACCTTGACGGCTAGCGCCTGCGCTGCTAGACCCTCCTTGCCTCGACCTACTGCATCGTATTCTGCCACTGCAGCGGACTTTAGGGCCTCGAAGAGGTCTTCCATCGTCTTGCTCCCGTAGTCCACGCCTGTCACCCTAATTGCATCCCAAGCGATTGTCTTTGCTGTGGCATTTCAATTTGGCCGTTCTGTTGAAGCGTTGCGTATTGCCCGATCGGCGGCTGCACGCCGCCGAGTTGTTGCTGCACGTCCGCGACCGCATACGCCCCCGCCCCCTGGTGCTGCGCCACTTGGCCGTTCCCGAGGTCGAGGAAGGTTCCGCTACGCGTCGATCCATCCCAGTTCGCGACGCTGCGAGCATCGGGGAGTGGCCTGCTGCTCTGTTGATTGTGGTTGTCGATCGCGTTTTGCAGATCGTTGAGATCCGGTATCTGCGGCTGCGGCGGCGCGGGCGGAGCCGGACACAGTCCAGGGTGGTCGAGTGTTTTGATCTGCGCGTCTATCGAGGCACGGTCTTGCGGCGAAAGGTTCTTCGCGCTAGCCACGGCTTCGCGTACTTGTGTCAGTCCGATTTGTCGCTGCCATTCGTACGGCAACGTCTCGATGAATTCACGAAGATGCGCGTAGCCGTAGCCCATTTCGCCGAGTCTCGGTGCCGAACTATTGAGCGTCGAGATGGCTTGATGGATGTCTTTTGGAAGAGCGATCGCATTCGAGGTACTCTGCAGCGCCTCTGTGCCGAAGCGCGCATACTGCCGCTGCTCGACGAGATGATGGACCTCCCATCCTTGAGGAGCGTTCATGTCGCGCTTCAGCGCATCAACCGATTTGAATTGTTCGAAGTGTGGCCCGCACTTCTCGATTTTGGACAGAGCTATGGCACCATCGTGCGTTGCCGCGCTAGCGACGTACGGATATCGCCTCGCCTCGAGATGGTTGTCGGCAGCATCGGTCCCGGGGTGTGGAGGAGCGAGTCCTGGCGCGTGTACCCGAGGCTCATCGCCGGCTCGCGGTTGCGGCGCGGTCGTCGCGTCGATCGCCGCCTGAGTCGGTAACGCCCGTACGAAGGTCTCGTTCTGAAACGGGCTCGGTGTCGGAAGTGCAATCGGCCGCCCGTGGGCGTTTGCGATGGCTTCGGCACGCTGCGCGCGTTCGGCATCGCCTATCTGCTCTGCATATTCTCGGCTGACCGGAACGCCTGGCATGGCCGCGATGGCAAGGGAGGCAGTTGCGAGAACGACTCCGCCAGCTTCCGCCGTCGCCGCTCCCGCAAGAGCTTCGCCGCCCACGCGGAGAAACTGCCCCCCTCGCTCGACGAACGTCTGGCCGAGAACTTCGATTACATGCGTGCTGTTCGGGAATGTCGTGTCGCTCATTGCTGACCTCGCCTATCGGCCTTTAGACATTCGGTAGCGGATGGTCTCAATCCCGGCGCGTCGAGTCGGTGACGAACGAACGAGTCCTCAATATGAACTTACCTGCCTATCTCGCCCTGCCGCAAGACTCCGCGTTTATGAATGCGCTACTGCCGATGCGCAAATTTTGCGGGCTAAAGATAATTTGCGAGCCGAAGATATGTGGATCGCCATCAATTCTTACGCCTGCTAGTCGCCGAAGACGGACGCGAAAACGCAACGCACGGGACATCGGTAGAAATCGTAGTGACCCAACGAGCACGGAGGATACTACGTCTTTAAACCACACTTTGCGTCGTACGAGAACGACCCACCTAACGCCTGCCGTCGGAGGCTGCTCGATGCAAGCTCCTATCAACGAGGCGTCACCCTGTGCGGCTTCTCGGATTGTATCGCCGCGCAAACCCTTGACGTTATGACGCGCGACCGGCTCGATGGCCGGCCCGACCAGTTGGGTTAGCTATATCATGTTCGTTGTCAGGCGGACGGCTTCAGATAGGCTCAGAGTACGTCGCGAATCGAGGCGGCCAGAGTCTCCCAGGAATATTCTCGCTTGACCAAACGAAATGCAGCGTCGACTTGTCTCGATAGCAGGGCAGGATCGTTCAAGAGCGAGACGGCTTGTCGAGCGAGCACTTCAAGATCGTCTGCTACAATAAGTTCCGTGCCATGCGAAGCTTTTATGCCTTCCGCACCTTTCGATGTCGAAACGACGGGGATCCGACCGGCGAATGCTTCGAGGATCTTTAGTCTCGTGCCACCGCCCTCGGTGAGCGGAACCACCGTCATATCGGCGAGTGCTAAGTATGTTCGAAGATTGTCGACCGGACCGGTGACAATAATCCGTGGATCTCGACCAGCGGCCAAAATCATATCCGCCGTTGGCCCTTTTCCGATGAACATCAAGCGGGCTGTTGGGAAACGTTTCGAGATGATCGGGAAGATGTCGACGATGAGGTGTCGCGCGGCTATCGCATTCGGTTCGTATCCGTAAAAGCCGGCGTAAACGATTGTCGGAAACTGCGGCTGTAGCCCCGTCGATTCCCAACCTTCACGTTTTCTGACTGACAAATAAAAATCTACGTCGATTGCGCTTGGAACGACGACTAGAGACGCGATGCCGCGGTTGAGCGCACGGATCTCCCGCGAATCATCTTCGCTCGTCGTCCAGATGCGATCGACAGCAGCAAATAAGGCTCGCTCACTCCGCCGCCACAGGAATGCGCGGATCTGTTGCCTTATCGTAAGCTTGCCTTTCAGCAACCATAACCGTTTGGCAAGCGTAGACTCAACATTGTGAACGTCTAGAACGAGACGATGTCGATTTTTTACCGCATCAGGTAGCGCGTCATGCCAATGCGAAAGAACGATGACATCGGGATCGAGTCGGTCCAGCTGACTCCCGACGCGTCGATTGATGAGTCGAGTAAGGCCGTCATTCTCTAATGGATACTGTCGCGGTACGAAAAGTCGTCGAAGTCGCGAGACGAAGGCTGAGCCCGTCGACGGATACTCTTCGCTGCCAATGTGCACCCATGAATCGGCCACCGGCAAAGTCGCGTCTGCTTCCTTGAGGCCTATGGAGATGACGTGAACCTGGCCGAGAGTTTTAAGCAGATTGATGAGTTGCCAGCACCGAAGTGGGGTACCGCTTCGCGGGGGATAGGGGGCATCATGTACGATCATGACGGTAACGAGCGCCTTCTGCGTACTGGTGACGGACGAAGTTTGGGCTGCTGCGCCCGCTGGTGAATTCGACAAATCTGTGTTCGACTGCATAACGTGGGCCCGTAGCGCAGCTTTACTTGCGAACGGCTCACCGCAACGGCAACGAATCATGTTCGGTCGAGCCTTGCGAAGGCCGCCGTGCACCGCGTCATAGCGATTCATGTGCAGAGCGAAGAGTTTCGCGACCCGCCATCTGGCCGCGTGCAGCAGGCGCCGAACCGTATAGCTACGGCTAGGCGTCGTCAGGGCTAAGCGGATTGCCATGGCGACTCGTCTCGTGCGAAGAGCATCGGAGAGTCGCTCGTAGGCGAGCCAGGCTTCAATTTCGTGGTGGCGACGGTTGAGTTCGCGGTGAACGTTTCGCCCCGCGCTAGCGCATACGACGGATAGCCTCCGACTCGCATCTATCAACGTTTCGAAGAATTGGCTATTGCCGTGAGAAAGCGATTTCGGGTAGACGTGATAGCGGTAGAGTGCGTGCTCGGTATAGTACAGTTTCGCTCCAGCGACGAGAGCGGTCATGTAAAAAGCAAAGGCCTCACTCGTTGCAAGTGAGTCATCGTATCTGACGTGATGATGTTCGAGGAATTGCCTGCGCATCAGAGGCTTGATAAAGCCGGCTGCCGTCGTTCCCCACTGGGGACGGTCTTGCGAGGCGAACCGGGCCGGCCCGATCGGCCTGGTCCGAGCCATTCGGCTCAGGGGGAAGGCAAGACGCGGCGCTTCGTGCTCTTCGAGCCGGAGCAGATTATCTGCTACCAGATCGGCGTGTCGTCTCTTCGCGATTGCGATGAGGAGTTCGAGACGCACGGGAGCCATCGCGTCATCGGCATCCAGTAAGGCGATCCATTCCGACGTCGCGGCGTCGAGTCCCGTGTTTCGTGCGGCTGCGACTCCCCGATTGACAGCATGCCGGAGTAGCACGATCCGAGAATCTTCGCTTGCGAGACGCGATACGATCTCGGCTGTTCGATCGGTCGACGCGTCGTCGATCACGATGATCTCCAGCAGCGCATGCGTCTGCCATAACCCGGAACGAATCGCGGTCTCGATCGTATGCTCCGCATTGTAGGCGGGAACGATGATCGAGACGGTATCGTCGCCGCTCACCCGTGCATCCCCGTCGTTACGCGGTCCAGGATCGCGTGGCGAAATGCGGCCTTCGAAAACGACTCGGCATGCGCTCGGATACGGGCCGCGTCGAAGGTCGATGCTTCGAAACGATTGATGGCCGCAGCGAAGGCCTCCGGAGTCTGCTGATCGGCAAAGACACCCGTCACGCCGTCGATGACCGTGTCGCGCGAGCCACCTTTGTCGAAGGCGATGATCGGACCACCGCAGGCCATCATCTCGACCGGCGACATGCCGAAATCTTCGAGGGCGGGAAAGATCATTGCGCGTGCGCGCCGCATCAGTGAGAGGAGCTCGTCATCCGTCACGTGACCGCGATAATCGACGTGAGAACCGAGAATGTCCTTTGCGCCCGGCCCGGCTCCGACGACGACGAGTCTGCGATTCGTGAGTTTGGTTGAGGCAATCGCGAGATCGACTCGTTTGTACGGTATCAATCGCGACGCGATCAAATAGAAGTCTTCCCGGCTCTCGCTTCCCGGCACGAAGTGATCCGTATCGATCGGTGGAGGCACGAGCGAGGCCTGTCGTCGATAATGCGTGGCGATGCGGCGCTGTGTCACGGTGCTATTGGCGAGAAACTCGTCGACCCGCGCGGCGCCGGCGTAGTCCCACACGCGCATCTGCCTTGCGACGTAATCGAAGATGGGACGGGCGAGGCACGGCATCGCGCGTCCTTCGACCGATCGCTCCCAGAGCGCGCGCATCGGCGTATGACAATAACACAAGTGATACTGGTCGGCGTTGCGGACGACGTTCTTCGCGACGGAATGATGGGAGGAGATGATCACGTCGTACGCGCTGAGGTCGAAGCTCTCGATCGCGGCCGGATAGAGCGGAAAGAGCCACCGGTGGCGTTTCGTCGCGCCTGGAATGCGGTTGAGCATCGAGGGGATCACGCGGTCGCGGATCGATGCGGGGCCGGTATCGGGCGAGTACAGCACCGCATAGATCGGTGCGTGCGGAAAGATTTGGGCGAGCGCCTCGACCACGCGCTCGGCCCCGCCGCGTTGCACGAGCGGATCCGAGACGATTGCAACGCTTGGCTCACGCATCAGGCTCGAACGACGCTCCGAATGACGCCCGCGGTTTGTTCGGCGATCGGACCTGCCGCAAAGCGGCCCGCCGTCTGTCGAATGGTCGCGGTCGTCTTCTCATCGAGCGGCGCGTCTGCCAGCAGAGCGACGATCGCGCGTGCAAAGGCGGCCTCGTCGCCCGCCGGGACGATGCGGCTGGCCGGCCCATTCACGAGCGTCTCCGCGACGCCGCTGTCATCGAAGACCACGCTCGGCTTGCCGGCGGCAGCGGCCTCGGCGGGTGACCGGCCGAGCGGCTCGCGCGTCGAACAATTGACGTTGACGTCGATCGCCGCATAGACCGTTCGCACGTCGTCGACCCACGGTATGAAATGCACGATTTGCTCGAGGTGCCTGTCGCGGACCATCGCGTGCAGCTCCGGTACGAACTCCGCATCGCGAAACATCGCCGACCCGACGATGAGAAAATTCGCGCGACGCTCGCGATTGACGAGATCGGCGATCCGGACGAACCGGTCATGGCCCTTCCAGCGGTTGATGCGGCCGACGAGCGCCACCGTCGGAAGGGCGAGATCGATGCCCAGAAGGCGCCGTGCTTCGGTGCGGCTCGGCAGCGCGTCGTACCGAGCGAGTTCGATCGGGCCGTAGATGACCGTCGTTGGCGCAACGCCGATCGCGCTTGCGACGAGCTGCGAACATGCGATGCGACGCGCGGATCCATAGCGCGCCGCGATCCGAAGGAGGCGCAGTCCGCGCCCCTGGATGAGGTCGTGGAAATGCATGATGCAGGGGACGCCGATCAGACGACCGGCAAGCGCGCCGATCACGTGAGCTTTCATCGAATTCGTGTAGATAACGTCGATTTTCGCGCGGCGTAGCGCCGAGGCGACGGCGAGGACGAGCCGTGGCACGGCGAGCACGGCACCGACGCCGATCCGCTCCCGCTTTGCGCGCATCAACCGTTTCGGGGCTCCGATCACGTGGACGTCAACGTCGAGCGAACGGAGTTCGTCGGCAAATGCTCCATCTTCGAAGAGGATCGCGCTCGGCATGAGATCGCGTGGATGCTGCGCGAGAAAGGTCGCGAGCGTGCGCTCGGCACCCCCGGCGTCGTGGCCAGCTTGATTGAGATATGCGACCCGCGTGCGGTGCGACGGAGCCACCGCTGCGCCCCGCGATTCGGAGCCCGTTTGCGTGAGCGCGGTCGACAAACGAAACCTCTTTCCCGAAGCGAAACGTTATCGCCGCACGGACCTTCGTTCTTTCTCAGAGATCGTCCACGCTACCCTTCGGGTGACGCGAATGAGATGAACGTGCGACCCCGAACAGCGCCGCACCATGCTGGACGCGAAGCCGGGTCTCTTTGGAGTCTCGACGTATCCGATCGCACCACCGCTGTTCGGCGGCTCGCTTCGCGTCTTCCACCTCGCCCGTGCGTATGCGGCGGCCTTTCACGTGAGCTACGTGACGCAGAAACTGCGCCTCCCACGACTCTTGCGCCCGGAGCGGATCGACGTCGCTCCCGATTTCGTCGAATGGCAAGGATGCGGGTTCGCGGGGGCCGCCGGAAGCGTCCTCACGCGACGGCTCGGTGTTCCGCAACTAGCGTTCGAATGGACACAGGGCTGGGTGCCGCCCACGGCTCGGGCCGCGCAGCGGCACGCGCGGCTCGTGGTCCTCGAGCAGCCGTGGTCGTACCGGTGGGCCCGCGCCCGGCGGCATGAAGGGCAACTCTTTGTCGCGAGCACACACAACCTCGAGTCCGATCTGTTCGACGCCGACCGCATGCGCATGCCGCGAGCCCTCGGGCTCTTCGCAAAACGGCTGATCGCGACGCGCGAATGCGAGGCGTTGCTCGGCGCGGATCTCGTGGTCGCGTGTGCGGCGGAGGATGGCGAGGCGATGATCGAACGCTATGGCGTTCCATCCGAACGCATCGTCGTCGTTCCGAACGGCGTCGATGTGGGCTCCTACCGGGTCGTGGACCCGGCGCAGCGCGCGGATGCGAAACGGCGCTTGGGTCTGGAAGGAAAACGGGTCGTCGTCTTCGCCGGCTCGTGGCATCCCCCGAATGTGAAGGCCGTACAGGAAATACTCACAATCGCCGCGTCGTGGCTGGATCCTTCCACACAATTTCTGATTATCGGTTCGGTCGGTCGCATGTTCGCGGAGCATCGCTCGTCGAACGTGACGTTCACGCATCTGGTCGACGACGTCCGTCCGTACCTCGAAGCCGGGGACGTTTTTCTGAACCCGATGCGCGAAGGGAGCGGCTCGAACATCAAGTTATTCGAGGCGATGGCGGCGGGACTGGCGACGGTCTCGACGGGGTTCGGGGCGCGCGGCGTCGCCGTCGAAGCCGAGCGGCATCTTCGCATCGCTCCGCCCGAAACGATCGCTGAGGCCCTTCGCAGTTTGCTCGACGATCCGGTCGCAGGCGAGCGGCTGCGGACCGAAGCGAGGCGACTCGTCGAGCAGCGCTACGACTGGAGCCGGCTCGGTGCCGGCCTCACCGAGCGTCTCGTCGAGCTCAGCCGATCGGACCGCGGAGATCGAACTTTCGGCGCCTGATCTGCAGGTCGGTTGCGTTTCGAACCATGCAGCCGATCTGATGGCGGAAAAACATCGTATCGGTGAAGTATGCATCGCGTTCGCCGATCGCCCTCGCCGCCGCGCGAGCAGCGAAGAAGAGCTTTGGCAGATGCTTCCACCGCGTGCGTCCGTACTCGCGGCGCGGATACGCTGCGTGCCAAAGATCGAGCGCCTCGTCGCGAACCATCTTTGGGAACAGCATCGTGGCATTGACGTCGGCGATACGAGCTTCGAACGGATAATAGTCGAGGGTGCCGCTCGTCACGTTCGCCGCGTGAAGGCGATAGGACCCGAGGCGGTCCGGCAGATTCTTGAAGCGACCGGAATGCGCGAGGCGCATCCACAGGTCGAGATCCTGCGCGCGATCGAGGTCATGGTAGTTGCCCGCGCCGATCACGGCGGAACGCCGGAACATCACGGCCGATGCATTGAACGAACATTTCCACTTCGTTCGCCAGCGGAGCTCCGCATCGCCCAGGGGATAGCACCAATCCGGCAGGCGACCGTCGTTGTGATCGACGATGTACGGCCGAAACCCGAGCGCGACGAGTGCCGGATCGGCCATCATCGCGCGCGTCTGCACGGAGAGGCGAGTCGGAGCGCTGACGTCGTCCGCGTCTTGACAGGCGCAGAGCTCCGTCGCCGCGCGCTCGACGAGAGCCGCGCGGCATTGCCCCGGCGGTAGCGGGCGATCGAAGATGATTTCGCCTGGGATGCGGTCGGGTATCCACCGGCGGAGCTCCGCCTGGCTCCCGTCGGTCGATCCATTCTCCCACGCGAGGATCTGCTGCTTTGGGTAGTCTTGATCCGCGATCGAGCGCAGGGCGGCCCTGAGATACGGCATGGCGTTGAGCACCGGCATCAGCCAGGTGACGGGCGGCGTCATCGCTCGTAGATCGAGAAGACATCGTTCTGGTTTGAAGCAACTGACAGAAGAATGTTAGCCTAGCGCTTTGACGGGTTTTGGCGATGAGACTAGCGTAGCTGAGTCGGATATCTCTCTGGCGCGCTCCTTGGCATCAAGTGCCGGCTTCTCAACGAAACGGTGCGCTACGTACCCAACGGCGGTCGTAACGGTAAACGTTAAGATCCCGAGCAACAACATGCGAACAGGTCCGGTAACATGATGTGAAGTCAGTGTGCTGAAAATTGCAAAGTTGATCGGATCGTGGAAAAGGTAGATCGCGTACGCCAGCGTTGCACCGGTTATGAGCGCCCTCGAATTCGAGAACTGCGCGAAGACAGTGTTTTTAGCCGCCGAAGCTCCCCAGAGTAACATTGCGGCGGAAATCGCGCCTGCAAATCCCTCGGCAATGCCCGCAGTAAGCCCTCGAAACGCGAGATGAAACACTGGATAGACCAAGAGTCCCAAAGCGAAGACGGTATACCCGAGAAGCCGGTTAGGCGGCCGCTTTGCTAGCTTTTCGACGAACGCGAGTCCGATGCCGACGATGAATATCGAACCCATGCCAAGAACATTGTCCAGAAGTATGGAGGCTTGCGCCTTCGTCGTATCGGCGTCCAGATGATGGCTTTCGACGTAGGTAAGCGAAATAAATCGCCAAGCCAGAGTGAGAACGAGACTCACGACGAGTATCGAGCCGATCGCTGAGTTTCGAGCGCTTCCCTGCAGGCGCATGCACAGTGGATAGATCACCACCGCTAGAAGGGGCAGCAAGGCATAGAACTGCGCGTCGATGGCCATCGTCCACAGTGGCTGATTCCAGATCGCCGATTCATACGCAGGAACAAAGTTCTGCAGGAAGAGGAGATGAGCGAGGACGTCATAGATGGACACTGAATGCACGCCATGTATGGCTTTCATTCCCGCACTTACAATAATTGCTACCGCATAGAGCGGCCAGATTCGAAAAAACCGTCGTATCCAGAATAACTTTATTGAAGGCATCGAACGAAGCCCCATCAGGGCTTCAAGGTACGAGCGACCAAGCAAATAACCCGAAAGAACGAAGAAGCAATCGACGCCCCATCCACCAAGTTGTCCTGCAAGCTCGCTGTACGCACCGCCGCTCCCGATAAAAAGGACGTGGCAGCACACGACAGCGACGATCGCGACGACACGAAGCGTGTCAGCGTATGCAAAATGGCTCAACCGCATAGAGTGCTCCTGTGACAAATGTCAGGATTTGCTTTTCTGCATGCTTTTCAGAGGGCCCGCAATTCTCTGCGGAAAGATAGTTACCAAAAAAAATGCCCGTAACGGAACTTTTTCGATTCCGAACCGACGGAGAAAAGATTCGAAGCGCAACGAACAGGCTCGCGAAACAGATCGAGGGATTCGAGCAGCAACTTGCTAGGACGAAACGGTTGATCGACATTTAAGGTCTACGCATCCTCGCGGTCGTGTGTTGGCGAGGGAGCGGATCAGATGGACTTTCAGACGCGGACCTCACGTCAGTACGGCCGCCCGTTGGCGGCATCAGCTAGGCGACGGGCGGCGCCTTGCCGGCGTACGAGTCGACGCGGTATGACGTGCGAGTCTCCTATGAAAGGTAGAAACGACTGAGCTCCTTGTCAAACGCATCACCGTACATCTGTTCGACCGTGCTTCGTGCAGCGAGACCGATTCGCTTCCGTAAGGCGGGGGCTGCGGCCAGCTCGCCGACGAGCCGCTCGGCTTCGTCGGCGGTATCGAAGAGAAATCCGTCCAATCCATGCGTGATATATTTTGCATATCCACCGGCACGATGGACGACGATCGGCAAGCCGCAAGCCATCGCCTCGAACACCACGCGGCCGTACGGTTCCGGCCACGCGTCCGTGGTGCGATAGTAAAAGCAATCAAGGCCATGAAGGAAGGCGACGGCATCTTCGGCCAGGGTCGCGAGTACCTCGATGGACGGGCTTCCGGCCAATTGCGGCTGTAAACTCGCGCCGCCCATGATTCGTACGTGATAGCCGCTATCGGCAAAGCGATGGTAGAGGGCGGCATCTCCAGGATGGTGTTTTTCGGGTGAATCACGGCTCAGGCGGCCGACTGCGAACGGTCTTTCCGCGCGTTCCATCGGCGGCGAGAATCGTTCCAGATCGATCGGCGAAAGCTCGACGATTCCGGGAATCCCGCAACGGTCGGCAAGCTCTTTCGATGCGTAAACCATTTCGACTGCTGGAAGCTGGGGCCATCGAAACCTAACAAGATTCGAGGTGAGCAACTGATCATCCGGTGTATTGTGGAGAAGAATGATTCGTCTTGGCATAGTCAACATGGGCCAGCGACCAAACACATAATACGATCCGACAAAAAGAAACGTTCCGGTCTTCGGGAAGATCAGACGGCGTGCATCGAGACGGTTGATCGGATATTTTCGAGCAATCTCTTTGGCCGGTGCGTAATGAGTCCAGAGCCGCACGTCCGCCTGCAAGCGCAACATCTCATACATCCGTAAAGTGTGCGCTTCAGATCCCGCATCGGCCGCCCATAAAGGATTGATGATATGAATCTGTCGTCGCACATCAACTCGCGGCGCGGATACGCCGCGCGCCGGAGATCCAGGGCATCGTCGGGACCCCTCTCCGGATCGAGATCGCCATCGGCCGGCTGAGAGGCGTCATCGCACCGTACGCAAGTCGATACGCTCCGAGGCGCGTGGCTCAGGATCCGCCAAGCCATTGCAGCGGTCGAAATTCTTCAAAACAGGCATCACTCTCACGGACGACGCTACATCGGTCCCTTGCCTATTCCGCGATGCAAGCCGACGTTTGCAATTGTATCTTTAGAAGACGCAATCCTTTCCAAAACAGAACAGGCCGATGGGCCTGAAGGAGCATTGAGGCGAAATTGTTTCGTGACGCGGCGTTCGAAAAAGCGAGTGATGACGTTTGGGCGTTGTGAAGCGCCGTGACCCGAAGCAGTGGGACGTCTGAATGGCTGGCTTCAGCTCGATGAGATGTTCCGAAGCGGAAAGTTTTGAGCTCCGGGGTCATGGGCGAAGTATTGGGAGATGACGCGTTCGACGGTGGCGGTACAGGCCTCGGCCGAGAGATTGCGGGCGAACGCGCGGATGCGCTCGCGATCGAATCGGCCGCACTCGCGAACGAATCGGCGGATTCCGTCGGCGATCGCCGCGGGGTTCGATTCGTGCAATAGAATGCCCGTCACACCGTCTTCGACCGCGTCCGGGATTCCGCCGAGCGCGGTCGCGATCGACGGCAGGCCGGCGGCAGCAGCCTCCGCGTAGACCATTCCGAAGCCTTCGAAGTCGGTCCGCGATGGCTTCACCGCCAAGATGAATGCGTCGCTCCTGTCATATACTGCGAGCACGGCGTCGTGGCTAAGATCTCCGAGGAACGTCGTCTGCTCCGCGATACCCAAACGCTCCGCTAGCTGCTCCAAGCGTGGGGAATCGTCGCCCGTGCCGATCACTGCATAGCGAATCTTGATCTCGCCGCTCAGCGAAGCAATCGCTTCGAGGACGCCGTCGACATTCTTGCGCTGCGCCCCTCGGTGCAGACGCGACACGGTCACGAGCCGCAGCGCCGAGCCTGCGGACGCGGGCGATGCCTCTTGAAAATATCTGCCGTCGATGCCGGGTGGCACGATGACCACGTCATCGACCGGCATGTCATACATCTCGCAGCATCGGTCGCGCGAAAAGCGGCTGACCGCGAGGGTTCCGGCTACGGCTCGTAATCCGCCGGCGATCTGCCGCTTCCGCCACGCCTGCGAGAGTTCGCTCAGTCTTGTCATGCCGGGTAGACGCGAGATTCTATTCAACGCGCGTAGCGGCTTCGGTAGACGGGGTTGCCACAAATTGATGAAATCGTTCGCATGGACGAACGCAAATACCGGTTGCGAGAGGTCGTGCGCGTAGTTCGTGATGCCGGCGTTCAGCGTGATCCATACGTCGACGGCGGCGGTGCGAAGCTGCCGTACGTCGCGCGACCGCTCCCACGTCATGGTTTCGTGCATGGTGACGGGGATGTTCGATGTGGTTTCCCTGCGAGGTGAACACATGGACTTCATGTCGTATGGCAAGCTGCTCGGCAAGGCCACGCGCGTGCTCTTGCATGCCGCCGCGACTCGGAGGAAAATGCGTCGCGAGAATGCCGTACACCATCGTCAAGCCTTCCGTCGCAGGCATTCACGAATCTGCGCAGCCGTGCTGTCGATGTGCCGCGTGATGCACGTGAGGTGACTGCCCGGGATCTCAAACGTGTCGACGTGATCGACGACCGACGCCCAGTTCGTCTCACGAATCCGTCCGGGTCGTTCAGCGTCGCGTGCCAGCAGGACCGTCACACTCCCACGGAAGCGTTTCGGAATATAATGCATCGTTCGATCGTCCCAGCGTGCTCGGATCGTAACGCCGACGTCTACGCGCGTGCGCCGGCGCAGAGCGTCGACGAATCGCGGAACGTACCGCGCCGGCATCGTCCGAAAGCGGAGCGGTTCTCGGGTCGCTTGACGTACGCGATTCGCGATGCGCGCAAGCGCGTTTCTCGCGATCGAGCGGCGAGCGGCATCCACACGAAGCACGCCTAGCAGTGCGTCGACGACTCCCGCGATCCGCGTCAACTTTCCGTTCATCGCTCCCGACTCGACAAAGATCAACTTGTCGACGCGCTCGCCTTTCGCTTGGAAGAGGCGGGCGATCTCGTATGCGATCAGCGCTCCGCTGCAGAAGCCGCCGAGCGCGTACGGACCGTGCGGACGCACGTCCTCGATCAGCGCCGCGTAGTCGAGCGCCATCTCTTCGATCGATCGCGGAAAGGGCCGGCCGTTCGTGCCGGGCATGTGCAGCGCGTAGAGCGGCTGATCGTCGCCGAGCCCCCGCGCCAGGCTCCGCACGTAATGGCCGCCGCCGTGCAGATCGCCGTCGATGAAGAAGAGCGGCACCTTCGTGCCCGACGTCTGCATCGCTACGAGCGGACTGCCCGTGTCGGCGTCCATGCCTTCGACGAGCACGCTCGCCATCTGCGCCACCGTCGGGCCGGCGAAGAATCGCGTCGCCGGGAACGGCTTGCCGAAGGTCTGCGAGACGGCTGCTATCAGTCGCACGGCCAGCAGCGACTGGCCGCCGAGCATGAAGAAATTGTCATGCGCGCCGATCGGCGCAACGCCGAGCACGTGCTCCCAGATTCCGATGAGCTCGTGGTAGAGCATGTTGTGGTGATCGTCGACCGCCGCGTGTGCCGGGCGCTCGGCGGCGGGAAGTGCCGCCCGGTCGAGCTTTCCGTTCGGCGTGAGCGGGAGCCGCGGAATGCGAACGACGGTCGGCACCATGAACGCGGGCAACGTCGCGGCGAGGAGCCGGCGCCACGCGTCGGGCGAACGGCGCTCGTCGTCCGTGACGACGTACGCGATCAAGCGCGCCTCGGCTGCCTCGCCGCGCATGACGACGACGGCGTCGCGGATCCCCGGCTCGCGGCGGATCGTGTTCTCGATCTCGCCGAGCTCGATGCGGAAGCCGTTGAGCTTCACCTGCGAATCGAGCCGGCTATGAAATTGGATCGTGCCGTCGGCATCGAACGACGCGAAGTCGCCCGTTTTGTACAGACGCGCCGAGGGATCGGGGCCGAACGGATCCGGGATGAAGCGCTCGGCCGTCAGCTCGGGACGCCCGTGGTATCCGGCGCCGACCTGTACGCCGCCGATGTGCAGCTCGCCGCGCGCACCGAGCGGCACGGGCCGGCCGCGCGGATCGAGCAGGTAGATCTGCGTGTTCGCGACCGGCCGGCCGATCGGGACGGATGACCGGTTCCAATCACGCGGACAGGTGAAGTGCGTGACGTCGATCGCCGCCTCGGTCGGCCCGTACAGGTTGTGGACGTCGGCGGCGAGACGCTCGTACAAGGCCGTCACGAGATCGCCCGGCAACGCCTCGCCGCTGCAGATCACGTGGCGCAGCGAGCCGCAGCGGTCGAGGTCGCCCGCCGCGACGAACAGGCGCAGCATCGAGGGCACGAAGTGCGCGACCGTCACGCCGCGGCGCGCGATCAGGTCGATCAGATAGGCCGGATCGCGCTGGCCGCCGGGCCGCGCGAGGACGAGACGCGAGCCCGCGATCAGGGGCAAGAGCAGCTCCCAGACCGAGATGTCGAAGCTGAACGACGTCTTGTGCAGCACGACGTCCTCCGGTCGCAACGCGTAGCGGTCGCGCATCCACCGCAGCCGGTTCACGATCCCGGCATGCCGGCTGAGCGCGCCTTTCGGCCGGCCCGACGTCCCGGAGGTGTAGATCATGTAGGCGAGGTCCGCCGCGGCCGGCCGTTGCGGGGTGACGTCGCGCGCTCGTCCTTGCCACGCGCCACGTTCCGCCGGCTCGTCGACCGCGATCACTGCCGGGGCGTTCGCCGACAGCGCCGGCAGAGAGCCGGACTCCGTCGCCAGCACGCGCACTCCCGAGTCCTCGAGCATGAACGCAAGCCGTTCGGCCGGATACTCCGGATCGAGGGGCACGTAATAGCCACCGGCTTTCAGCACGGCGAGCACGGAGATGACGAGCTCCGCGTTTCGCTGCTGGCAGATTCCGACACCGACGTTCGGGCCGACGCCGAGCGCGCGGAGGCGCTCCGCCCGGTCGTCCGCGCGCGCGTGGAGCGTCGCGTAATCGAGCGTCGCAAGCGCGCCGTCTTCCGTCTGCCATTCGAGCGCCGTCTCGGCCGCGCGCGCGAGCCGCGGTTCTTCGAGCAGGTCGAGCAGCGTCGCGTCGCGCGGATACGCGACCGCGGTATCGTTGAAGTCGACGAGCATGCGGCGGCGTTCGTCCGCGCTCGAGAGCTCGAGCGTCGCGACCGGCGCATCGGGCATCGCGGCGATGCTTTCGAGCAGGACCTCGAAGCTCTCGAGCATGCGCGCGATCCGGTCCGCCGCGAACAGCCCCGTCCGGTACTGGAGCGTGCACTGCAGGCCGTCCGCGGAGTCGAGCAGCGAGAGGCTCAGGTCGAACTTTGCCGTCGCGATCGGGAGCGGGAACGGCTGGGTGGTCAGGCCGTCGAAGCCGAGCGGGGATCGTTCTTTGCTATCGATCTGAAAGAAGACGTTGATGAGCGGCGTCGTGCCGCCGGGTCGTGCGAGATTCAGCGATGCGACGACGCGTTCGAACGGCAGGTCCCCATGTGCGAACGCTTCGAGCGCTCCGGCGCGCACGCGTGCCACGAGGGCGCCGAACGATTCGTCCGGATCGATCTGCGTCCGCAGCGCGAGGGTGTTGAGGAAGAAGCCGATCAGATCTTCGACTTCCTCACGGTCGCGGTGCGCGATCGGCGACCCGACTACGAGATCGGTCTGCCCCGTGTACCGGTACAACAGGAGATCGAAGGCGGCAAGGAACGTCATGAACGGCGTCGCCCCATGCGCCGCGCCGAGTTCGCGCAAGAGGCGCGCCGTCGCTGGTGAGATCAGCCGGGACTGCGTCGCTCCGGCGTCGTCCGCGGGAAGCCCGGCTTCGTCGACCGGCAGCTCCGTGCGGACCGGAGCCCCGGCGAGACGCGCGAGCCAGTAGACCGACTGCCTAGCAAGATCCGGTCCCTCGAACGACGCGCGTTCCCACGCCGCATAATCGGCATATTGGATCGGGAGTTCGACGAGCGTCGCGGCGCCGCCGCGGGCACGCGTGTAGCCCGCCGCGAGCTCGCGATCGAAGATGGCGCTCGACCACTCGTCCGTGACGATGTGGTGCATCGCGACGAGCAGGACGTGATCGGCGTCGCCGATGCGAAAGAGCGTCACGCGCAGTAGCGGGCCCGAGGCGAGGTCGAAGCTGCGCTCCGCTTCGTCGATCGCGCGCTCGCGCGCGAGCCGCTCGGCGTCGCCGCCGGCGTCGAGCAAATCGACGATCGCGAACGGTACGTCGATCGACGCCATCACGACCTGCACCGGTTCGTCGCCGGCGAGCGCGAAGTGCGTGCGTAGCATCTCGTGACGGCGCACGATCGCCACGATGCTCTCCCGCAGCGCCCGCACGTCGAGCGGGCCGCGTAAGCGCAACGTGCGTGGCACGTTGTAGGCAGTCGAACCCGGCGCGAGCCGGTCGAGCATCCAGAGCCGCTGCTGCGCGGAAGAGAGCGGCGCCGTGAACGATCCGGCCGGCCGGTCCGTCTCGATCACGGCGCCCGATTGCGTGAGCGCGGTCGACAAACGAAAGCTCTTTCCTGAAGTGACATCAAGCGCCGCACCTGACACTCTTCTCAAACTTCGTGCCCGCGACCCTTCGACCCGGCGAGAATGACAAAAATCATATCTGGTTCTCACCGCCGTCGAGATACAAGTTGGAGTCGAGGATAAGCTGCTCTGCGCGGAGGCAAGAAACGCAACCATGCGGCGACTTCCTCCGAGCGGCCCATCCGCCCCATTGCGAAGAGCGAGGCTCGCTTTGACCGTAGGCGCGTTCTTCTCGCCAACGAGTCTCGTGACGCCCGGAGGTATCGATCGGACCCGGCGAGACGGCGATCGCTTCCTAAGTTCGTTGTCGATCGCTCGCCTGTCCATCTTACCATGTGTGGCGGGAAGAATCCAATATCCGTATAAAATTCCTTGAATGTTCAAAAGCCTGCCAGAACCGAATCGTGAGCAGCTTAGCCGTCCACCTGTGAACCTTGTGCTGTTCAGCATCGGCTATTCGACGGCCGAGCCATGGTCGGCCGACGTCGGATTACGCTGGCGAGAATCTCTAAAGCGGCATGGTTTTCTTGGAAAATTGCAGACCGTGAACAACCAGCAGACGACCGTGCAACAGGGCGTCGGCCTGCAGCTACGGTCTCGCGTCGGACATCAGGTTTCCCAAGAGCATGATGGAACCACGGCGACTTTATTCGAGGATTCGATCGATGTGCAAAGCACAAAGTACACGAGCTGGACTGAATTCCAAACTATGTTGGAAGCGGTTATTGCGAGCGCCTTCGACGCAAGGAAAATCTCCGTCCAGAACTCGCTTTCATTGCGCTACATTAACGCTCTCTCGACTCCCGAAGCGACTTCCGCTAGCTATTGGCGCGGAAAGGTCCGACAGCCATTCCTTGGTCCCGTTGCCGATGATAGCCTGATGGATGGCTTTAAACGTGGAGTCTATCTATTGAGTTATGAAGATGAGAGTATAACCTCTGAAGTGCGAATTGGCATTCAACCAGACCAGGTCTATCACGGCTGTACGGCGTTCGTCTTCGATCTTGAGTTTCAAGACGGCGAGCCGCGCGGATTTGCGACGGGGAGCATTCTTAGTCGATCGGACGATCTTAATACGGCAGCACTTAAAGTCTTTCAGCACATCCTCGAGGAGTCGCATTGGGAAGAGCTAAAAAGATCTTAAGATGCTTGAATTTCTAACTGAGAAGATTACGCCTCAGTTTATCAGCGCGAGCAACCTCCCACAACGGCAGTTGTTCGACGACGTACGTGATGTGCTTCGGCGCGTGCAAGCTGCTTTCCGCGATGTTCAGCGAGGCGTGCAATTCGGCGATGAAGATTCGGCGGGATTGACCGTACGCCTTGGAACTGTGAAATATGCGTCGGCGCAAATCAATTGTTTAACACTAGAAATTCCCCACGCGGGAACTGTGATGCGCGGCGCAGTCGGATTTCACTCATACTATATCAAATGGTACACAGAAAATGAGATCGCATCAAATGAGCCGTTCAGGAGCGAGTCCACTGAAATGTGTACCTACGCGCTTGCGACTGGCGTTCGCGGTCCGTACAATTGGCTTGCCGTTGTAAACCATAACTTGCGTTTGCAATCGCTGTACCAGACTGGATCCGAGCGAACAGAACTGATTAGGTCCATTGGGTCGTACTCTCGACTAATTACGAGCGGCACAATGATGACTTCTTTGGTCTCACCGATTAATGTGCTCGGCGAAAGTAGCGCTTCGAAGCTTCCTTCCGAAGCCCTCCCTGCGGCCGTACCAGCGATAGTTGAAAGAACACAAGAAGATGATGTCGTCTATTGGCGCTCAATTCGAGACTCTCTGCAAACCCATCTGAATGTGTCGCTCGAGCGCCTTGCTCCGCAGCTAGGAATAGCGTACGGAACATTAGTGTCGCTTGGCAAAAGGAAACCGCATCCAGCGACGTCGCGTGCGGTCATGCGTCTCTATGCTTTGATGGAAGATTTCGACCGTCAAAGGAGTGTCGCAGAGTCCAATGCGTGGTTTTCGGAAACTGGCCTTGATTTATTAGCGAACGGCGGCTTCGAGCACATGAAACGCGCGGCACTTAAACACATATATGGCCGACCTCGCTCGTCGGGTGGACTCGCGCTAGAGCAAGAGCCTGTACTTCGGCCGAGTGAAGAATAGGCTCTTCTGTAAGTAATGCTTCATCGCACCAGTCTCGAGTTTGATGCCGCAATCTATAACGCGTGTGAACGTTTCGTCAAGGCGCTGTTGTCCGAGACATCAGCTTGGCGGTGATTGTAAATCCCGACTACCCGATTACTTCCGTCGCGCGGCGCGAACCTGGTGGTCGGGTCGTCGAAATTGAATTGCCACATGCAATTTTAACGACGCAGACGTGCGATTTGCAGAATCAGCATAGGATTCGAATTCGCCCTTTCGTTTCGGTCGCCCGAGTGTTCGACGCTCGCGCCGAGTTTGATGCCGGCACGCTCGGTAACATTCGCCGAGGCAGAATTGGCGACCTCATACCTCTAAGCGGACCAACTTTTACGCAAGATCCTGGCGCGGTGTGGGTCGCTGACCTTCGTGTTGAAGGAGCCGTGGAGCGAGGTGTCTTGGTAGAAAAGGAAGTTATCGAGGGCTTCTCTTCAGACCATGAATATCTGACCTTTCAGAGAGCGCTCACCTCAATTCGGAATCGAAGCGCGATTGATGACTCGGTCCTTGAGCACGTCTGTCGCCCACTGCGAACGTTTATCGGAACGCTGCCTCAAGAGCGTTTGGATATGATCGTCGAGATACGGATCCGTGCCATGCCATCGCTCCTGGCAGCAAGCGCCGTAGACCTCTTCGTCCTCTTAGACGATGGGGCGAATCAGGTGTCTTTTCGAAATGACTTCGACAATTGGATGTCGGTTGTCCGTCGCTCGCTCCCCGATCATCTGAGGCTCATCGATGTTGCCGTAACCTTCGCGACCGCATTCACGCGCGGCGACGAGATCGGGACTGAACGCCTCGATTTTGATACGCTTAGCGAGACAGCGTAGCGTCGACGCGGTACGAATGTGCTCGGACTTTGCACAGAACGGGTTCAACGGTCACCACGGAACCATGGATTGTGATCGGGTGAATCGATCTTCCTAGCGAAGATGCGATTGTAGCACCTGAAGTCCGAGGTCGATAATCGACGCAATCTCCGCAACGAGGCGAAGCCCCTCTCGCATCGATCGTAGAATTCGCCGCATTGTGAGGCGATGGAATAATTTACGATAAAGACGCATGCATTCCACAATAGAGTCATATAGGGATACGGTCGAAATTGCCGTTTAAGCAATCACGATTTACAAAATCACGCGGAGCGAAGCGTTCATCGCTTGTGCTGTACCGGCTTAATCCTGAAGAACAGCAACGCTTTAGAGACGCCATCCTCGGTGGCGGTCACGCGCAACCCGGGCGCTTAGCCGCGTGGGCTCGGGCGCTGGAAAAACACCTCGGCGAAGGCGAACGAACCACAGGGTCTAGCGCCTACCACTGGTTGACGTACCGCCTCCGATCGACAAGACCGATGTTGTTCGAGGATGCCGCGAAGATCTATAGGACAGGCCTTCGGAATCGAGATCCATCCTTGCCGTCCGGCTATTCTTGGCAGCAAGCAGTATCCGTCGCTGTGCCGGACCTGCACGCCTACAACTATGGACAGGATTCAGGTCGTTTCCCAGCTCTTGCGAAGCGCCCGTTCGTGCCGATACTGCTGCCACTTTCATTTGTAGGCGTTCTCGCAGAAGAGCTGGGCGGAGGTTGCGGTGGAGCGCGATGACCGCGGCCGGCGCCGACGAGTTGGCGAGCGTATCGAAGCGTATTTGAAAGAGAGAACACGAGGGCGACCGACAGGTCCCGTTGGATGGACCTTTGCTGGTCCATATGCTGTCCGCGAAGTTGCTATGCGTATCTTATTTCGTGAGTTCTATCGCGGTCGATTCGGCGCCAGAAGCGAAGCATTGGGCCACGCGATGACCGAGATAGCTCTCAAGCTGGAGCGCGAATTCGAACGAATCTGCTCAGGCATAGAACCTGACATCTTTGAGCAAGTGGTAAAACGATTGGCGAACGAGGTGGAAGAAGCGCGTCTTATATAACTCGCTTTGAGGTTTCTTGCTTGACTCCGGAGGTTGAAGAGGAAGTCGCAACACTCGATGTCATAAGGTCGAGGACCTCACGTGGGAGCTCTACCGCGACACGCTGATCGAGCAGGCGGAGCAGGGCGTCGACTATTTCACGATCCACGCGACATTTTCAAGAGCATCGGTCGGGTCTGCATCACGGTCGCGCAGACCGACCGCGCTCTCGCGTTCTACGTCGGCGTGCTCGGTTTCGAGAAACCGACGACGATCGCGCTCGCGCCGCCACCGCCGAGACAGTCGGTCGGCGGAGCGCAGACCGGCATCTTGCTCGAGACGAGCGCTCTCGACGGGGATCGCGTCGCGCTGGAGGCCGCGGGAGTCGTCGACCACTAGATCACGCGCTACGGCGACCCCTTCCACCGATGTTTTGGATGCGCGATCCCGATGGGAACGCGTTGATCGTCGTAGAGTCGCCGGGCGAGTAGGAGAGTCGCGATCGGCTCTTGTGGAACGATCCTACCGGTGGTAGGATGAAGCATGAAACGTCCTCGCGTTGACACGTTACGATCCAATGATGCGGACGGCGACTCGTCGTCGGGATCTGCGGTGAAGCGATCGATTACGATCCGGCGCGATGTCGATGCATCAATTCGTCATGCCATCGGCGATGGTCAGTACTCCGCGTTCATCAACGACGCGGCGATCCTCGCGCTGCAGACCCAGGCCATTACGGAGTGGCTCACCAAGTTCGAAGCGCAAAGCGGTGAGATCACGGACGAGGAACTCAATCTCGCACACGAACGCCTTCGAGACGGGGTGAGCGCGAAGAAAGCGTCGGGCGTTCTTTGATTCTCTCGCGTACGCTTCTGGATTCCGGCGTCTTCATCTCCGCCGCGCGAGGCGACCGTTCGGTTGCGGCGCTGATGAAAGCATCGCTCGGGTCGAGTATCGCGATCGTCGGGGCGCATTGCCTCGCGGAATTCTATCGCGGTGGCGGGCGTTCGGCTCGCGAAGCCCAACTCTTGAATCGATGGCGGGTGGAGATGGTACCGGTCGTCAGCGAAGACGGGAAACTCGCCGGCGCGTTGCTCGCGGCAACGCGTCGCAGCAATAGCATGGACGCGCTCGTCGTTGCGGTTGCGTCGAGAAGTCGAGTCGGTCGTATCTTCACGTCCGATCCTGGCGACATCGGCCTTCTTCGCGAGGCCCTCCCGATGGGAACGCATCGCGATTTCGTCGTCGTGGACGTGCGCTAAGCGCGGCATGAGCTGCCCGGCTCGATAAAACGGAACGGATGCGTCGATGCGAGCAAGAACGTGGTCGCCGGACATTCGATGGCCGGCAATATCGCCGAGGCCCGGCGTCGCCGTTGCGCTCGCGATGGGCACGAGCTGCATCATCGCGTCTGGCCGTAATAGCAAAGTGTTAGAAGAACTGCGCCGGCGCTTCGGGCGTCGTGTTCGTCCCGTGACGCTTATATAAGGCCGATGAAGCGGACGACTACGAGCGCATGAAGCGGGCGGCGCCCGGTCCGATCGATTGCGTCCTCGATCTGTTGCCGCTGTCCGCCGGAACAAAAACCGTGCGCGCCGCGGCGACGACCCTACGAGAGTTCGGCCGGGTCGTGCTGATGCGTGGAGTTGGGATGCTCGGCCGGAACGACCTCGCACTTCCGTATCCGTGGATCATGCGAATCGCCTACGCACCCGACCGCGTTTATGATCCTCTGACGATCGGCTTCGCCGTCGGTATACGCTTCGTCTTCGGCTCGGGTCGCCGGACGGGAGCCGAAGCGCGCGGTAGTTCGTAGATACGACGTGTCAGATCTTTGAGCGCTGGCCAAATAATGCCAGTTCTGGTGACGACCGCGATATCGTGCTCACCCCCCACGGATGCGGATCCGTGCGCGAATTGCTCGTAGCCGGCGCCGACGGCGAGTAGGTAGCGTACGAGCTCCACACCATCCTGGAGCGGCATCCCTTCGGTCAGAGGCTTCCACCTAAACCTCTCGATCAAGTCGTCTAACAAGTGCGCCTTGGAGGGTTGAATGACTTTCGTTTCCACGGGTGCGTCGAGGAGTGCGGCGTCGTAACCTTGTGTCAAGCGTGAAAGCGCACGTCCGATGCCCCAAAACTCTATCCCGGAGGCCGAACCGTCGTGTTCGTCGTTGGGACCGAGCACGGGGTTGATCAGGGACATGCCTGGCGGATTTCCCGTTCTCGTCGGCCCGAGCCATTGCCAAACCCATGGAACGAACGAACCGGGTTCGTAGCCCGCTACGATCAAGCCCAACGCCCATTCGGCGGAATCGAACGGTCGGATGCCATTCGGCGATCCTGCTCGATTCTGCAATTGTTCGCGTTGCTGCCGCTCGACGTCGGCTTCGAGCCCGATGAGGTAATCGCGGTGCTTCGAGAAGATCCACGTACCGAGATCCGTCATGACCTTCTCGACCGTATAGGATTCGTCGTATTGCGTCTGCGTAGACCATTCGTCGATCAAACTCGCAATCGAGCGGCGGCCGAAGCCCGCTAGTTCGAACGTCATGACCGCGATCGGGAGACGCGGCAGTTCAAAGAGCTTCACGCCACTCGAATAGGAATTGGCGTTCGAGCCCTCACGAACGATCGTGATCGAATCCGTCCCCATGACGACGCCGTCCGCGACCGTCAGAGCGACACACAGACTCAAATCGCCGACCGCGTCGCGCAACGTGTGATGGGCTTCCCGATGTGACCCCAGACCGACAGAAACCCATAACCGGGTTTCCGGTTTCAAAAGCCGGAAACTCGGTATCGTAAAGCGGGTTTCCGATGATCTCAGGGAAAGAAGGTCCACCATGGGAAAGCACACGACACACGGAGCCGCGGATACTCGCCAGGACAATCCTGTAGCGTGCCCCCCGGCCATCGTCGAGCCGACTCCGGCGACGATCGTCCGTTCGAAGAAAGTCGGAAAGAGCGGCGCCGTGTACTTGAGCGGACTCGCCGTCGGAACGAGCGTGAACGTCGCGATCCTCGACTCGGCGACGTACATCGTCAGCTCTCGGCCGGCCGACGAGTTGCGAGCTCTCACCGCGCGTATCCCGCCTGCTCCAGCGTCGCCGTTCGCGGCCTTGGCGAAGCTCGTGGAGGGGCGCCGGCATGACTCGGTCGCGCCTCGCATCCGGAGCCCGTATACCGGCCCCGATGCCTTGGGGCTCGAGGACTCGGACGACGACGAGGCCGGGCTCGAAGTTTCCCGGTCGCGCCGTCGTCGCTAGTGCCCTGGTACGACGATCCGATCCAATACTACGCGGACGTGAGCGAAGACGATGCTCTCTCGCAAGGCGATATCGTCTTCGCCGCGACCCTGGTCGTTGAACCCGGCTCCGGGGAGACGAACATCGCCGGTCCTACGGGTCCCGGCGAGCGCCGACGGATCACCCTATGGCCGGCGGCAGGCGATGCGCTGCCCGCAGCACCCGCCATGGCTGCAGACGTCAGCTGGGGTCTCGCGATGGTCGTGCCTCATCGTTGCGCGCTGGAAAAGGAGTGGAACGAAGCTTTAGAGTCGTTCCTCGCCGAGGGTAGCGATCGTGCCGAAGCCGAGAGGCGGGCGACCGCAACCCCTGGGCTCGACCGGTTCGTCACGATTGCGCCTCTCGTCCCACTCGATCAGGCGGATCCTTCGAAACAGGCGTCGATCTCACGAGGAGACAGGCTCGGCGCCTTCCCCGTCTGTGCAGACGCGACGATGCCGCGAGCATACGCCGATCTCTATCGTGTCACGACGGTCGACGAACGGTTGGTCCGAGTGACTCATCGTGTCAAAGCACTTTCGGACAAAGCCCGTGCCAAGCTCCAGCTCGGCCTGTCACTATTCTTCGCCGCGCGCTCGAAGTCGAAGTTGGGTGAGATCGAGGCAGCGGTCGGGAAGTCCATCGAAGACGTCGTGTGCGTCGCGAAGGCGAACAAGGTGCTAGCGACCTTCGTTTTCACCGATGGGTCGAAGCTGGTCCTCGAAGGCAACGCCGGCGAGGTTCCGAAAGCCCGAGTCCCCGAACGGCCGGCACGGAGATAGCGTGGACGAGTCTACCGTTGATGCGCCGTCCTCCGACACGATCCAGTTGCTTTCGATGACGTCAGGATGGCGAGTTCCTTTTGCGGCATCCCTGGCTCGTCGTCGAGGTGCTCTCCACGGCAACCGAAGGCGACGATCGAGGCGCGAAGCTCGACGACTACGAGACGATCTCGGAACTGACGCATTATGTGCTCGTCGATTCGCAAAGGCGGAACGTCACGCTCTATCGTCGCGAGGCATCGCATCCCGCGACGCTCGCTCATCACGCGAGAGTCGTGGAGATCGACTTGCCCGTGCTGGAGACGACGCTGCGAAGCGAGGACGTCTACGCGGGAACCGGCGTTCCGGTCGTTGCCGCTGCCGACTGAGACGACACGGCAATCGGATGAAGATTCGTTCGTGATCGTTTCGAAATGGGGCAACAGTTTGGCGGTTCGATTGCCGCGTGCGGTCGTCGAGGCTTTGGAGTTGGAAGAGGGCGACGCGGTCCAAATCGAGGTCGTCGGTTCGCGATCCCTGCAGATCGCAAAAGCCAAATCGGCGCGGCAGTTGCTAGCGCGACTTCGCAAAAACCGTGGACTTTTGCCAGAGGGATTCTCGTTCGACCGCCTCGAGGCACATGATCGACGGTAAGGTCTTCGCGGTGTACGATAGCATGATCGTTGCGTCCGCGCTCCTGTGCGATTGCCGTGTGCTGTACACGGAGGATTTCCGGTCCGGTATGGTCGTCGATGGCATGCGCATCGTCAATCCGTTTGCTGTTTAGGTGATCGCTTCCACCGAGGAGCCATCGTAGATCTGGTCGAGCGTCACGTGCGTGCTGCCGAGCGGAAACGATCCCTCGTCGATAACCGATATCTGCCACATGCCGCCGACGTTCGTGTCCATCTCGACGCGCCGCGATCGCGTGTGGACGACGAGATAGACCTCGACCGAGGGCATCGAGCGGTAGGCCTGACGCTTTTCGATGAGATCGTACCTGCGCGTGCTCTCGGAGAGCACCTCGCAGACGATGCGTGGCGTCGTGAGGACCGTCGCCGAGCCGTCGAGGGGTTCGCAGTCGACTCCGGCATCGGCATAGTAGACGGTGGAGTCGGCGACCTGAATCTTGAGATCGGAGCCGAACGTTCGGCAGGGCGACGGGAACGCACGCTTCAGCACGACGCGCACGTTGAATCCGATCAGATCGTGATTCGTGGTTCCACCGGCAAACGAGACGATAAAGCCGTGATGCAATTCGAAGCGGTCGTGCTGACGACGCTCCCAGGCGAGGTATTCATCGCTCGTCAATTGCGGGATCACCGGCTCTCGCATGCCGGTCGTTTCGAGTCACGCACGTCATTGACATTGCGGCCGCCCCCCGCGCGTTACCCTCGGCCCCACGCAACGGGAGCTTGGTAGACCGGGCTGAGAGGGCGAACGGCGAAAAGTGTTCTCGGAATCTTCGCGAGCGAGACGGCCGTGCGGCCGCGGACGCCCCGCGGGCGTCACGTCGCGGTGGTGGAAGACGCGGCCGTCCACAAGACGGAGAGCGGCACGCCGTGCACGTTCTCGCGGATCGGCACGATGTCGCTCCCGGTGTGCAGCACGATGCCGCGGACGAGTCCGAGTTTGGGGTCGTCCATCAACTTCAAGAGACGGCTCGCGTCGCCGGACGTCGGGCTCGCCGTCGCTTTCACTTCGACGGCGGCGCTCTCTCCCGAAGATGACTCTAGCAAGAAATCGACTTCGATGCCGCTCTGCTCGCGGTAATGGTAGATCGAAATCTGCCGCTCGCTCCACGACGCGTGCTTGCGGAGCTCGGAGGCGACGAACGTTTCGAGCAGGCCGCCGAACGCGTTCCGGTCGGCGATCAGGCGTGCCGCGTCGGCTTGCATGAGATGCGCCGCGACGCCGGAATCCGTGACGAAGAGCTTCGGTGCCTTCGTGAGGCGTCGACCGAGATCCAGACTCCATGCGGGCATGCGATGAATGAGAAAGAGTTGCTCGAGGACGCTGATATAGCGAAGTAACGTCGTCTTCGCGATGCCTGCGTCCGAGCTTAGGGAGGTGAAATTCACGGTGCGTGCGGACCGGGCGGCGATCAGTGCGAGAAGGCGTGCGATCGCCGAGGCATCCGTGATGTCGGCGATGTCGCGAACGTCGCGCTGGATCATCGCCCCGAGATAGCTCGCGAGCCACCGGTCGCGCGCTTTTGCATCGCGTGCGTAGACGGCCTCCGGGTATCCGCCCCGAACGATGCGGTGGATCGCATCGTGCGGCGTCGTCGGATCGGCGCGCCAGCGGTGCGTCGGCTCGAAGAGGCTGTCGGCGACGTTGCACGGCCGGTTCTCGATTTCGGCCTGAGCGAGCGGAAATAATTTGAGCATCGTCATGCGGCCGGCGAGGGAATCGGAGAGCGCCGGCAGCGCCATGAGGTCGGCGGAGCCGGTTATCAAGAACTGTCCCTTCGCGCGCGAGCGATCGACGGCGGCCTTGATCGCGAGGAGGAGCTTTGGCGCGCGTTGGATTTCGTCCACGATCGCGACCGGCGCGAGAGCGCGGACGAAGCCCTGGGGATCGGCGGTCGCCTGCGAGAGCGGCCCGAGATCGTCGAGAGTCACGAACGCGCGCTCGAGCGTTTCGAACCGGCGGGCGAGGGACGTCTTGCCGCTCTGACGGGCCCCGACGAGGGCGACGACCCGTGAGGTTTCGAGCGCTTCGACGATCTTCGGAAGCAAGAATCGGGGTGCGTCCTGTGGATCGTCCGTCATGTGGACGATTGTAGACCACAGAGTGGACGATTGCAACCGCGGCTCTTTGCGCACTGCAGGCGGCGCGCGGAAAGCTGCCCGCTACGGTGGGCCGGACGGTGTCAGCGCTCGCGTCTTCCAAAGGGCGTCGAATGCGCGCCATACCTCGGCCGACGCCCGATCCGTCACCGGATGGACGCGCGTGTTGTGGAACGTCTCGATGCGCGTTGCGCCGGCTTCCCGCCGGCAGAAGAACGTCTGCACCGATTCGCCCGTCAGTCGCCGTTCGGTACCATCGTCTCTGACGATTCCACCGTGGGTGAAGACGAGCCACGCGTCGGGGGCGACGGGCCGGATCTCTTGGATCGCGAGTTGCAACTCCGTGCTCCGCAGGGGACCGTCGAAGGCACGCTGGTGGAACGACGCGATCTCGGCGGGACCGGCGAGAACGTGGCCATCGAAGACGACGTAGTGCGCCCGCTCGGTGAAGGGCAGCGCGTACTGCATGCCGTCACCGGCCCGCCATCCCGCGCACAGCCGATCCAACAGGTCGGCGATATGGTCCGTATCAGTCGTCATCGAATGCATCGTACCGTCGGTGCGTCTCCGGAACGTCCCCGTAAAGGACGTTTCGGAGACGCCGAATCGGTATCGTGACGCGGTGAGAGCGCTGACCTACGTCGCGAACGACACGCTCGCGTGGCGCGAGCTCGCCGACCCGTCGATCGCAGGCGATCGTGAGGCGATCGTCCGACCGATCGCCGCGACGACCTGCGATCTGGACGCGCGCATCATCCGCGGCCACACGCCCTTCGAGCCGCCGTTCGCCCTCGGACACGAATGCGTCGCCGAAGTCGTGGACATCGGCGATCGCGTGCGGACCGTGCGTCCTGGTGACGTCGTGGTCGTGCCGTGGCACATCTGCTGCGGCGACTGCGAGCGCTGTCGCATCGGCCTGAGCGCGCAGTGCCGGACCCTCGCCGATAACGCCTGTTTCGGGGTACCGATCGGCGGCCACTTCGGCGGCCTCTTCTCCGATCTCGTCCGCGTGCCATTCGCCGACGCGATGCTCGTGCCGGTCCCGGACGGAATCGATCCCGTTGCCGCGGCGAGCGTGAGCGACAATCTCACCGACGCCTACATCGCCGTACGGCACGGTCTGCAGAAGCGCCCGGGCGCCCGCGTGCTCGTGCACGGCGGGATCGGGAGTTTGGGTCTCTTCGCCGTGGACCATGCCGTGGCGGCGGGAGCGGAGAGCGTCGACTACGTCGATGCCGATCCGTCTCGCCGGGCGATCGCCGCATCGCTCGGGGCGACCACGCATGCGATGGTGCCGGACGAATTCGCGTGGACCCATCCGGTCGTCATCGACGCGACGCGCAGGCGCGAGGATCTGCGGCGTGCCGTCATCGCGCTCGCCGCCGGCGGCCACCTCTCCAGCGTCACGATCTCCTTCGGCGACGCGCCGATGCCGCTCTGGGAGATGTATCTGCGAGACGCGACCTTTTCGGCGGGCCGGCCGAGCGTGCGTCCTCACATTCCCGCGGTGCTGCGCCTGCTCGAGCGCGGCGAGATCCACCCGGAGCGCGTCGTGAGCGAGATCGTCGCGTGGAACGATGCTCCCGCGGCGCTCGTCGAACCGTCGCTCAAGCCCGTCGTGACCCGAGCCCGCGCCTTCGCACGCGCGCCGAAGCCTTAGGGGCAGAGCACGCCGGCCGCTTCCGCTTCTCGGCTCGCGGTGAGTGCGACGTCGATTGCGATCTCCTCGGTCCACGTCGCCCGCGCTCGGAGGCGCGCGTCCGTGCGGCCCGATCGAGGACCTCCGCCAGGCGCGCTGCGCAGCCCGCGGCGTGGAGCTCCTGGATCGCACCGCACGCGAACTCTCGTGCGGCGAAGCGCCGCTCGACGTAGGCCACGACCGCGGCCGCCTCCGCATGCCGGCCGCGCGCCCGCGCGACGTCGGCGAGCGCGCCGAGGGCAGACGTCACGAGCGCCCCGAGGCCTGCGTCCCGCGCTTCGGCGATCGTCGCCTGCGCCGCTTCGCGCGCTTCGGAGAACCGAGCCGCCGCGCAGAGATACAGGCCGTGATTCATCCGCATGGCACGCAAGCTCGGTAACTCGCCGCCTTCTTCGGCGATGGCGATCGCCTGCGCGTTGAGGCGAATCGCCTCATCGACGCGTCCCGCCAAGAACTCGTTCTCCGCGAAATTCCCGCGATCGTCGACCGCCTGCATTCGGGACGCGACCGCGTCGTCGCCGGCTACGGCCTCGCTCGACAACGACTGCAGGAAGAGCACGCGCGCGCGATCGTAGTCGCCACGGGCCGAGACGACGACGGGCAAAAAGCCGCGCGCGTGTTGCTCGAAAAGCCGGTGTCCGCGCGCGCGAGAGAGCGCGATGCACTGCGTCGCGAGCGCCTCGGCTTCGTCGAGGTGATGCGCCCCGATCGCCGCCAGGATGGCATTCAACGTGAAGGCGCAGAGCAGGTCGTCGTCCCCGAGGGTTCGGGCGAGCTCGATTGCATCGTTCGCCGCTGCGTGCGCCTCGGCGAAACGGCGGCTCTCTTTCGCATGACGGCTGAGGGCGTGGTACAGCTTCGCTTGCGTGTTAAGCGACGATCCTCCGTCGACGGTTCGGAGCGCGTGGAGGACGTGCGCGCGGCCTTCGTCGGGCGCGATGAAGAGGAAGTACATGCTCGCGGCGGCCAGACGACGGCCGAGTTCGAGGTCGTTGCCGTCGACGAGCGCCCACCGCAGCGCCGCGCGCAAGTCGTCGACGTCGAGGTTGGCGCGAGCGACGCGCTCCGCCGTCGGAAGGCTGCGGCCGGCATCGACGAACGCTTCGGCCGCGCGCAAGACCTCGCGCGCGTGGTCCCCGAGCGCCGCTCGCGCTTCGCCCTCTCGCTCGAGACGGAGCGCGGCGTAGGAGCGGAGCGGCTCGAGGAAACGATACCGCGTCGTCGCGCGCGAGCGGTCGACGACCACGAGCGCCGCGTCGACGAGCTCGCCGAGGGCCGAGCGCACCTTGCGGTCCTCGCCCGCGGCGAACGCCGCGGAGGCCATCTCGGCGGTCCAGCCGCCGGCGAAGGTCGAGAGCTGACGGAAGATCCGCGCGGTCTCGGCGTCCAGACAGTCGTAACTCCAATCCAAGACCGCGCCCATTGTCTTGCGGCTCGGCGGACGTCCGCTGCGCTTCGGTTCGAGTCCGATCGCTTGTTCGACGCGCGCGGCCAGGTCGTCGAGGCCGACAGTCGCGGCGCGGGAAGCGGCCAGTTCCAGGGCGAGCGGGATACCGCCCAGCCGCGCGACGATCGTCTCGACGGCGCCGGGCTCGAGCGCCGGCGAGGAGGCCGCCGCGTCCGGCCGCAGCGCGCGGCGCGCGCGATCGACGAACACGGCGGTCGCGCTCGCGCGATCCAGCGGCCGGACCCGGTGCACGAAGCCGGCGTCGAGATCGAGGGGTTCGCGGCTCGTGACGATGAACCGCGAGCCGCCGCCGAGCGGCACGAGGCGATTCAAGAGCCGCGCCACGGCCGCGGGCTGCCGCTCGCCGTTATCGACGACGACGACGCGGCGTTCCGCAGCGAGCGCGGCGATCGCGCGCGTCTCGAGGTCGCCCGGCGTCGCGAGCGTGGAGAGCCCGAGCGCCTCGGCGAAGACCGGCAGGAGGCGCTCCGCGCTCTCCGCCCGCGCGACGTCGACGAACGCGACGCCACCCGGGAACAGGTCGATCATGCTCGTCGCGACGTCGATTGCGAGCCGCGTCTTCCCGATCCCGCCGATGCCGAGCAGCGTGACGAGCACGTGCGCCGTCAGGGCTTCCCCGACGTCGCTTCGTTCCGCTTCGCGACCGAACAGCGGCGTCGCACTCAGCGGAACGGACGCGAGGCGCGGATCGCCGGGCGTCGTCATCGTCGTGCGGAGTTCGGCGACGATGCGCTCGTGCAGCGCGCGCGTCTCGTCGCTCGGCTCGACCCCGAACTCATCCCGCGCGAGCGTTCGAAAGTCGTCGAACTCCCGCAGCGCGTTGATGCGATCGCCGAGCTCGGCCCGGCACCGCAGCACGGCACGCACGGCCACCTCGTCGAGCGGATCGTGCGCGATCAGGCGCTTGGCGAGAGCGAGCGCCGACCGGGGCGGCACGCCGCCGCGGCGCTCGAGCGCGGCGTGGCCGGCCTGCGCGAAGCGTTCGCGCAGACGCGTGCGGAGCGGTTCGAGCCATGGCTCGTCGAAAGCAGCCAGCAGATCGGCGCCGTACAGATCGAGGACGCGCTCGACGTCGACCGGCGGCGTCGTGGCCGCCTCGAATTCGGCGACGTCGCAGGTGAGCGGCGCATCGTCGCGCCACGCGATCGAGCGTGCCGTCATCGTCAACCACGGTCGCGCCGTCGCTGGCAAGAGGTCCCGCGTGAGCCGGTAGAGATATCGCCGCACGTTCGCGAGGGCTCGATCCTCGGGTTCGTCGGGCCAGAGCGCGAACGCCGCGGCTTCACGCTCGACGCGACGCGACGGGTGCAGCAAAATATACGCCAGTAGCTCGATCGTCTTCGGTGGGACGTTCGGGCTCACGACGACACCGTCGTAGCGTACCTCCGCCCGACCGAGGAGGGTGACGGCAAGCCGTTCCTGAGGCATGCGATTCGCGTTCGGCGCGACCGGGGCGATTCCGGTCGATGGGGTTCCTTCGAAAACGGAGACGTTCGGCGGACGCCGCCCGAGTACGTTCGAGTCTGCAAGAAGGAGCGACGCATGAGCCAGACGCGATTCGACGCTGTCGAACACCACGAAGCCGACCCCCACATCGCTCGCATGGTCGAGCTGATCACGGGTGCGCTCGCGACGCAAGTCGTGCGCACCTTCGCCGAACTTTCGATCGCGGATACGCTCGCGGCGCGGCCGCTCTCGGCCGCAGATCTCGCCGAGGCGACGGGCTGCGACGCGGGCGCGATGAAGCGCTTGCTGCGCGCCGGCGTCGCACTCGGCCTCCTCGCTGCCGACGAAACGGGCCGCTTTCGCGGCACGCCGCTCTCGGAGACGCTCCGGCGGGACACGCCCGGATCGCTCAAGGGTTGGGCGACGATCATGGGTTCGCCCGGGGCGTGGCTGCCGTGGGGGAATTTCGTCGAAGCGATCAAGACGGGTCACCGGCAAACCCTTGCTACGCTCGACCGCGAATACTTCGACTATCTCGCGGGCGCCCCGGCGGAGGCGGAAGCCTTCATGGTCGGGATGGGCGGCATCAGCGACGCGATCGGAGACGCGGCCGCGGCGACGATCGACACGCGGGACGCCGCCGTCGTCGCCGACATCGGGGGCGCCTCAGGATCGCTCCTTTACGCGCTCATGAAACGCAACGCGGCGCTGCGCGGCATCGTCCTCGAGCGGCCGGACGTCGCTCCGGCGGCGCAGGCGGCCGCGCGCGCCGCCGGCATGGACGGCCGAGTCGAGATCGTCGCCGGCGATTTCCTCGAAGCGGTGCCGCAGGCCGACCTCTATCTGCTCAAATGGATCCTGCACGACTGGGACGACGCGGAGTGCGTCCGGATCCTCACGCACTGCCGACGCTCGCTGCGACCCGGCGGTCGCATCGTCGTCCTGGAGCTGCAGCTCGGCGCGATCGACGATCCGGGGCTCTCGTCGCTCATGGACTTGAACATGCTCGTCGTCTTGAACGGGCGCGAACGATCGAGCGACGAGTATCGCGACCTCTTCACGGTCGCCGGACTTCACCTGACGAACGTCACTCCTCTCGCGGCCCCACTCGGGCCGTGGAGTCTGATCGAAGGTCGACCGCTATGACGCCGCAGGCGAACGCCGGGCTTCGGAGCGCTGTCGACCCGCCGCCCCATCTGCGGGTTCTCGCGATCGCCATGGGTTATTGGCAGAGCCGCGCACTCGCCGTCGCGACCGAGCTGCGCGTCGCCGAGATTCTCGCCGCGGGTCCGCTCGCGATCGAGGAGATCGCCGCCCGATCCGCGACGCACTCCGACCGTCTCTATCGACTCTTGCGCGCGCTCGCGAGCATCGATATCTTTGCGGAAGTCGCGCCCCGCGTCTTCGCGAACACGGACACGAGCGAGTGTCTGCGCGAAGGCGTCGCCGGTTCTCAATCGGCGTGGATTCGGTCGCAGCTTTCGCCCGGGAATGGCATCTACGAGCCATGATCGGAGCTCGAGACGACGATCCGAACCGGTGAGAACGGCGCGCGGCGCGCGTACGGTCTCGCGTTCTGGGAGTTCCTCGGAGGTCACGCGCAGGCCAGTCGCCTCTTCAACGAGTCGATGTTGCAAGTGACGCAATCGATGACGCCCGCGGTGACGGCCGCATATGACTGGAGTACGGCCTCGACGATCGTCGATGTCGGAGGCGGTCTCGGAACCCAAGTGGTCGCGATCCTCGATGCTTCCCCGGCGACGACCGGCATTCTCTTCGATCGCGAACATGTGCTGGCCGGCGCGCTCTCACATCCGCGCCTCACGCGACGCAGTGGGGATTTCTTCGAGGCGCTGCCGGCCGCAGCCGATCTCTACCTGATCCGTTCTTGCCTGCACGACTGGTCCGACGACGACGCGGTACGACTTCTGCGAGCCGTCCGAACGGCGTCTCGGCCCGATTCCCGACTGTTGCTCGCGGAGTTCGTCGTGCCACCCGGGCCGGAGCCGTCGCTCGGGAAGTGGTCGGATCTGATGATGATGACGCTCTTCGAGGGCGCTCGCGAACGCAGCGAAGCGGAGTTCGGCGAACTGCTCGAGCGTGCGGGATTCTCCTTGCTCGACTCGATCGCCACCGAGTCGCCGCTCACCGTCATGGTCGCGGCGCCGGCGCTCGCGCCGTCTTCATGACAGCGATGTAAGTCGTTCGTTCCCTCCTTCGAGTATCCGAGGCTGCATCATGACTACAATCACGCCACAGGGCCGCGGCGAGAATCCGTTCGATCTTCGAGGTGTGACCCGCGACGGTCGAGGTGTCGCACGCTACGCCGGATTGCCGGAATCCCTCATTGCGATGCTTCGATCGTCGGTCGAGCGCGCTCCCGACGCTGAAGCATTCGTGGAGATCGGCGGTGACCGCGTCTCATACCGCCAGTACTGGGAGCGCTGCGCGCGTGTCGCGGGCGGTTTGCGAGCGAGCGGCATTCGGCCCGGCGACCGCGTCGCGATCTGTCTGCCGGCGGGTCTGGCTTGGGCTGAGGCATTCTTCGGGGCGCTCATGGCGGGTGCGACCGCGGTACCGATCAACACGCGCCTCACCGAAAATGAGTCTCGATACATCATTCGTGACTCAGGCAGCACCTACGTCTTTTCCCCGGATAAGAAACTGCCCGACGCGGAGTCCTACGTGTGCGGAACCCTCCCGTCGAACGACCGGGCGGCGATTTTCTACACGAGTGGCACGACGGGATTTCCGAAGGGTGCGGTAGCGACTCACGCTGCGTTTCTCACAAATTGTGAGAACATGGCGCGAGCGCTTTCGCAGCGCGACGGCGCAGGAGTCATTCGCACGCTCATCACGATCCCTCTCTTTCATGTCATGGGTTGCAATTGTCAGTTATTGACGGCGATGTTTCTCAGCGGCACGAGTGTCTGCCTACCGCAACTCGATCTCGCTCTACTGTTGAGATCACTCGACGAGGAGCGTATCAATTCGATCCTCACCGTGCCGGCCATCTACGCACTGTTGCTCGATCACCCAGCGTTCGCGGCGATCGACGTCTCGCGCATTCGAGACGTCATGTACGGCGGTGCGCCGATCGCTCCGAGCCTCGTGCACCGCTTGAAGACGGCATTTTCGTCCGCACGGGTCGGCAACGGCTTCGGCATGACTGAATCGGCCGGGGTCTTGACGATCTTGTCGCACGAACACGCCGCCGAGCATGCCGACTCGGTCGGCTTCGCCGTGCCCGTCGTAGACCTCGCACTCGAAGACGTCGATCCGAGGAGCGGCGTCGGTCAACTCCTCGTTCGTGGATCGAATGTCATGGACGCGTACTGGAATAATTCGGAGGCGACCGCTGAGGCGACCATCGATGGATGGTTCCGCACCGGCGATCTCGCGCGGATCGATGAGAGCGGTCTCACGTATATCGTCGACCGTGCGAAGGATATGATCAACCGAGGCGGCGAGAATGTGTATTGCGTCGAAATCGAAAACGCGCTCGCCGGCACGGTAGGAGTCGCGGAAGTCGCCGTCGTCGGCGTTCCGGACGACATCATGGGCGAGAAAGTCGGGCTGATCATCGTCCCCGAACGTGGAGCGACCCTGGATATCCGCGCCGTCTTGCTGTCGTTGCAAGGTAGCATCGCTGATTTCAAGATCCCGCAGTACGTATCGGTCCGTGACATGCCGCTACCGCGAAACGCGGCCGGGAAAGTCCTCAAGTCGAACCTTCGAGACCGAACGGCGTGGGGAGAGGCGCTCCGCTGAGCGTTATCGGCTTGCGAGAATAGCGAGGATGTAGCAGGCCAGCGCTGGGATCGAAAAGAGTGTTCGGATGATGTGAAACCGGACCCAACTCGCGCGAACGAGCATCCAGTCGTCGGGAGGCCGCTGAATCGACCAGCCGGCGATCACTTTGTTCATCCGCACGCAGGTCGGCAATCCGACAGCGATCACCCCGACGAAACAACCACGATCGGCATGTAGGGATCGAACGTGCGGTTCGTCGCCTGATGGGTCTCGATATACGTCGAGACCGAGAGGCGCGTCATGGTGCGTCCGAGACCGATCCAGTTCACGAGCAGTCCACCGGTGGCTAGCGCCGCCACGAAGACGACGACTCCTTGAAATGCGTGTTCCATTTCTGTATCATGCACGCGCGGCGTCCACCAAGCGTCCCAGGCGAGGCGTGAATATCGATCCATCGGCGGTCGACAATTTGGCTATGAGGACGCCGACTCGTGCACGGTGTCGGTCCCGCGCGAAGGACCCCGAGGTACAAGATCTTGGGCCGCAACAGATTGTACAGCGCTATCTTCCCGATCGTCGCGAGCCGCGGCGCTTGGATCGCGGCGGCCACATTATCCTGGCCGAACGCGTCCCGTAAGCGACCCCTTTCAAGACGGCGCGAGGCGTCCTGGCGGAGACCTTCTCGGTCGCACTCGTAATACGCCACGCCCGCCGACTTACGCCGCTACATCTGCAACGGAACGATCGTGGTCGCAGCCCACGTCGACTCGGTCTGCTAGGTACTCAATCAACTCGGGCGGTTATGCTAAAGCCCGCCCGGATCGCGAAGCGCCGGGATAGACCGGAGCGCAATCGCGGCAAAGGCGACCCCGGTTAACGATCCCACGATTGCGTACACGAAAATCGAGTTAGGGAGGTTGGCAACGAGGATCTGTTTGCCTTTACCAGTTTGAACGTACACTTTTGCGAGGTCGTTTGTGACGGCGTAGGCGTTCCCGAGGATGCTCCCCGCGACTAGACCCGTTCGACTCAAGAGCTCTTGAATTCCGTTGCGGCGCCCTCGCAACGTAAGCTCGTGACGCCGATAGAAGAGCCCAAGGGCGAGCATCACTCCTTGTACCCCATAGCTGACCGCGAAGAATGCGAAATAGATTCGCGAGGCGACCGCGCCTTCGTTGAGCGGAACGAAGTGCAAGTAGAGCTGCAGACAGAACACTTGCAGAATTAGGCTTGCAAGTGCGATGAAATTGCAGGCAGTCATCGCCCGATTCGGCACGAAGTAATGTTCGAAGATCAGGTCGTGGACCCACCAGAAGCGGACCACGACAATAAACGTCACGACGAAGGCGAAAATTGCCGTCGGTCTCGCGACGAAGTCGATCGCGTGTGGGGGCAAGACGAGGCTGAGTCCGATCTCCGCAAGGCTAAAGGCGATCACGATGTCGGAGAATGCTTCAAGGCGGTGCGTCGCTCGGGCGCGATCGCGAATCTCTTCATGATCCTTTGCGGCGGCCCCGCCGTGCAAACCACGTCGCAGCAGCTTCACGTGGCAGAATGCAAACAGCGATCAGCGCGAACGCGCATTTTATTTTTCGAAAGATGCGCCCCGTGCAATCGCGTTTTACACCGCGTTGCTTGGAATGGGCCCCGCTCGTGGAAACGAGCAGTACGCCGAGTTCGATCTTGGCGACCAATGCACGTTCGGAATCTCAATGGCACCCCCAATGGTTGGCAGCCTGGTGGCGTTACGGTTGCTTTCGACAATGTCAATGGCGCAACTTGCTCACGCCGTTGAGTTGGGTGCAACGGTCGCCCTCAGCGAGGATGGCGCGACGTGCGTGACCGCCTGATGTTTCGATCCCGATGGAAACACATTCGCACTCCATCATCTTGAGCGAAAGCTAAAGACGAGCGTCCCAAAAACGACCCCTTTAGGGATGATCCGGCGACCCGGCGGCGTCTCCGAGCGCCGGTGCAGGGATGCGCGCAGGTAAACTCGCCGGGAATCACACCCTTTCGCGCGAGGTCGCTCTGCTCGACACTGGAGGCACGACCTTCGCGACGACCAAATGATGCTTTCCGAAACGCCGGATCCGGTCGAATCCGCGGCGCTCAAACATCGGAACCGTACCGTTATGAAGGAACGATGTGGAGACGGATCGACCTTCGACTCCCTCGGGGTAGCTCTCCACCGTTCCTCCCCCAAGACGAGCGATTTCCTCGAGAGCGCCTTCGAGCGCGGCAGACGCGAGCCCTTTGCGCCGGTACTTGCTGTGGACGAAGAAGCATGTGATTCGCCAGTCCGGAAGGGCCGTCATACCCTCGCGTACGTGCGTCGGCGTTTGATGCGCGGCAGCTCGTCAGCGGCCCCGAACTGTCAACAGCCTACGCAGCTCGGGCCATCGTACACGAGCATAGCGTGAGCCCTGCCTTCCCGAACTCGGCGCTCCTTCTCCGATGGGTTTTGCCGCGCGGTCTTGGTGCTGCCTACACCCTCGGGGTGAAAAGGCCATGCACCAGCAGCCTCCCCACACGCCGTTGTGCATCTCTACGAGCCGCGCGAAGTCAGACCAAGTCGTCTCGTCCAGCGGTGCAACACGAAGGGCGGTCATCGTTGCCATTACTTCGCAAGGATAGGGCGACGCCGACGCTCCTCCTGCTTCGGGGACCTTGTCGCTAGACGGCACTTTTGCCCAAAAGACGGTTTGCAGGTTCCGCTCGACGCTGTACTGCCGCATCGCATGATCGGTCCTCGCGAAAGCGAAACGAATAATCGTGACGACACTCGAAAAGCGGCCGAACAACGCACTCCTCGTCATTGACATGCAAAACGGCGTCATCAAAGAGGCTCACAATCGCGACGCGGTCGTCGCGAACATTGGTAGGCTCGTCGAGAAAGCGCGGCGGGAACGGGTCGCCGTTGTCTGGGTCCAGCACTCCGACGAGCAGCTTGCGAAGGGCAACAACGAATGGCGGATCGTCTCGGAGTTGACTCCGGGCGACGCCGAGCCGCTCATCGAGAAGAACTACGGCGACTCGTTCGAGGAAACCAACCTCGAGACCGTGCTGTCGCGGCTCCGGGTTGGGCGACTCGTCGTCGTCGGCGCACAGACCGATGCGTGTATCCGCTCGACGCTCCACGGCGCCTTCGTCCGGGGGTACGACGTCACACTTGTCAGCGACGCCCATACAACGGAGGACCAGACGGCATGGGGTGCGCCGCCGGCAGATCAGGTCATCGCGCACACGAATCTGTACTGGATCCACCAGACCGCGCCGGGGCGGACGGCCGCGGTTGTGAAGACCAAGGATGTCGACCTCGGCGGAACCGTTGCATCGAATGAGCCGGCTTGGTGAAAGCATTGGCGTCCCATAACGGACCCGTTTGGGGATGCGTTTTCAAGACTACGTTCGCTGACATATTAGCGGGGCGAACCGTTTATCAGTCACGGCCGCCTCCACAGCGTTGGATCAAAGCCCCGAAAGGACGAAGCCAAGGCGAGAGCGCAAGAAGGTCGAGGCGCTCTTCGCTGAACTCAAAGACGTTATTAAGCTCCGCCGGTTCCGATTACGCCGACTACGAAATGGCAAAGAGCAAACATTGATGGCCGCCACAGCCCAGAACCTCAGGCGACTGGTCCGCTTCCTCGAACCGCCCTCGGGCTTGTGCTAAAGCCGAGTCTCGCGCGATCGGCAACCGTCGTTTCATCGTGTCCCAACGGCGCCCGTCATGTCTTTATTTCAACAGCCACGACCCCTTGCGGGACTTTCGAGCGGCGCAGGCTCGAGGGCGTCGAGGCGCTATTTTCTCTGATGAACTCCGAACGGATTGCCCTCGGTATCAATGCACCAACCGGAGGTGCAACTTTCGCCGCCATAGCGGCGCAGCATCTTGCCACCGAGTTGCTCGACACGCGTAATTGCGGCCTCCGCATCGGTGACTCCAAACATTGCACCGCCTGACGGCTCGCGTGCAGCGCTGGGATCCCTTGCGAGTGCAAACGCGCCGCCATCAGGAAGATCGTACTCTACAAAATACTCGGAGTCGGTCGCGCCCGGAGTCAACGCAAAAAGTACTTCATAGAACTGGCGGGCGCGCTTCATGTCGTCCACGAGATACATGACGAAGTCAAAGCCGCGAAGGGTCGACGACGTTTGCTGCATGGGAAGACGTTTTTGGATGCGTTTCTCTTCACCTGCCTAAGCAATTGGGTGCGTCCACGCAAGAGAGGGAGGCAGTCCCGGAAGTAACCCGTTGTGAGACCTAGCGGCAGACGACCTCAAGTCGATTTCCGGACGGATCCGGCGCGACATCTGCAGAAACGTAATTGGAGTTGTTTGCAATCGATCCGAACTGCCCACCGCTCATAGGAGAACGCGTGCAACTTGAGCCCCTCGTCGAAGCTCACGCGGTCGACATATTTGTGTTGTTTGGCGATCCCGAGATTTGGACGTACCTTGATTCGGGACCGCCAGACACGCAGGAAGCGCTGGCAGCAGTGTACACCGAATCAGTTCTAATCGGTTTCGTCCAGCAACCGTTCTTCCGGATTCTCGGGCCCTGATCGCCTATTTTATCGGGAAGCGCTACTCGCCGCGCTGATTCGCGACGGATGCCACTCGGACAATGTTGACCTTCCTCGCAGGCCGGTTCCCAAAGACCGATTTTGAGGCGGTCGTCGATGAACGCAACGTATCGTCGCTCAGGCTCCTGAGGCGGCTCGCTTTTTCAGTCGTCGACGGCAAGGATGCTGAAAATCTGCGCCTTAGCTTACCGGTATCCGCGGCGTAAAGGCGCTCTCACGTCGTGCGGCCTTGATCCAGCATCAATGGGCGTCGCTGTGGAATGCGTCCCACAAACGACCTTTTCCGGGACGAAGGACGGGGCAAGGCGCGAGCCGCTTCGCGTGTCCCGAAAAGTACCCCCGAAATAATATCAAGGCCGAAGCTCCGCGAGTCTCACCCCGAAGCGAGACTGGCGTTGTCGATTGTGAGGAGGTCCGGACCCTTCGGGCGTCGATTTAAGGTCCCCCCGATGAAAGGGACCGTGTCTGTGATAGCTGCCGCAGAGGTGCCTTCAGGTATTCGTAATCGTGGTGCCGCACGGAGCGGCCCCGCTTGCGCGTGACGAGCGAGGCCCGCGAGATCTCCCCGCCGGAGGGCCCGTAGCTCGGCTTGCTCGTCGTCGCGTCGGCGCACGAGCGGCCCGCACCCGGTCTGCTCTTTTATACGGAAATCTTCGGGCGCAACGCCGCGAGCGTGCGCATGATGGCGCCCTTCGGGGGTTACGGCTTCACGGTCGTCGCGCCCGATCGTGCAGCGCTGGAACACGAAGATCGCGGAAGCCGACGCCTACCTCATCGTCACGCCCGAATACAACCACAGCATTCCGGCCGTCTTGAAGAACGCGATCGACTCCGTGTTTTTCTCGTTCGGTTTTCGGCGCAAGCCGGTCGCGTACGCGGCCTACAGCCTCGGCATCACCGGCGGCGTTCGGTGCGTCGAACATCTCAGCCAGGTTATGATGGAGACCGAGGCCGTCTCTGTCCGGACGCCGACGCTCGTTCCAACGGTTCTGAAAGCGTTCGATGCCGAAGGCCGACCGCTCGATCCCGCGATGAACCTCACCCTGACCGTCATGCTCGACGATCTCGCATGGATGGGCAACGGCGACGTGGACGAACGGCCGCCCGCGGCTCTGCGGATCAGAGCGGCCGCCCGGAGATAGTTCTAGGCTAGAACCTGTCAGCCGGACGCGTCGCCACGCGGCGCGCGTGCGATGCGTGGAATCGGTGCTGCGGCCGGAACGGCGTTGCTTCCGCCTTCGCGGAGCCGTTCGTCGATCGCGGCGGCGAGACGTTCGATCGTGCGGTTCTCGAAGAGGCGGCCGAGCGGAAGTCGCACGCCGAAGCGGCGGTTCAATTTGCCGAGCAGCCGGATCGCGATCAGCGAGTGACCTCCGCTGTCGAGGAAGTCGTCGGTGACGCCGATCGTGGAGGCGTCACGCTTGAAGGCGTCGGCCCAGATGCCGAGCACGGCGGCCTCGGTCTCGGTCCGGGGCGAGCGTGCCGCGTCTTCGGCCGGCGCCGCCGCACGCGCGCGAAGGGCCGCGCGGTCGAGCTTGCCGTTCGCCGTCCGTTCGAGCCGTTCGACGACGACGTACGCGCTTGGCAGCATGTAGTCAGGCAACGTCGCCGCGAGTCGCGCGCGCAGGTCGCGCTCGAAGGCTTGTGCGGTGGTGGGAGGCGGCGCGCCGGCGGCGAGTACGAGGTACGCTTCGATCGGCATCTCGGGGTCCGCCTGCGGTACGACGGCGGCATCCGCGATCTCGTGGAACGCGCGGAGCGCCGCTTCGATTTCGCTCGGCTCGACGCGGTAGCCGCGCACCTTCAACTGGTCGTCCGTGCGTCCGAGATACTCTAGCGCCCCGTCCGCGAGGCGCCGCACGCGGTCGCCCGTGCGGTAGGCGTAGCCGAGCTCGGGGAGCGTGCGGAAGCGTTCCTCCGTGAGATCGCGCCGCCCGATATAGCCGAGGCTGACGCCGGCGCCGGCGATCCAGAGCTCTCCCGCGATGCCGATGGGCAAGAGCTCGTCATGCGCGCCGAGGACGGCGGCCCGCACGTTCGCAAGCGGCGTTCCGATCGGCACGCTCCGCGCGCCGTTCGCACGGGCGGCGGCGAGTGAGGCTGAGGTGACCTCGAAGGCCGTCGCACCGACGGTCGTCTCGGTCGGACCGTAATGGTTGAGGACGCGACCGCGTCCGGCTGCGAGCAGGGCGTCCGCGAACTCGAGATCCAGCGGTTCGCCGCCGAGGACGATCCAGCGCCAGGGCAGCAGCGCCGCGAGCTCCGTGCCCGCGGCGAGCGCGCGCAGATGGCGCGGGGTGATCTTCAGGACGTCGAGCGGCTGCGCACGCAGGTACGCAGCGAATCGGGACGAGTCGTTCGTCACCTCCTTTGGAAGGACGTGCGCGGTCGCGCCGGCGCAGAGCGCGGGGAAGAGCGCAGTGTAGCCGAGGTCGGCCGCGAGCGTTCCGCTGACACCGAAATGCCATCCGGCGAGGCCGGGTTTGGGCGTCGCTGCGGTCTCGGGTGCGAGGACGCGCGCGATCGCGGCGACATAGTTCGCGAGATTGCCGTGCGTGACGGTGACGCCTTTCGGTTCGCCGGTCGAGCCCGAGGTGAACGCGACGTACGCGACGTCGTCCGCTCGGCGGTCGTGCGGCACGGCATCGCCTGGACCTGCGGCGTCGTCCGGTACCAGCTGCTCGATCGCGATACCGGGACCGAGGTCGCTCGGGAGCGGAAGCGCCGTCACGACGAGCCGGACGCCCGCGATCGCGAGTTGGCGCCGCAGGCGTTCGGGCGGCAGATCCGGCTCGAACGGGACGACGATGCCGCCGGCCTTCCAGATGCCGAGGTAGGCCGCGATCGTCTCGGGCGTCCGTGGCACGGCGAGGCCGACCGGGCTCCGCTGTGCGAGCGCGCGCGCGTGCAAGCGCGCCGCGAGGTCGCGCGCGCGCGCGTCGAGCTCGGCGTACGTCAGCGACACGGCATCCGTGCGAACGGCGACCGCACCCGGCCGGTTCCGTGCGGCCGCCTCGATGCGGTCGCGCACGTCGCCCGCGGGTAGCGCGACCGTCGTTGCATTGCTGCGCTCGATGAGGGCGCGTTCGCCGCCCGATAGGAGCGCGTGCTGCGAGATCCGCGCCGCCGGCCGCACGGCGATGCTCGCCGCAAGGACGCGCAGGTGCCGCAGGCACCGTTCGGCCGTCGCGGCCGACCAGAGTCGCGAGCGCGCGTAGAGCGTCAAACGCAGCCCGTCCGTGATCTCGGTCAGGAAGAACGTGAGATCGAATTTGGTCAGGCCGAGATCGATCGGGTACGGCGCGGCTGCGACGCCGTCGAGAGCGAGCGCCTCCGGCGCCGGATCGTCCGCCGAAAAGACGACGTTGAAGAGCGTCGCGGCACCGGGACCGCGCGCGCCGCCGGCGGCGAGCGCGAGCCGCTCGTATGGCAGATCGTTGTGATCGAGGGCGCCGAGACAGCGCTCGCGGACGCGCGCGAGCACTTCGTCGAACGTGGGGTCGCCGCCGAGATCGCACCGGATCGCGAGCGTGTTGGTGAAGTAGCCGACCAGCGGCTCGAGCTCGAGCTCCGAGCGGCCCGCGACGTTCGCGCCGATCGTCATCGCGTCGCGGCCGGTGTAGCGGTGGAGCAGCGTCGCAACGACGGCGAGCAGCGTCATGTACGGCGTCGCGCGGCTCTCGCGACCGAGGCGCGCGAGCGATCGCGAGAGGTCAGGGTCGAGGTCGAGCGTGCATCGCGTGGCGTCGTCGGGGGCCGCCGCGGCCGTTCCGTCGATCGCGAGATCGAGCGGCTCGACCGGCGTCGCGAGCTCGGCACGCCAATACGCGAGCGACCGCTCGAGCTCGCCGCCCTCGAACATCCGCCGCTGACGGCGGGCGAAGTCGGTGTGGCCCGCGTCGAGCGGCACGGCGTCGTACGGCAGACCGCGAGCGAAGGCGCCGTAGGCGATCGAGAGGTCGCCGAGGAGGACGCGGATCGACCAGCCGTCGCAAGCGATGTGATGGAGTTCGAGGATGAGCACGTATTCGCGATCTCCCGTCCGCACGAGCGCCGGCCGGAACGCGTGTTCGCTCGCGAGATCGAACGGCGCGGCCGCTCGGGCGGCGACGACCGCCTCCGCACCTTGCGCGCGTTCGCTCGCGGGAGCGTCGCGGAGATCGACGACGCGCAGCGGGACGGGCCGCGCGTCGTCGACGATCGCGATCGGTTCGCCATTTTCCAGCGCGAACCGGGTGCGCAGGACGTCGTGCCGCGCCGCGACGGCCGACAAGGCGGATTCGAGTGCGGCGACGTCGAGGTCGCCGTTCAAGCGGCGCACGACCGGGACGTTGTACGTGACGAGATTCGGCGTGGCGCGATCGATCGCGAAGACAAGTTCCTGCGCGTAGGAGAGCGGCTGCGATCCCGTCTCCGCGCTGCGGCGCAGGGCGACGGGATGTGGTGCGGCAGCGATGCCGGCTTCGGCGAGCAGCTGATCGAGGAGCGCCGGATCGTCCGTCAACGGGCCGGCTCCATCGCGGCGCGGCGCCGCTCGCGCTCGTCCGGCGACATCGCTTCGAGACGCAGCACCGCGGTCGCGACGGCCTCGGTGCGGCCCGGTTCGGCCGACGCGACCGTCGCCGCTGCGAGACCCCGCACCGTCGGCGCCTCGAACAGGTCGCGCACGGCGATGCGCGTCCGCAGGGCCGAGCCGACGCGCGTCACGACGCGCATCGCGAGCAGCGAGTGGCCGCCGGCCTCGAAGAAATCGTCGTCGATGCCGAGGCTGCCCGGCTCGAGGCGCAGGATGTCGCCCGCGATCCTCGCGATCACGCGCTCCGTCGCGCTGCGCGGCGGGACGTGCGTGAACGTGCCGCCACGCGCGGCCGCATCCGGCGCAGGCAAGATCTTGCGATCGAGCTTACCGCTCGGCGTCAGCGGGAGCGCGTCCAGTCGCACGTAGAGATTCGGAACCATGTGACCCGGCAGCTTCGCACGCAGATACGTGCGCAGCGCGGCGGGTGTCACCTCGGCGGCCGGCCGCGGCACGAAGTACGCGACCAGCTCCGCCTCCTCCGGCTGCGCTCCGCGCACGATCGCGGCGGCGCTCGCAACGTCCGGATGCTCCGTCAGTGCCGATTCGATCTCGCCCGGTTCGATGCGGAAACCGCGCAGTTTCACTTGATCGTCCGCGCGGCCCAGATACTCGAGCGCACCGTCCTCGCGAAAGCGCGCGAGGTCGCCCGTTTTGTAGAGCCGCGCGCCGGGATCGTCCGCGAACGGATCGGCGATGAAGGCGCGTGCGGTCAGCTCGGGCCGCTCGAGGTAGCCGAGACCGACCTGGGTGCCGCCGACGTGGAGCTCGCCCGCAAAGCCGATCGGCACGGGCGCTCCGCGCGCGTCGAGCAGATAGATCTGCGTGTTCGCCACGGGCCGCCCGATCGGGATCGGCGCGTGCGCGGGCCACACGCGCGGACAGGTCCAGTGCGAGACTTGGATCGCGCACTCGGTCGGCCCATAGTGATTATTGAGGACCGCCGGCAGACCGGTTGCGAAGTACGCGGCGGCGAGCTCGGGGGCAAGCGTCTCGCCGCCGCAGATCAGGTGCCGGAGCGACGTGCACGCGGTCAGATCGGGATGCGCGACGATCGCGCGCAGGACCGACGGCACGATATTCATCACCGTCACGCCGTGGGCGGCGATCGTCTCGATCAGGTAGGCCGCGTCGCGGTGACCGCCCGGGCGCAGCATGACGACACGCGCGCCGGTCACGACCGGTAACAACATCTCGGCAATCGACGAGTCGAAGCTGAACGGCGTGTTCTGCAAGAGCACGTCGTCCGGTCCGATCGCGTACCAGTCCTCGAGCCAGCGCAGCTGGCTCACGATCGAACGGTGCGAGATCGCCGCACCCTTGGGCCGCCCGGTCGACCCCGAGGTGTACATCAGGTAGGCGGCGTCCGTCACGAGCGCCTGCGCGGCCGGCATGCCGGGCGCGGAGCCCGGTTCGTCGCCGTCGATGAGCATGACCTCCGCCGCCTGTGTGGCAAAATCGGGTGCCGTGCGGGCGTCGCAGAGCACGATCCGGACGGCCGAATCGGCGAGCATGAACGCGAGACGGTCGGGCGGGTACCCGGGATCGAGCGGCACGTAGAAGCCGCCCGCGGCGAGCACGCCGAGCACGGCGACCATGAGTGCGGGCGAGCGTTCCGCGCAGATCGCGACGCCGCTGCCGGGCCCGACCCCGCGGGCGCGCAGCCGGCGAGCAAGCCGTTCCGCGCGCTCGCCGACCTCGGCGTGCGTCAGCCGGCCGGTCGTGCCGTCGCCCGTCCGCCACTCGACGGCGACGCGTTCCGGGGTCTCCGCCACGCGGGCGCGCGCGAGAGCCGCGATCGTGTCGACCGCGTACGTCCGCGCCGTGTCGTTGAAGTCCCGCACGACGCGCGCCTCTTCGTTCGCGCGCATGAGCGAAAGCGTGTCGATGCGGCGCTCGGGTGCCGAAGCGACGCCCTCGAGGAGCGTTACGAACCGGTCGCTCAAACGCGCGACCGTCGCGCGCTCGAAGAGCGCCGTGCGATACTCGAACGAGAGGTGCAGCGCCTCGCCCCGTTCTTCGGCCGAGAGCGAGAGGTCGAACATCGCGCTCGCCGTGTCGAGTTCGAGCGGCTCGACGCGCACGTCGTCGAAGCGCGTCTCCTCCGGCGACGCGAGTTGGAGCGTGATGACGGCTTGCAAGAAATTGCTACCGGCGGCGCCTTCGCTCGCGGCGTCGACGACCTGGTCGTAGGGCAGGTCGCGGTGATCGATGACGCGACCGAGGCTCTGCGCGACCGAGCCCAGCAGCGCTGCGAACGTGGTCTCGCCGGTAAGGCGCATCCGGATGGGCAGCGTGTTGAGAAAGTAGCCGACGACCGCTTCGAGTTCGCGCTGCGGGCGCGTCGCGACCGGGGTGCCGACGACGATGTCGTCCTGCGCGCTGGAGCGGCCGAGCAGCACACCGTACGCGGCGAGCAGGACGGTGAAGAGCGTCGTGCCTTGGCGGCGCGCGAGATCGCGCAGGCCTCGCGCGAGGTCGGGCGGCACGATCGCATGGACGTTCGCACCGGCGAAGCTCGGCGAGGCCGACCGCGGACGGTCGAACGGGAGGGCGAGCGTGGCGGGGCTGCCCGCGAGTTCCGCGCGCCAGAAGGCGTCGAGCTCCGCGCGGCGCGGACCGCGCGAGGCCGCCCGCTGCCGGCTCGCGTAGGCCGCATAGCCGAGCGGCAGCGGCGCGAGGCGCGCCGGACGCCGTTCGCGATGCGCCGCGTAGCGTTCCGCGAGCTCCTCGAAGATGAGCCGGTACGACCATCCGTCGGAGGCCGTGTGATGGGTGAGCGCGAGGAGCAGATACTCATCATCCGCGGTGCGCGCCGCGGCGACGCGCAGCGGCAGATCGCGTGCGAGATCGAATGGTGTCGCGGCGATGTCGCGCAGATATGCGAGCGCGTCCCGTTCGCGCGACGCGGCGTCCTCCATGCGAAAGTCGCGCATCTCGATCGCGACGGGGGCGGCGGCGTGGACGACCGGCACGGGCTCCGCGCCGCTCGGATCGATCGTCGTCCGGAGCGCCGCCTGACGCGCGACGAGTCCGTCGAAGGCGCTCTGCAGGGCGGCGGGGTCGAGCGCTCCGCGCAGACGTCGTGCGGCCGCCGAATTGTAGGCCGTCAGGCCCGGCGTCGCGCGATCGAGCAACCAGAGCGTCTCCTGTTCGAACGAGAGGTGCGCGGGTTCGAAGGCCGTGCCGGGTTCGGGGGCCGCATCGCGCTCGGCCTCCGGCTCGGCTCCGGCCGGCGTCGCGTGGTCGTGCCGGAGGAGCGTCGCGGTGCGCTCGACCTGACCCGGCGTGCGTTCGAGCGATCGCAGAGCCGCGGCGACGCGGGCGACCGTCGGTGCCGCGAAGAGCGTGCGGACCGGCACGTCGATCGCGAAGCTCTCGCGCAGTCGCGTGACCAGTTGCAACGCGATCAGCGATTGGCCGCCCAGGGCGAAGAAGTCGTCCGCGGTGCCGACGCGGTCGATGCCGAGGACGTCGCTCCAGAGCGCGGCGACGACCGTCTCGGTCGCCGAGATGGGCGCGACGTACGCCGTCCTCGCGCGCGCGATCCGCGTTGCGGCGGCCGGCGGGCCGGCGAGCGCGAGCGCGAAGTCCGGCGAGCGGGGGAGTCGGTCGAGCGCTCCATCGGGCGCGGCCGCCATGGCGAGGAGGATCGTGCGCAGCCGTAGCAAGATATCATCAACGGACGCCCGGTCGAAGATGCGGTCGTCGAAGGTCGCGCGGAACGTGGTCGCCTCGCCGCCGGCGACGACGAGCGAGAGCGCGTAGCCCGTGCGCGTGGGCGTGTGGTGCGGCTCGATCGCGATCTCCGGCCCGAGCCAGGTGCCGGCGACGGCGGTCGCCGCCCGGTCGTGCACGACGACGAGCGTCTCGAAGAGGCGCGTGCGCCACGGGACCCCGCTCCACGCTTGGATCTCGGCCGGCGTCGCGAAGGCAACTTCTTGCATGTCGAGCATCTGCGCCTGAAGGGCACGCAGCCACGCCGCGGTCGTGGCATCAGCCTCCACGCGCACGCGGAGCGGCAAGTTGTTCGTGAGGACGCCCGCGATGCGCTCGACATCCGGCAGTGCCGCCGGCCGGCCCGCGACGACGACGCCGATCGCGACATCGGTCGCGCCCGCGTAGCCTGCGACCACGAGCCCCCACGCGCCGGCGACCGTCGCCTGGAACGAGAGGCGTTGCGTGGCCGCGAACGTCCGGAGGCGCTGCGTCTCCTCGGCGGTGAGTCCGAGTTCGGCTTCCTCGTCGCCCGTCGCGCTCTCGCCGGCTTCGCGCGGGCGCGCGAACGGCGGCGGCACGAACCCCTCGAACCGCTTCTGCCAGACCGATGCGGCAACAGCACGATCTTGCTCCGCGAGCCAGCGGGCGTAGACGGCATCCGAGACGACGGGCTCGAGCCGGGGGGGCCGCCCCGTTCGCAGCGCGACGTAGACGAGGCCGACGTCCGCGAGTACGAGCGGCCACGACCACCGGTCCAGGAGCAGCTGGTGCTGCGTCCAGACGAATTCGTAGAGGTCGCCCGCGAGTCGCACGAGTGCGAAGCGCATCAGCGGCGCGCGATCGAACGCGAAGCCGCGCTCGCGGTCGGCCTCGAGCAGCCGCCCGAGTGCGGACTCGCGATGCTCGGCCGCGCGACCGCGCCAATCGCGGACGTCCCAGGCAGGGGTCGCGGCCGCGCGCACGATCCGATACGGCTCCGCCGTGCCGGTGACGAACTCCGAGCGCAAGATCTCGTAGCGGTTAATGACGAATTGCCAGGCCGCTTCGAGCGAGCGTTCGTCGAGCGGGCCTTGGAGCCGAAAGCGCCGCTGGTCGAGCCCCGCGCCCTCGCTCGCGTCGCCGAGGACAAAGAGTTGCTGCATCGGCGAGAGCGGGTAGCGCACCTCTGCGGCCGCTGTGGCGGCTGCGGTGGCGGTCGAGGCGGTCGCGGCGTCGTCTTTCGCGGCGGCGGGCGCCTCGCGGGCCAGGCGACGGAGCGTTGCAAAAAAAGCCACGGCGAGGCCGGCGACGAGGTCCGCAGCGAGATCGCCGGGATCGAAACGGAACTGGGCGCCGAGCGAGCCGGCCCGGGTCGCGGCGACGATCTCGAGCCGGTGCGCGCGCCGCGCGCGCGGATCGCGCGCCGGTCCGGTCGATTCGCCGGCGGCCGAGAACAGCGTCGCGTGCGCGAGCGTTGCATCGACGTCGCCGAGATAGTTGAACGCGATCGCGGCGTCGTGCGGAGCGAGCGCGGCCGTGCCGGCGTCGCCGTAGCGCAGCAGGCCGTACCGCAGGCCGCGGTCCGGCATGGCGCGCAGCCGGTCGTGCATGCGGCGCAGCCGGTCGTGCGGCGAGCGGTCATCGAGTTCGAGGCGCACGGGGCAGATCGTCGTGAACCAGCCGACCGTCCGCGTGAGGTCGGCACCGCCCACGTCTTCGCGGCCATGGCCTTCGAGATCGACGACCATGGCGCCGGAGGGTGCGACGGTGCGGAGCGCGCTCTCGAGTGCCGTCAACAGGACGTCGTTGATACGGGTCCCGTACGCCGCCGGCAGATCCTGCAGCAGAATGGCCGTTTCTTGCTTCGTGAGCGCGCCCGTCTCGATCGCGGCGGCGCTCTCGACGGGCGTCAGGCGCGCGGTGGCGTGCGAGAGCCGTTGCAGCGGTTCCGCGACGACCGAGCGCCAGTAGGGAGCCTGCGAGAGCGTCTCGGGTTCGCGGACGAGTGCGGCGAGGCGCCGCGCCCACGCGTCATACGACAGCGTCTTGTGCGGCAGATCCGCGCCCGCGCCGCGTGCCGCCGCCGTATAACCGCGCTCGAGGTCCTCGACAAGGATATGCCAAGAGACGGCATCGACGGCGAGGTGGTGGATCGCGATGAAGAGCCGGCCCGGGAGCCCGGGACCGAGCCGCAGATGGACGAAGCGCACGAGTGGCCCGTGCGCGAGATCGAGCGAGCGCTGCGCCCGCGCGCACGAGCGTTCGATCGCATCCGGAATATCGGTTGGATCGACCTCCGAGAGATCGACCGATTCGATCGTGACGTCGCCCGTCGCCGGCGCGATCGCGACGTCGCGCCGCACCTCACCGGGCGTAAAGCGAGAGCGGAAGACGTCGTGATGGGCGATGACCTGCCGCGCCGCGCGGCGCAGCGCCGGCCCGTCGATCCCAGCCGGAACCGCGAGCAAGCGCGCCTGATTCCAGTGGTGCGGCGCCTCCGGCTGCGTCTCGAAGAACCAGCGTTGGATCGGCGTGAGCGGTGCCGGACCCGGTGCGCCCGCCTCGTCGTCACCGCCGCCGCCGGCCTCCGCCACCGTCGCGACGCGGGCGAGTTCGGCGATCGTCGGATGCTCGAAGACCTGACGCGGTGTGATCGCAAGACCGGCACGGCGCGCTCGCCCGACGATCGCGATCGTGATGAGCGAGTCACCGCCGAGTTCGAAGAAATTGTCATGCACGCCGACCTGCGTGCGGCGCAGCGCCGTGCGGAAGATCGACGTCAGCGCGACTTCGGCGGCGGTCATCGTGACGGCGGGGCTCGAGGGGCCGCCGAGCGGCCGGTCGGGCGGCTCCGGCAGCCGTCGCCGATCGATCTTGCCATTCGCGGTGAGCGGCAGCGCTGCGAGCATGACGAAATGCGCCGGCACGAGGTGGGCGGGGAGACGTCGTTCGAGCCACGCGCGGAGCGCCTGCGGCTCGAGCGAGTCGTCACCGCGCACGACGTACGCGGCGAGTTGCATGCGCTCGGGCCCGGCTTCCAGGCCGACGACGACGCACGCGGCGACTGCTGGATGCGTGAGCAGGGCCGCTTCGATCTCGCCGGGTTCGATGCGGAAGCCGCGGATCTCGAGTTGATCGTCGACGCGTCCGAGATACGCAAGCGAACCGTCCGGCAGCCACCGCACGCGATCGCCGCTGCGGTAGCGCCGCGCGCTCGGGTCGCCGGAGCGTTCGTCCGGCAGGAAGCGCCCGGCGGTCAGCTCGGGCCGGTTCAGGTAGCCCCGGGCGACGCCGCCGCCACTGACCGAGAGTTCGCCCGCGACGCCGGCGGGCACGGACTCGCCGCGCGGGTCGAGCACGCACAGGCCGACGTCCGGGAGCGCGCGCCCGATCGGGCTGCGCACGTCGCTCGTGAGATCGCCGCGGCGTATGCGACGCATCGTCGTGTGCACGGTCGTCTCGGTGATGCCGTACATGTTGATGAGCCGCGGAGCCTCGTCGCCGTACCGCTCGATCCACGGCGCGAGCATGCGCACATCGAGCGCTTCGCCGCCGAAAATCACGAGGCGCAGCGCGTCCAGCCGTGCCGGCCGCTCGCGGTCGACCGCGATCAGCAGGCGAAACGCCGACGGTACCTGGTTGAGAATGGTCACGCGTTCGCGCGCGAGCAGATCGTGGAATTGGTCGGGCGAGCGAAGCGTCCAATACGGGACGACGACGAGCCGGCCACCATGGGCGAGCGCGCCCCAGATCTCCCAGACCGAGAAGTCGAACGCATACGAATGGGAGAGCGTCCATACGTCGGCGGGGCCGAAGGCGAGCGCGCCCTGCGTCGATGAGAGCAGGCGCGTCACGTTGCGATGCGTGACGACGACGCCCTTCCGCGCGCCGGTCGAGCCCGACGTGTAGATCACGTAGGCCGCGTCGTCGAGCATCGCGGCGGCGGGCGCCCGTGCGGCCGGAGCCTCGGCTGCGAGCGTTCCGTCGCCGTCCTCCTCGAGGACGACGATCTCCGCGGCCGTCTCGGGAAGATGCACGCGCGCGGCGGCCGTCGTGACGATGACGGCCGCATTCGTATCGCTGAGGATGAAGGCGAGGCGTTCTGCCGGATAGGCCGGATCGAGTGGCACGTACCAGCCACCGGCGATGTGGACGCCGAGGATCGCGACGATCGTCTCGAGGGACGGCTCGAGGCAGAGCGCGATGCCGCTGCCGGGAGCGACGCCGAGCCGCTGCAACCGGCGCGCGAGGTCGCGCGCGCGCGCGGCGAGATCGGCGTACGTCACGTGCCGTTCGCCGAGCGAGACCGCGACGGCGTGCGGAGTCCGCGCGGCTGCGTGACAAAAAAGAGCGATCGGCGTCGCATCGGCCGTCTCGACGCGCTGCGGCCGGCTCCAGGCCTCGAGTTCGGCTCGTTCGGCGGCCGGGAGCCAGGCGACCTCGCGGAGGGGTCGTGCGAGCCCGCCGTGGGCGACGTCGGCGACGACCGTGACGAAGCGGTCGAGGATGCGTCGCGCGCTGTCGTCGTCCACGCGTGCCGCATCGTATTGCAGGTTCAGTTCGAGGGCGTCGTCGCCGTACGCGCGCAGGTTGAGCGGATAGGCCGTCTGTCCGAGGAGGCGAATGCGGCTGCGCTCCCAGTGCGGTCCGAGACGCCGGAGCTGCGACTGGAATGAGCGGCGTTCGAAGACGACGAGCGTCTCGAAGAGCGGTGCGGCCCCGGTGATCTCGCTGCACCGCCGGACGGCCGCGAGCGGCATCTGCTCGTGCGCGCGGAGTGCGAGCGACTGTGCGCGCAGCTGCCGGGCGAGATCGAGGACGGGCGCGTCTTCGTCGACCGTGACGCGCATCGGCAAGGTGGTGACGAAGGCACCGAGGGAGGCGCCTGCCTCCGCGTGCCAGGATCTGCGGGCGGCGCGCGTCGCGCCGAAGACGACGTCGCACTCGCCGCTCTGTCGCGCGAGCACGATCGCCCACGCGGCTTGGACGAGATTTGTCAGGGGCAGATCGCTTGCGGCCGCGAGTTCGCGAAGCGCCTGCGACGACGAGCGGTCGAGCGTGACGCCGTGCGCGCGGCGCCGGTCGTCTTCGGCCGGCATCGCGCGATCCGGCGCCATCACGGGAAGGGCGGTCGCCTGAGTGAAACCTGCCAGCAGCGCGCGCCAATACGCCTCGCTTTCGCTCTGATCGCGCGATCCGTTCCAGGCCGCGTATGCTCGGAAGCCGGGTCCGAGCGGCGATGGCTCGACCGGCTCGCCGCGCGCGAGCGACTCGTACGCGGCGAGGACGTCGCGCAGCACGATCCAGAACGAGCGTCCGTCGAGCAGCACGTGATGCACCGTCCAGACGATCTCGAAGGCCGCCTCGCCGGTCCGGAAGAGCGCGAGGCGCATCAGCGGCGGGACGTCGAGCGCGAGACCGGCACGGCGGTCGGCCCGCAGAAAGGCCTCGAGGTGCGCGTGCCGGCCCGCCGCGTCGAGCGAGCGCAGGTCGTGCTCGACGACGGGCAGTGCGACGTCCGCGGCGATGTCGTGCACCGGCACGTCGACGTCATCCCAGCGCAGCGACGCTCGCAGGATCTCGTGCCGCTGCAGAACGATCTGCCATGCCTCGAGAAACGCCGCACGGTCGAGCGCCACGTCCAGCGAACAGACGATCTGCACGAGATCGACGCCCGCGTGCGGCTCGAGCAGATGATGGAAGAGCATGCCCTGCTGCAGCGGCGAGAGCGGGAACGTCGTTCCTGATTCGATCACGGCCGCGCGGCGACCATGCGCCCCATCGCGACGACGATCTTCCGCGGACCCTCGAAGGGATCGCGAGCGTGCGCGACCGCCATGTTGTCGAGGACGAGCATGTCGCCGCGCCGCCAGGTGAAGCGCACGGCCGCGCGCTCGTAGACTTCGCCGAGATGCTGCATCACCGCGTCCGGGATCGGCGTTCCATCGCCGTACGTGACGTTCCGCGGCAGATCGTCCGGCTCGAAGAGATCGAGCAGACTCTCGCGCGTCTCCTCGTCGACGCAGGCGATGTGGTGCAGCTGGACTTGGTTGAAAAAGACCATCTCGCCCGTATCGGCGTGCGCCGTGAGGGCCGGCGCCCGTCGCGTGACGCGCGGCGATCCGTCCGGACGCCAGGCGATCGAACTCTCCGTCTCGCGGCAGATGCGTTCGACGACGCCGCGATCCGGCGTCTTGAAGAAGTCTTGCCAGCTCGGCGAGACGCCCTCCGGGAAGTTGCGGACGTAGTTCAGCCCGCGTTCCGCGAACGTCGCGAGCACGGCGGGATCGATCTCGTGCATCAGCCGCCGCGCGTCGAGCAGCGGCGTGCAGCCGCCGGCCGTCGCGGGTTCGACGCAGTAGAAGCCGATGCGCGTCGGCCAGGCGGCGAGGTGCGAGCTCTCGTTGTGGAAGAGGATCATCTGACTCGAGGGATAGGGCGTCGACTCGTAGACGTTCGCGCCGATCCGGCCGCGCGGCAGATCGCCGTACTCGGAGAAGAGCTCGCCCCATGCCGCTCGCGCCGCCCGCTCGAAGCGCTCGACCGAGCCGACCGCGAAGTCGCGAAAGACGACGGCGCCGTGCCGCCGAAGCAGGTCGTCCAGCGACGAGCGATGTGCCGGGATCCACGCCTCGAGCGTCGTGTCGTCCGACGGAGCCTCGACGATCGGCACGCCGGAGCCGGAACGCTCCGCCCTCGTCACGTCGTTCCTGCGGCGAGCATGCCGAACAGGGACGCGGGGTGGCGCCCGCATCCGCTCGATCGATCTCCGTGCTCGCGCGAGCTCCGGTACAACGACGTTCGCCGGTTCATGGCCCTACTGACTTTTCGCTGAGAACCGAGACGCGCCTGGCGGGCGGAGCGACGGCCACGCGACAAAAGGTTTGCCCTTCCATGCCGCTCCGGTCACGAAGAAAAGTTCCTTACAAGAAGGTGTCAGGACTCCGAAGCGACGCGCGCGATCGTGCGTCGCAGCCGGGCGAGCCCCTCGTCGACTTCCTCCGGCGAGATCGTCAGCGCCGGTACGAAGCGCAGGACGTTGCCGCCGGCCGCATTCAGGATCAGCCGCTCGTGGTCGCGCGCGGCCACGACGAAGGTCGCGGCCGCGAGCGGTGCCTCGACGGGCAAGCCCAGCATCAGCCCCGCCCCGCGGACGCCCCCGAAGCGCCCCGGATGGTCGCGCGCGATCGCCTCGAGCCCACCGCGAAGCCGTCCGCCGACCCGCCGCACGTGCGCGTCGAGGTCCGTGCCGTCGCGGAACGCGAGATGCGCGAGCGCGGCGGCGCACGGCACGGGCGAGCCGCCGAAGGTCGTGCCGTGGTCGCCCGGCTGCAGGCCGCTCGCGACGCGCGCGTCGATCAGCATCGCGCCGATCGGCAGACCGTTCGCGAGCGCCTTCGCCATCGTGACGAGGTCGGGCCGGACGCCCGTCGACTGAAAGGCGAAGAGCGTGCCGAGCCGACCCATGCCGCACTGGATCTCATCGAAGATCAAGAGGGTGCCGCGCTCGTCGCAGAGCCGCCGGGCGGCGGCGAGGAACGCCGGCGTCGCGGCCGTCACGCCGCCCTCGCCTTGCACGGGCTCGACGATGAAGGCGGCGGCCTCGCCGTCGATCGCCGTCTCGAGGACCGCGACGTCGTTGAACGGCGTCGTGCGGAAGCCGAGCGGCAGCGGCTCGAAGCCTTCGTGATAGGCCGGGTTCGCGGTCGCGGCGAGCGCGCCCATCGTGCGGCCGTGAAATGAGCCCGTGCACGACACGATCGTCGTGCGCGACCGCTGCCCCGCGCGCCAAGCGAACTTGCGCGCCAGTTTCAGGGCCGCTTCGTTCGCCTCGGAGCCGCTGTTGCAGAAGAAGACGCGCTCGAAACCCGAGAGCTCTGCAAGGCGGTTCGCGAGCGTGCCGGCCGGTTCGTGATCGAAGAGATTGCTGACCTGAACGAGCGTCGCCGCTTGGCGCGCGACGGCCTCCGCGATCGCCGGATGGGCGTGACCGAGCGCGCAGACGGCGATGCCGGCGAGGAGATCGAGATACCGCTCGCCCCGGTCGTCGTAGAGCCAGCAGCCCTCGCCGCGGACGATCGTGATCGGCGCGCGCGTGTAGTTGCCGAGGAGATGCGGATGCGGCGCGCGTGCGACGCCGGCGGCGGCGGTGACGTTCATGACAAGCTCCGCTCAGGTGCGGTAGTGGGCGTTGATGCGGACGTAGTCGCGGGAGAGGTCGCAGCCCCAGGCGGTCGCGCGCGCGTCGCCGATGCCGAGCTCGAGCCGGACCGCGACGTTCGTGTTCTCGAGTTCGCGGTGGCCCTCGGCCTCGGAGAGCACCTCGATCGCGCCGCGCTCGACCCAGAGGTGATCGTTCAGATAGAGCGACCACGACTGCGGATCGAGCTTCGTCTGCGCGGCTCCGGCCGCCGCGATGATGCGCCCCCAGTTCGGATCTTCACCGTGCAGGGCCGTCTTGACGAGGCTGCTATTGACGATCTTGCGGGCGACGGCACGCGCCTGCGCCGCGTCGCGCGCGCCGGTGACGTCGATCTTCAAGACCTTCGTCGCGCCTTCGCCGTCGCGCACCATCATGATGGCAAGATCGTGCGTCACGGCGCGGAGTGCTTCGAGAAAGCCCGGCGGCGCCTCGCCCGGCCCGGCCGGTGCAAAGGCGTAGATCGAGTCGTTCGTCGACATGTCGCCGTCGACCGAGATCATGTTGAAGCTGCCGTCGACCGCTTCGCGCAGCGCCTCTTGCAGCGCCCCGCGCGACATCGGCGCCGACGTCGCAACGAACGCGAGCATCGTCGCCATATTTGGCGAGATCATGCCACTGCCTTTCGCGATGCCGCCGACTTCGTAGCGCGTTCCGCCGTCGTAGAAACCGTACGCGGCGAGTTTCGGCTCGTTGTCGGTCGTCATGATGGCCTCGGCGAAGTCGTACGACGCCTCGTTGCCGATCTCGAGGTCCTTGACGCACCGCTCGAGGCCCTTCGCCATCCGGTCCATCTGCAACGGGACGCCGATGACGCCGGTCGAGGCGATCACGACTTGGCTCTGATCGATACCGAGCAGCGTCGCCGCCTGCCGTGCCGTCGCGCGCGCGTCGCGATCGCCGCGCTCGCCCGTGCACGCATTGGCGCAGCCGGAGTTGCAGACGACGGCGCGGATGCGCTCGCCCGACTCCGCGAGATGCGCTTCACTGACGACCACCGGTGCGGCCTTGATCTCGTTCGTCGTGATGCACGATGCCGCGACGTGGGGCTTGTCGAAGACGAGCACCGCGAGATCGGGCTTCCGCTTCTTGAAGCCGGCATGGACCCCGGCTAGCCGTACGCCCGGAATCGCGCCGAGCCCGCCGCGCAACTCGATCAGGCGGATCCCGGCCGCGCCGTTCTCCGAGGATGCGATCATCGCTCGCCCATCATCCCTTCGCCGCTCCGCAACGATGCCAACTGCACGACGCGCCGGTCAGCGACCTCTCGCGGCGGCGCGACCGGCCGCAGTATATTTATGCATATAATGTATAAAACTGCAAGTGTGGTGTCTGCTTTGCCCAATTATGCGCCCGTGCCCATAAACTGAAATTCCTGCCCATAAAGTTTTTGTGTGTTTCCAGTACAAGCAGCCATACATAACCCCTACAAGCATTGGGGTTGACGCGTCCGGTAAGCTGAGAGCATGGCACACTCGGTAGAAGACTCCCTCCGCGCCCGGCGCGACGAGATCGACGTAGCCCTCCGACCCTTTACGGCCCTAATCGAAGAGCGCCGTAGGATAGAGGGCCTGCTTGATTTTTATGATCAATCTCGTTCGGACGCATCAAGCGGCGAGAACGGTATCAAAGGAGCGAGAGCGCCCTCGAAGGTGTCGCTGCTCCTGACGCGGTCTCGCGAGATCTTAAAAGGACACGTTAACCATCAGATGACGTTCCTTGATCTGTTCAACAGTCTGCCCGCCGACATGGTCGGAGACGGGCGTCATGTTCGAGAACACTTTCGGGGGATGCTTCAACGAAGCGGCCAGAAATTCGGCATCGACTATGAAAACAGCGACGCGGTCAAATTGATCGAGGACGTTCTATCATGATGCCAGCCCCCGTGTAACACGGGGGCTGGTCGTGGAGGGTTGGCCGAGCGGTCAAGGCAGCCGATTTAGGATCGGTAACACGTTAGCGCGTGTCGTGGGTTCGAGCCCCACACCCTCCTCTAAATCTTTAAATCTCCAATTGCGCCTGCGACTTTTCTGCCTCTCCTCATACGCATGTTGGCACACCCGGTTGCGAAAAGGTCAGGTCTCACTGCGCTTTCCTTATCTTACCAAGAGCAAGGCCCTTGGTTCAACGTGGCTTTTGCTTTATCTCCATGGTTTCATGCACCGAGATGCACACGTTCCGTGTGCTTAGGTGGTCGGTTCGCGACGGGGCGTGTTCCAATACGGTGATTTGCACTTTGGGCACACCTTTGGGTCCTGTCCTTTGTCGCGCGGCAACCATTGGTGCCCACACCGTTCGCAACGATAACCCCACAACTCGACCCTCGCCATTCGGGCATTATATACTTAATGGTAATATATCCGTCAAGTATAAACCGTACTAGTTTGACTCCGGGTGTACCTAATGGTAATATACCTTTATGGAACTCCGGGAAGAGCGCGGCATCGAGATCGCAACGGCCAGCACCCTCAAGCGCAAGGCGACCTCTGGATCGTGCCCTCCCAGAACTCCGGCGGAAGCTACGTCGTCGAGCCCACCGACGAGCCGAATTGCACGTGCCCGGACCACGAGACGCGCGGCGGCAAGTGCAAACACGTCTTTGCCGTCGAGTACACCATCCAACGCGAGCGCAATTCGGCCGGCGAGACGACCGTGACTGAATCGGTCAAGGTCAAGTACTCGCAGACGTGGTCCGCCTACAACGCGGCGCAGGTGAACGAGAAAGAACGCGTCGCGACGCTGCTTCGTGACCTCTACGCTGCGATCGAGAACCCCGTGCAGGGTAGGGGTCGCCCCCGTCTCCCCATCTCGGATAGCGTCTTCTGCGCCGTCATGAAGGTCTACGGCGGTGCGTCGGGCCGACGCACGATGACGGACCTGCGCTACTTCGCAGATAAGGGCTACATCGACAAGGCTCCGCATTACAACAGCGTCTTCAACGAGCTCGAAAGCGCGACCGTGACTGAAATCCTCGTCGCGATGATCGAAGAGAGCGCACGACCTCTCGCAGCGGTCGAAACGGACTTCGCGATCGACTCGTCAGGATTCTCGACCTCAGATTACCGCCGTTGGTTCAGTACGAAGTACGGGCGCGAGATGACCATGACCAAGTGGCTGAAGGCTCACGTCATGGTCGGGACGCGGACGAACGTCGTCACGGCCGTCGAGATCACGAATGCCTACGATCACGATAGCCATATGTTCAGACCCGTCTTAGAGAGCACGAAGAAGCGGTTCAACGTCGAGCGCGTCTCGGCCGACAAGGCGTATAGCTCGTCACGCATCATCGAACTCGTCGACGAGGCGGGCGCGACGGCGTACATCCCCTTCAAGAAGAACGCGACGGGGAATTCGCCCTGCCGGTTCTACGGGAACAAGCGCAAGGCTCTCTGGTCGAAAGCCTTCCACCTGTTCATGTATCGCCGGGAAGAGTTCCTGACGCACTATCACAAACGGTCGAACGTCGAGACTACCTTCTCCATGATCAAGGCGAAGTTCGGCTCGCGCATCCGGTCGAAGACGGAGACGGCGCAACGGAACGAGGTCCTGTGCAAGGTCCTCTGTCACAACCTCTGCTGTCTCGTCAGTGCGTTCTACGAACTCGGGATCGAGGCTTCGTTCTGGCAAGGTGGCTCGGCGGCATAGCGAAAGGTGGCACCATGACTTCACAACACATGGCCCGCTTAAAAAGCCTAAGGCCCGAGATGGATTCGATTATCAACACTGCCTCGGCTGACATTCAAGCCGATAAACCTATACACGCTTCTGATGTTCGCATTCCGTTACAGACGATTGCCCAAGCGATTAAAGATTTAGCAGAGATTATTGACGCAAGCGGAGAGTAGAAACTGCCCATAAAGTCGTCAATTTGACCATAAAGCAGGACCCTATGACGCTTTATTAGGCAAAGCCTTAGGTGCTGGCTTCGCCCAGGTGGGATGGCCTATCGCAGGCCGGTGCTCTCCTCGAAGCCGAGCATCACGTTGACGTTCTGGATCGCCTGGCCCGCCGCACCCTTGCCGAGGTTGTCGATCGCGCAGATCGCGCGGACGACGCGGCCGACGACACCGACCGCGATCTCCGCGTCGTTCGTGCGCGCGACCGCGGGCAGGCTCGGCGAGCGCCCCTCGGGCAACAGGCGCACGAACGGATCGTCCGCATAGGCCCGTTCGAACGCCGCCCGCACCTCGGCCGCATCCGGCGCCGCCGCGAAGACGGTATAGCAATCCGAGAGCATCCCGCGACCGAGCGGAACGACGTGCGGCGTGAAGATCATCGGTGCCGCGATGCCGAGCGCGTCCAGCTCCTGGCGGATCTCCGGTTCGTGACGGTGCCCCCCGAGGCCATAGGCGCGCACGTCGCCTTCGACCTCGGCGAAGAGGGTCGCGCTCTGCGGCGTGCGGCCCGCGCCCGTCACGCCGCTCTTGGCGTCGATCACGATCTGCAGGATCTCGCCACCGGTCGCGGCGAGCGGCGCGAGCGCGAGCAGCGAGGCCGTCGGGTAGCAGCCCGGATTCGCGATCAGCCTCGCACCGCGGAGCGCCGCGCGGTAGCGCTCCGTGAGGCCGTAGACGGCTCGCACCTCGCCGCACGCGGCGCGCTCATGCAAGCGGAAATCGTCCGAGAGGTCGACGACGTGCGTCCCGCGTTCGAGGAGCGCCGGAGCGAGCTCGCGCGCGGCGCCGTGCGTGCCCGCGAGCACGACGACGTCGCCTGCGCGCGCGGAGTCGAGCACGGCACCGCGTCCCTCGAAGCGACGCTCGCTGTCGCGCAGGAGCGGCGCGTGCATGGCAATGTCCTGTCCTTCGTGCGAGGCCGATTCGAGCACGCCGAGCTCGAGGCCCGGATGGCGAGCGGCATACCGCAGCGTTTCGAGCGCGGCGTAGCCCGAGGCGCCGACCACGTGGAGCGTCCTCAGGGGATCGGCTCCGCCACGAGCCGGCCGAGCTCCTCGATCGACCGTTCGATCTCGCGCGGATGCGTCGACCCGGTCGTGCGCTTGGCGAGCAGTGACGCGTGCGGATCGAGCGGCGCGCGGAAGTGCGCGATGCCGGCGGCGCGGCCGATCTCCTCGAGATCCCGCTCGTCGAGCGGCCGCCGCTGCGCCTCGGCCGCCGTGACGGCGCGGCCGACGAACTCGTGCGCGCTACGGGCCGGCAGTCCCGCGAGGATGAGGGCGTCGGCGACGTCGGTCGCGACCGTATAGCCGTCGCGGGCACGCGCCGTCATCGCCGCGCCGTCGAAGACGAGGTACGTGAAGGCGCGTGCGAACGCGTCGAGCGCCGCGAAGCCGCGCTCGATGCCGCGAATCGCCGCGCCCTTGGTCTCCTGCAAGTCGCGGTGGTAGGAAAGTGCGAGACTCGTCTGCGAGCCGAACGCCGCGACGAACGAGCCCGTACCCGCATGCGCGTGCGCGCGCACGAGTTCGAAAGGATCGGGGTTGCGCTTCTGCGGCATGAGGCTCGACCCGGTCGAGGCGGCGTCGCCGAGCCGGGCGTACCCGAACGCCGGCGTGCACCAGAGCACGAACTCTTCGCTCGCGCGCGCCGCCGCGCCGACGGCGCGCAGCACGGCGTGCTCGAGGTCGAGCAGGACGTCGCGATTGCCGATCGCGTCGAGCGCGTTGCGCGACGGCGCGTCGAAGTCGAGGGCCTTCGCGGCGGCGTCGCGGTCGAGCGGTAAGGTCGAGCCGCTGCAGGCGCCGGAGCCGAGTGGACAGCTCGCGCGCGCGTCCGCCGCGACGCGGGTGAAGCGGCACTGCGCTCGCACGAGGCTCTCGGCGAACGCGACGAGCCAGAACGCAAGGGAGATCGGCTGCGCGGGCTGCCAGTGCGTCGTCGCGGCGAGGATCGAGCCGTCCGCGAGCGCCTCCGAGGCGCGCGCGAGGACGTCGCGCACGAGCCGCTGCAGCGCGGTCGCGCCGAGCCGCGCGCGGTCGCGTGCGTACAGCAGCAGCGTCGTTGCGACCTGGTCGTTGCGACTGCGCCCCGCGTGCAGCCGCTCGCCTTCGACACCGGGACAGAACGTACGCACCCGCGCGTCGATCGCGCCGTGCACGTCCTCGAAATCGCCCGCGCGCGCCCATGACGCAAACGTGCCGGTCTCGATCTCCGCTGCGACGCGGGCGAGCGCGGCATCGAGCGCCCGCGCGGTCGCGAGATCGACGATCGCGCCGCCCCGGAGCGCAAGCACGTGCGCGCGCGAACAGAGGACGTCGAAGGGCGCGAGCACGAGGTCGTCTTCGAGCGACGACCCGAAGGCGAGCAGCTGCGGATCCGGAGCGCTCGCGAAACGACCGCCCCATTGCAGCTCCTGGTCCACGCTAGCGGTTCACGAGCGCGGCGCGTTCGACGCGGGCGCCGACTTCCAGCGGCAGACCCCACAGTTGGATGAAGCCGCTCGCGGCGTCGTGGCGGAAGGCGTCGCCAGCGCCGTAGGTCGCGAGTCTCTCGTCGTAGAGCGCGAATGGCGAGGACGTGCCATCGCAGACGGCCTGTCCCTGATGGAGCCGCAGCCGGACGCGGCCGGTGAGACGCGCGGCGAGCGCGCCGTTGAAGGCCTCGATCGCGCGGCGCAGCGGCGATGGCCAGAGCCCGTCATACACGAGTTCGCCATACTTCTGATCGAGCGTCGCCTTGAAGCGCAGTTCGTCGCGTGTCAGCACGAGCCGCTCGAGCGCCTTGTGCGCGGCGATCAGGGCGACGGAGCCCGGACACTCGTAGACCTCGCGCGACTTCACACCGATGACGCGATCTTCGATGAGATCGATCCGGCCGACGCCGTGCGCGCCCGCGCGCGCGTTGAGCTCGGCGACCATGGCCGCGCCCGTGCGGCCTTCGAAGGACGGTACCGCCTGATCGAAATCGATCACGACGGCCTCCGGCTCGCGCGGCCGGTCGCCGGCCGCCGCGGTCCACGCATAGGCGTCCTCGGGCGGCGCGGCCCATGGATCTTCCAGTACGCCCGCTTCGATCGACCGGCCCCACACGTTCGCGTCGACGGAGTATGGCTTCGCGGTCGTCGAGCTGACCGGGACGCCGTGCGCCTGCGCGTAGGCGATCGCGTCGGGACGCGAGAGCGGCCGGTCGCGCAGCGGCGCGAGCGTCGTGAGATCGGGATCGAGCGCGCGCGCGGCGAGCTCGATGCGGACCTGATCGTTGCCTTTGCCGGTGCAGCCATGCGCGACCGCGCTCGCGCCGTACCGGTGCGCGGTCTCGACGAGGATCGCCGCGATCAGCGGTCGCGAGAGGGCGGCCGAGAGCGGGTAGACGCCCTCGTACAGGGCGTTCGCGCGCATCGCCGGCAGCGCCATCTCCGCGACGAAGCGCTCCTTCACGTCGACGAGCAAAGCGTCGCCCGCGCCGAGCGCGAGCGCCTTCGCGCGGACCGCGTCCTGCGCCGCCTTCGCGTCCGTGCCGGCGCTCATGTCGGATTCGCCGAGATCGAGCGTCAGCGCGATCACGTCGCGCCCCTCGAGCACGTACTGCTTGAGCAACACGGAGGTGTCGAGACCGCCGGAATAGGCTAGCACGACTTTGCCCGTGCTCACGCCTCCGGTACCCCGCGCATGTCCTCGAAGCGCTGCTTCACGATCGGCAGATCCCTCACGTCGCCGAGGATGACGAGCACGGTGTCGTCGCCGCCGAGCGTGCCGATCACCTCGCTCCACTCGGCCGCATCGACCGCCCCCGCGACCATCATCGCGCTGCCGGGATGCGTCCGGAGCACGATCTGATTGACGGAGCCGTTGACGTCGACGACGAGCTCGGCGATCGTGCGATGCAGCCGGCTCGGATACGACGCCCCGAAGCTCGGTTCGACGTATTTGAACTGCGTGCCGGCGCCGGATGCGGCGCCGCCCGCGCCGTTTTTGAGAGGGACTTTCACGAGACCGAGCTCCTTGATATCGCGCGAGACGGTGGCCTGGGTCGCTTCGTAGCCCTGCCCTTCGAGCAGATGCGCCAGCTCCTCTTGCGAGCGGACGGGACGCGTGGCGATCAGCGAGAGGATCGCTCGCTGCCGGGTCGATTTCATATGGGAAGTCCTCGCAGGTCGGTCATCAGCGCGACGAGTAGTGCTTTTTGAGCATGCAGACGATTCTCGGCTTGATCGAAGACGGCGCTCTGCGGGCCGTCGATCACGTCCGCGCTCACCTCTTGTTCGCGGTGGGCCGGCAGGCAGTGCATGAACATCGCGTGCGGCGCCGCCGCCTGCATGAGCGCGGCATCGACGCGGTATGGCAAGAGTGCGGCGACGTTGCGCTCCGTGAACTGCTCCTCGCCCATCGACGTCCAGACGTCCGTATAGACGACGTCGACGTCGCGCACCGCGCGGATCGGACTCGTGAAGGCGCGGACGGTCGCGCCCTGCGGACGTCCGCGCTCGCCGAGCCGCGCGAGGACGGCTTCGCTCGGCCGGTGGGTCGGCGGCGAGCCGAACGTCACGGAGATACCGCACGTCAGTGCCGCCTCGGCAAGCGAGATCGCGACGTTGTTGCGGCCGTCGCCGACGTAGGCGAGCCGCAGCCCCGCGAGCGTGTCGAAGCGTTCTCGAATCGTCAGGACGTCGGCGAGCGCCTGACAGGGATGGGCCATAGCCGAGAGGCCGTTCACGACCGGCACGGTCGCGGCACCGGCGAACCGTTCGAGCGGTTCGTGTGCGTGCGTGCGCACGACGATCGCGTCGACGTAGCGCGAGAGGACGCGCGCCGCATCCTCGGGCGTCTCGCGCGTGCCGAGCATGAAATCCGTGCCTTGCGCGATCAGCGCGTGCCCGCCGAGCTGCGTCATGCCGACCTCGAAGGAGACGCGCGTCCGCAGCGAGGGCTTCTCGAAGAGCATGCCGAGCGTCTTGCCGCGCAGCAGCGGCAACTGCTCCGTCGCGCGAGCACCTTTGAGGTGCGTCGCGAGCGTGAGGATCGTCTGGATCTCGGCCGCGCTGAGGTCCACGACCCGCAACACGCTGCGGCCGCGCACCGACAGCTCCGAGGGTACGGCCTCGCCGGGCTTGGAGGCATGCATGTGCATATTTATGCACAAAACGCATAAAAACGCAAGGCCGAAGACGAGACGGATGCGCGATCGTTCCCTTCCCATCGGTAACGTCAGCAAAGGTCGCCGGAAAGCGGCTACGGAGAGCGACCGTTGGGAGATGAGGATATTCCGGACTGGGGCCTGCGACTAGAACAGAAAATGGCCAAAGGCTTCGAAGACTTGGCGTCGGCACCGACGCAATTTGCTGTCGGCTAGGTCGCCGTCTACGCGGTCTGGTGGAGTCGGAGGCCGTCGGGACGCGCTCGTCGAGCTGGGCGAGCGCGTGCGCGAAGGCCTCCTCGAGCGAGAGATCGACGTCGCCGCCGACGCGGATCGTCGGCACCGGAGCAGCGGAATCGACGAACAGTTGCGTATCCAACGAACGACTCGCTTTCGGTGAGAGGGAACGCCATCGTCAGCCAGGCCATACTTACTGACGAGTCCCGTGCCGAAGGGCCTTCGGGTGCCCGAGCGGGACCGTCGGATGCGAACGAAAGCGCGTATCGCGTAGACCTCGGATGCGTTTCGTTTGGCCCGGATCGGGCGGCCGCGTGCTGATCGTCCTGAAATACGGCGGCAATGCGATGACCGCGGGCGTGATGGCCGGACCCGATCCGCTGCTCGACGACTTGGCCGAGCGCCTGCGCTGCGGCGACCGGCTCGTGCTCGCGCACGGCGGCGGACCGCAGATCGACGCCGCGCTGCGCGGACGTCCCGAACGGCGCGTCGGCGGGCTGCGCGTGACGGACGCAGGGACGCTCGCCGTCGTCGAGCAGGTGCTCTGCGGTTCTGTTAACAAGCGGCTCGTCCGCGCGCTTCTGCGACGCGGCGTCGCGGCCGTCGGCCTCAGCGGACAGGACGGACCGGTCGTCCTCGGCCGTCGATTGCCGCCGCGCGACGGGGTCGACCTCGGCTTCGTCGGCGAGGTCGAGCGCGTCGATCCGCGCGCGCTCGTCGCGCTGCTCGATGCGGGCTTCACGCCCATCGTCGCCCCGCTCGCCCTCGACGCCGAGAGCGGCGAGGCGCTCAACGTGAACGCCGATACGACGGCGGGGGCGCTCGCCGGGGCGCTGCGCGCCGACGCCTACGTGATCGTCACGAACGTCGAACGCGTGCGGCGCGACGTCACGGATCCCGCGAGCGGCATCGCGGAGCTCACGGCGGCGGCGGCGCGGGCGGCGCTCGCCGACGGGACGTTCGACGGCGGCATGCGGCCGAAGATGGAGTCGGCGCTGGACGCACTCTCGCGCGGCGCGAAGACCGCCGTGATCGCGGGCTCCGGACCGCACGCGATCGCGCGCGCCCTCGCCGGCGCCGGCACGACGATCCGCCCCTAGCGTCTCGCGCCGGTCGAGGCGTCGCGGCAGATGCGCCGGGCCGCGGCGATCGGCACTTCGTCGCGTCGCACGAACAGCTTGCGCCAGAAGGCTTTGCCGCTCAACCGGTCGATCAGGTCGGAGGCGTGCCGGGCGTCTTCGAGACCGTGCGACGTCCCGACGAGCACGCTCGCCGTGCCGGGCCGTATCCCGAGCGGCAGACGGTGCATCAGCTGCTCCTGCGCGTCGGCCCACACGGCGCCGGGAAAGGCGGCTTCGAGCGCGGCCTGCGAGGCCTCGAACGACGCGAGATCGCGTTCGGCGTTGAACTCGGCTGCGACGACGTAGCGTTTGTCGCGCGAGCGCAGCGCCCGACCCGAGGCCCCGGTCGCCTCGCGCAGCGCGTCCATCACGCGGAAGTCGTCCCAGGCGAGGAACGCGGCGACGGGATCGAGCGCCCGCGGTTCGGGCCAGAGTTCGCCCAGCGCTTCTTGCAGCACGCGTTCGAACATGCGCGTCGTGTGGTGAAAATAGACCGTCGCGAACATCATGTAGCGTGCGAGGACGAACGATTCGAGCGCGACGATCCCGCGGCCGTCGACGCCGAGCGCCGGCCGCCCGCTCCGGTCGTAGACGCGCAGCGAGACGAGTAACTGTTCGGCATCGTACCGGCCGTTGACGACGCCCGTGAAGTACGCGTCGCGCAGCAGATAGTCCATCCGGTCCGCATCGAGATTCGGACCACTGACAAGTTCCTGCAAGACGGCGAGATGCGGCGGCGCGGTGCCGGTCACGAGGCCGAGGACCTCGAGCGGATCGACGCCGAGGCGTCCGAGCGCGCGCCGCATCTCGTCCGTCTCGAGGATCTCGCGCGTGCGCGTTTCGTGCGACCGGCCGAGCACGGCCTCGCAGGCGTGGCTGAACGGTCCGTGGCCGACATCGTGCAGCAGCAGGCTCGCGCGCAGCAGACGGCGCTGCGCTTCGTAGTCGCGCGAGTCGGCGAAGTAGCCGTCGTCGTCGTGCGCGCGTAGCGTCGCGAGTGCCCGTTCGCCCGCCGCGAGCGCGCCGAGCGCGTGCGAGAAGCGCGAGTGTTCGGCCGCCGGGAAGGCGAGGTACGCGAGGCCGAGCTGACGCAGGCGCCGCAGCCGCTGCATCGGCGCCGTGTCGAGCAGCGCGATCTCGCCCGCATCGAGTTCGATGAAATGATGCACGGGATCGAAGATCCGCTTCATGCACGCAGGCTTCGCCCGCGCGAAGCGGGCTTCCGTGCCGCCTCGCGAATCGAACGGGTGTGCGCATCGACCCCGGCGTGAAACGCGAAATTCTCGCCAAGACGGATCTCGGCAGCCTGATCGGAGGCTACGTCGCGCTGCGCAAAAAGGGCAACGATCTCGTCGGACTCTGCCCGTTCCACGGCGAGAAGACGGCGTCGTTCGTCGTCCATCCCGATCGCGGCTTCTTCAAGTGTTTCGGCTGCGACGCGAGCGGCGATGCGTTCTCGTTCCTGCAGCGGCTCGAGAACTGCACGTTCCCGGAGGCGCTGCGTACGCTCGCGAAACGCGCGAACGTCCAGCTCGAAGACGAGTCGCCTACGGCCGCGCACGCGCGCGGCGAGCGCGAACAGATCTACGCCGCAAACGAACTCGCCGCGGCGTTCTTCCATCGCATGCTCGTGCTCGACGCGCGCGGCGAAGCGGCGCGCTCGTACGCGGCGGGACGCGGGCTCTCCGCGGCGACGATCGATTCGTTCAAGCTCGGCTACGCGCCCGGGCCGCCGGACTGGGAGCTCCTCGCGCGCGAGCTCGCGGAGGCCGGCATTCCGCCCGAGATCGCGCTCGCGGCCGGGCTCACGCGCGAAGGCAAGAACCGGCCATACGATTTCTATCGCGGGCGATTGATGATTCCGATGCGCACGACGACGGGCGAGGTCGTCTCCTTCGGCGGACGTTCGCTCGATGGTTCGGAACCAAAGTATCTCAACACGCCGACGACGCCCGTCTACACGAAGGGGCGCGGTCTCTTCGCGCTCGAGCGCGCGCGGCGGCACGTGCCCGAGCACGGCGCGCTGATCGTCGTCGAAGGCTACCTCGACTGCATCGCGCTCCACCAGGCCGGTTTTCCGAACGCCGTCGCCTCGCTCGGAACGGCGTTCACGGCCGAGCAGGCAGCCGAGATTCGCAAGTACGCGGAAAACGTCTTCGTCTGCTTCGATGCGGACCGGGCCGGGCAAGCCGCGACCGCAAAATCGATCGACGTCCTGCTCGAGGCCGGCTGCAGCGCGCGCATCGTCTCGCTCGCGGCCGGCGACGATCCGGATTCGCTCGTCCGCAGCGGCGGCGCCACGGCGTTCGCGGCGGTGCTGGACGCGGCGCGGCCGTGGATCGAGTACAAAGTCGACGGGCGCGTCGAGGCGATCCGCTCCGGCTTCGTGCAACCCGCACAGATCGCGCGCGAGGCCGAGCTGCTGGTGAAATCGCTGCCGCCGGAAGAGGCGGACCGCTGGCGCGTCTACGTCGCGGGGCGGCTCGGCTTGAACGCAAACGACCTGCGCGTCAGCCGCTTTCTCGCCGACTCGGCGAACTTCACGCCGCGTCCGGTCTACGGCGCCTCGCACGTGAGTGCCGCGCGTCCGTTCACGCGACACGTTGCGCCGAGCGCCCAGCCGGTCGCGATCGACCGCGATCTGCTCGGGACGCTGCTCGGCGAGCCGGCGCTCTTTGCGGAGTACGGTCCGCTCGTTCCGCCCGAGATCTTTCGTGATGAGGTTTTGCGCGCGCTCTTCGAACGGCTCGTCGCCGCGAGTGGCGTGCTGGCCACGACGCGCGACGTCTTCGCCGCCCTCGGTGACGACGAAGCGGCGATGTCGGTCGCCGTCGCCCTGCAGAGTTCGGAACGTTCGTCGAGCGAACGATTCCCCGACACGGCCTCGCGGCGACTGCATCTCAATCGCATCCTCGAGCGTCTTAGTGAAGTCGAAGAAGAGCGTCGTCAACGCGAGCTCGGTCTTCGTATTGATGCACTCGTCGAAGCCGGGTTACCGGTCCCCGACCACGAAAGAGCCGAATTCCATTCACTCGTCGAAAAGAATAACCGAGCCAAGAGCCGCCGTCTCGGAGCGCGACCGGCAGGCAACACGAAAGGAGGTGAGGACCACACATATGGCACGTAAGAAAGCAGCAACGACCGTCGATGCCTCGGCACAGCCGCCGATGTCGCTCGAAGAGTCGATCAAGAAACTCGTCGAACGCGGACGCCGCGCGAAGACGCTCACGTACGAAGAGATCAATCAGATCTTCGAAAACGCCGACGACGTCAGTCCGGAGCGGATCGAAGAGTTGTACGAAGAGCTCGCCACGGCCGGCATCGAGATCGTCGACGAACAGAAGGACGAGAAGCCCGCCGAGAGCGCGACCGGCGAAGAGCCCGCCGCCGTCGTCGTCTCCGAGGGCATCGCGACCGACGATCCCGTCCGGATGTACCTCAAGGAGATCGGCCGCGTGCCGCTGCTCTCGATGGAGGACGAGAAAAACCTCGCGATGGCGATCGAAGCGGGCGAGCTGGAAGTGCAAAAAAACGGCACCGCCGACAATCGGATCGTCACGCACGGCTTCGATGCAAAACAGCGGCTCACGGAGGCGAATCTCCGTCTCGTCGTGTCGATCGCAAAGAAGTACGTCGGCCGCGGCATGCAGTTCCTCGACCTCATCCAAGAGGGCAATCTCGGACTGATCCGCGCCGTCGAGAAGTTCGACTATCGCAAAGGCTACAAATTCTCGACCTATGCAACGTGGTGGATTCGCCAGGCGATCACGCGCGCGCTCGCCGACCAGGCGCGGACGATCCGCATCCCGGTCCACATGGTCGAGACGATCAACCGGCTCGTGAAGATCCAGCGTCAGCTCCTGCAAGAGCTCGGACGCGACCCGTCGGTCGAAGAGATCGGCAACGAGATGGGCCTCACGCCCGAAAAGGTGCGCGAAGTCATCAAAATCTCGCAGGAGCCGATCTCGCTCGAGACGCCGATCGGTGAAGAAGAGGATTCGCACCTCGGCGATTTCATCGAAGATCACGAGGCGATCGCGCCGGCGGAAGCCGCCTCGGTGATGCTGCTCAAAGAGAAGATGACGCAGGTCCTCGAGAACCTGACCGACCGCGAGCGCAAAGTGCTCGTGCTGCGGTTCGGCCTCGAGGACGGCCATCAGCGCACGCTCGAAGAGGTCGGCCAAGAGTTCGGCGTCACGCGCGAGCGCATCCGCCAGATCGAAGCGAAAGCGCTGCGCAAACTGCGCCATCCCTCACGCGGCAAAGCCCTCAAAGACTACTGGTCTAGCGAATAGCCCATTTTAGCCTTCCGTCGCGGGAAACGGCCTTTGCAGTTGAAGATTCGGTAGCTCGTGTGGACGTCATCGAAGTCCGTAGCTCGACGGCGCTTCGAGGATTGTAACGCGACTGCGGTCGCGTTAGTCTTCTTTCGATGGGTGGACCGGGTGGACGCTCGGGTTCGCGTCGCTGAACTGGCCGGCGGGATTCGGCTTGACCCAGACGGTGAGGTCCCAAATCGCCGGGAACGCGAAGACGAAGGCGACCGATCGCACGTCGGGCGCCTGACCGGCTTTTACTAGGGCGGCCGCCGTCGGGTTCGCGAGCGTCGCGCCGCCCTTCTCGATCGTGGCCTTGCCGACGCCGCCGAAGACGATGGCGCCGCCGTTCTTCACGCCGAAGTGGACGTGGGCGGGAAACGTGCCCCACCGCGCGGGGTCGACGCCGAAGAGCTGCGGCGGATTCGGCGAGTCGGCTCTGAGCACGGAGAAGTCGGCCCCGAGCAGGTTGCCGCGGACGTCGTACCAGAGCTGACTCGGGTGACGCGCGTCGACGCTCGTCCACCTGCGATTCGCATAACTGATCGCGCCGGTCGCATCTTCGTTCGTGTAGCGCAGGTAGCCGGCGCGTGTCGCCGAGGCCGTGGTCGGAAAGCGCTTCTGCAGATCGCTCATGACGCCGCGCACGAACGGCTGCTCGGCGGGACTCGCCGCGCCGCTCGGCTTCGCGGCTGCCGTCGCGTCGCCCACCGGCATCGCGGCGGCGGATGCCGACGGCTCGGCGGATGCGGACGGCCCGGCGGATGCGGACGGCCCGGGCGTCTGCGCGGAAGCGAGGAGCGGCACGGGTGCCGCGAGGGCGCATGCGAGCGCGGCGGTTGCGGCGAGCGGGGGCCGAAGACGGGTGAGGACGAGAGGATGACGCATGACAAGACCATGCGTCGAGCGTCCGCGCGATCCTGCGTTCAGTGCGACGTCGCCGGTGAGATCGGCGGCACGGTCGGGCCGGACGGAGCGGGAGCGGTCGCGGCAGGACCGGACGGCGGCGTCGCGGTCGTCGCGGACGGCAGGGGTGCGGAGCTCGTGCCGCCCGTGGGCGTGGCGCTCGGCCGCGGCCGGACCGTCGCGCGAGTGTTTGGATGCAGCGTGTACGGCGTCGCGAGCGGGATCGGGGTGAAGTCGGTATGCGGCACGTCGCCGCTGAGGGACATCGGCGCGGGCGTCGCGATCGAGACGGCGTTCGGGTTTTGCGCGTCGATCACGGCGGCGGTCTGCACGCGCAGCACGGAGTCGCGCGGAATCAGCAGCTGATGACCTTTGCGGAAGGCCTGGTAGATCGCGAGGTACGGGACGAAGACGTCTTCCACTTGGTCCATCGTGCCGCGCGTCGAGCGTTGGCCTCCGGTGAGTTCGGGCGTGAGGTATTCGTGGACCGCGCGCAGAGGCAAGATCTTGCCAGAGGGCAAGAGCAGCGGTTCGACACGGATCTCGACCGCGCCGTCGGTGTCGGGCGCGGAGGCGCGTTGCACGGCGACGACGGTGAGTGAACCGGGCGTCTTCGCCGGCGCGATCGTCGCGCCGTTGACGACGAGCGCGTTTCGGAGGTGGATCGGAATCGCCTGACCGGCTTCGATCTTGCCCGAATTCACGGTCTCGTCGACGACGAACAGCAGCGGCGTTCCGACCGGGTAGACGGCTCCGGTCGGCGCCGGTACGGGCGATCCGGTCGGCTTCGCACGGCTCTCGCGCGGCGGCGGCAGAGCGATCGCCGCAGGCATCGCGATCGCGATCGCGATGCCCGTGATGGCGACGAACGCCGTCGCTCGCGCGAGCGCGGACATCAGGAGGCTTTTTTCTCCTCGGATTCGCGGGCGGCAGCGGCTGCCTTCTTGCCCTCTTCGATCAATTGCTTGACTTTCTGTCCGCCTTTTTGGCCGATCGATTCGTAGAACGCCGGGCCGTAGCGGTCCCGCGTGGCTTCGCCGCCCTTCTTGCCGCCCTTCTTCCCGATCTTCTCGTAGAATTCGTGACCGTGAGCGAGCTTGGTCGCCTCGCCGCCCTTGCGGCCGATCGTCTCGTAGAACTCCGGGCCGTACTTGGCTTTGACGGTCTCGCCGCCTTTTTGGCCGGCTTCGCGGACGGACATGCCGCCCGACTTCGATTTAGGAGTGGGAGTGGACATGGGCTAGCCTTCCTGGGTGTTCCTGAGGCGGGTCGCCCGGGCTCCGGCGAACCGGATCCGACGAGCTTGCAATGGAACAACGTACGACCGCCTCCGATAGTTGGTGAAATGCGCCGTCCTGTCGTACATTTAATAATTCTCGCTCTGGGCGTTTTCTGGACGTTTTCCCAGCAAGATGTGGTCGCCGCCCCGCGCGACCCCGCGGCCGCGATCGAAACGATGGAGCGTGCGCGAGCGGCCGACGACGGAACGCTCGCGGCCGCCGTGAGCGGGAGTGACCGCGCGCTCGCGCTTCGCGCCGCGCTCGCGCTCGGACGGACGAAACGCGAACCCGCAGCGGAGGTGCTCGTTCCGCAACTCGCTTCGCACGACCCGGCGATGCGTGCGGTCGCGACCTTCGCCCTCGGCCTCATCGCGCGATCCGAGGATCTGACACGAACCCGTGCGCTCGTGCGGAGCGACCCCTCGAGCGCGGTGCGCTACGCCGCGGTCGACGCCGTGGGCCGAGCGATTGCGGCGCATCCGGATCTGGCGACGAGTGCGGTCGCGGCCTCGCTTGCGGACGCGATGCGCGACGACCGGGACCCCGTCGTGCGCGCGCACGCGGCCGCGGCTCTCGAGGGCTTCGGCACTTCGCGTACGGCGCCGGCGATCGAGCGTGCGATCGAGAGCGCCTTCGCGCGTGAAGATACAGCGGACGTCCGCTGGCATGAAATGTGGGTCCTGTACCGCGCGTTCGCGCGTTCGATCGACCCGCATTTTCTTGCCGCCCAGCTGCAGAGCCGCGACGAGCTCGTGCGCGTCGAGACGCTCCGCGCGATCGGAAAACGCAAGGACGCCGGTGCGGACCATTTCGTGCGGCCGCTCGTCGCGGATCCTTCGTGGCGCGTGCAATTGCAGGCCCGCGAGACGCTGCTCGCGCTCGCCGGAGCGCCCGCGACGGAGCATCTGACGAGCTTCCCGCCCGCGCTCAATCTGCCCGAGATTCCCGCGGTCGCCCCGGAAGTGCTCGACGCGACGCCGGCCCCCGCTCGGACGGCGCCCGCACTCTCCCCGCCGCGGACGGCGACGCTCGACTATGGGCCGCCGCTCGACCCGCAGACGGCGGCCGAGATGAACGGTCCGCAGCCGGGTCCGCATCCGCGCGTCCGCCTCTCGACGACGCGCGGCGCGATCGACGTGCGGCTCTTTCCCGAATGGGCGCCCGTCACGGTCGCAAACTTTCTCGCCCTGACGACCCAGGGCGCCCTCGACGGCGACCGCTGGTTCCGCGTCGTGCCCGACTTCGTCCATCAGACGGGCGACCAGACGAACGACCCCGACCACGAACCGGGCTACACGATCGGCGCCGAAGAGAATCCGGTCGAGCAGCGCTCGGGCGTGCTCGCGATGGGTCTCGACTACGAAGGGGGCAAGGCCGTCCGCGACTCCGCCGGAACGCAATTCTATGTCACGGATTCGCCGCAGCTCCATCTCGACCGTGACTTCAGCGTCTTCGGCCAGATCGAACGCGGCTTCGACGTGTTGGCAAATCTCAACGAGACCGACCGCATCCTGCACGCGAGCCGGCTCGCGGACGAGTGAGCGAGGCGCGCGACCGTTCCCCGTTCAGCGCTGGACGAGCGAGCGCAGCGCGAAGACGGCGTTCTCCGGTCGCTCCGTGATACGCCGGTAGAAATAGCCCGCCCAGTGCGTGCCGAACGGAACGTAGACGCGCACGCGGTAGCCGTCTTCGACGAGGGTGCGCTGGAGATCCGGACGCACGCCGTAGAGGAGTTGGAACTCGAAGGCGTCGCTCGGGATCCCGCGTTCGCGCGCGAAGGCCTTGATCGCCGCGATCAGCCGTGCGTCGTGCGTCGCGATGCCGGGATAGCAACCGCGTGTCAGAAGCGATTCCGCCATCCGCAGATACGCGCGCCGGATCTCGTCCATGTCGTGCAGGGCGAGGGTCTCGGGCTCCCGGTAGGCGCCTTTGCAGAGCCGGACGCGCGCGCCGAGCCCGATCGTCCGTTCGACGTCGGCGGCCGAGCGGCGCAGATAGGCTTGGATGACGGGTCCGACGTTGCGGTGGACGGCTGAGACGCCCTCGACGACGCGCAGCGTCGCCTCCGTCACGGCCGAGCCTTCCATGTCGACGCGCACGAACGGGTCCGCAAGTTGCGCCGCGCGCGCGACGATCTCGCCGAGCATTCGCGCGCAGCGTGCTTCGTCGACGAGGAGTCCGAGCGCCGTCAGCTTCAGGGAGACGTTCGTCGCAGCGCCCGCCCGCTCGATTGCGGCCAGCATCTCGAGGTAGACGTCGCGCGTGCGTTTGGCCTCCGCGAGGTCGCGCACGTCTTCACCGAGGAAGTCGAGCGTCGCGCTGCGGCCCGCTGCGTTGAGCTCGCGGACGGCCGCGAGGGCCTCGGCGATCGTCTCGCCCGCGACGAAGCGTTTGGCGAGGAAGAAGAAGCGCGTCTGGAAGGTACTGCCCGGCGCGGAGAGGCGGTCGATCATGGCGGTCACGATGAGCCCGCGTTCGCCCTCTCAGCGGCTCCGTCTTTGCAGGAGGCTCGCGGCGAGGACGGCCAGGCCGGCGAAGGCGACGAAGGCTTCGGCGAGGGCCAGCGCCGGCGCGAAGCCGCGGCTCTCGAGCGTCGTCGCGAGCTGGATCGGCAGCGACGTCGGATGGTACGCGAGCATCGCGGTCGCGCCGTACTCGCCGAGCGCGCGCAGGAACGCGAGCAGGATGCCGGCCGCGAGTCCGGGGGCGGCGAGGGGGACGGCGATCGTGAGCATCGCGCGCAGCCGCGAGGCGCCGAGCGTCCGCGCCGCATCTTCGAGCGCGGGATCGACGCCGGAGAAGGCGGCGGTCGCGGCGACCGCGACGAGCGACCCCGCCACGTCGTACTGCGCGATCGCGACGCCCGCGAAGGCGTCGACGACCGGCACGCCGTGCGCTTCGAGGAACGCGCCGACCGGCCGGTGACGTCCGAAGAGGCCGAGCAGCGCGATGCCGGAGGCGACCGGCGGCAGCGCGAGCGGCAGGGCGAAGACGAAGAGCAGCAGGGTGCGGAGCGCGGCCGTCGCGCGCGCCGCGAGATAGCCCGCGGGCACGCCGAGGAACGTCGCGACGGCGAGGGCGAGGGCCGCGGCCTCGAGCGAGGTCCGAGCGGCGCCGGCGGCGTCCGGGTCGCGCAGCGCCGCGAGCGCCTCGGGCGGCGGGACGGACGCGAAGAGTCCGACGATCGGGGCGAGCCCGAACGTCACGGCGAGGACGAGCGCGACTCGTACGGCGGCCACGGCGCTTCGCTTTCGGCGCGGGAGCCGCGCGGCACCCTTCCCGCAAACTTTACGCGGCCTTTGCCGTTCGCGTAGGGCGGCCCCGAGAGATCGCGGGAAGCATTCGATATGTCTCTCGAACCGTCGCCGCGTGGCGACTCCCTCCGCGTCCTCATCGCCGACGACGATGTCGACGTCTGCGCGCTCGTGAATCGCGTCTTGCGTCCGATCGCCGACGTCACGGCGGTCCACGACGCGGAAGCCGCGATCGGGCATCTCGCCGGAGCCGAGCGCTACGACGCGATCATTGCCGATTATATGTTGCCTGGCATGAACGGGATCGCGTTCGTCGCGAGACTGCGCGCGCTATCGATCGCCGCTCCCGTGCTGATGATCAGCGGCCACGAACGCCTCGAGCCGCGGCTCCGCGAGATGGCGATCGAAGCCGGAGCCGACGCCTTCCTCGGCAAGCCGTTCACGCTCGGGCAACTCCGGGCGACCGTCCGGCGCCTGCTCGAGCTCGCGCCGCGCTCCCTCGCATAGGCGCGCCGACCGAAGCGGTCTTCGCGCTTCCCGACCGGAACGGCAGTCGGCGATGAGCGCCGCACTGCGCGTGGCCCTGGTCGCCCTCTCGCTCGCCCTCGACGTTCTCGCCGTCAGCATCGGCGTCGGCGTCGGCGGAAAGCTCAGCACCCGGGCGCGCGTGCGCGTCGGTCTGTCGTTCGCCGGCGCCGAGGTCGTGATGAATCTCGCGGGCGTCGGCATCGGGGCGGCGACGGGTCGCGCGATCGGCGAAGTCGCGGCGTACGTCGGTTTCGGCGCCCTCATCATGGTCGGCGGCTATATGGTCGTCGACGCGCTCCGGGGCCGCGAACAGCCGCTCGATCTTTCCTCGGGGTTCGGGCTCTTCATCGCCTCGCTCTCGATCAGCCTCGACTCGCTCGGCGTCGGGTTTTCGATCCTCTATATCGGCGTGCCGGTCGTCGTGACGCTCGCCGCGATCGCCGTCGCCTCGGTCGCGGCGACGACCGCGGGCCTCGCCTTCGGCCGCCTCTTCGGTAAGCGCGTAGAGGATAGCGCGGGCGTCGTCGCGGGCTTCGCGCTGATCGGCACGGGCCTGCTCTTCGTCACGCTCAAAGTGAAGGGCGTCCAGTGACGACGCGCGTCGCCGGATGCGTCGCCGCGCGGCGGTGAGCGTCGATGCCGGTGCGCGGCTCGTCGCGCTCGCGCGGGCGGCCGGCGCATCGTCGATCGCGGTCGTCGGGACGATGAAGAACGCCGGCAAGACCGTGACGTTCGGCGCCGTGTGCGACGCGCTCGCGCGGAGCGGCACGCCGTACGCCGCGATCTCGATCGGTCGCGACGGCGAAGCGATCGACGCCGTGACGCAGACGCCCAAGCCGCGGATTCGCCTCGCCGCCGGCACGATTTTCGCTACCGCACGGCCGAGCGTCCCCGCGCATCCGGCGGCCGAGATCCTCGAAGTGACGGACGAACGCGCGGCGATCGGCCGCGTCGTGATCGCGCGCGCGCGCGTGGCGTGCCGGGTCGAACTCGCCGGCCCCGCGACCGCGGACGGGCTGCGGCGCGTCGCGCGGCGCCTCGCTCGCAGCGGCGCGATCGTCGTGCTCGACGGCGCGATCGACCGGCTCGCGGCGCTCCGCGACGGCGACGATGCGATCGTGATCGCGGTCGGGGCCGCGGGACTCCGGACGGTGCGCGAGGGCGTCGATGCGGCGCGGGCGCTCGTGCTGCGTCTCGCGCTGCCCGTGCTCGACGCGGGCGACGAGGCGCTCGCGATCGAGGGCGCGCTCACGGCGGAGGTCGCAACCGCACTCGCGCGAGCCGCCGAGCGGCGCGCGATCGTCGTCGGCGATGCGACGCGTATCGCGTTCGGAGGACGGACGTTCCTCGCACTGCGCGACGCCTTGCGGCTGCGCGTGCGCCGGGCGCTGCGGCCGATCGCCTGCACCGTCGCTCCGAGCGGAGCCGGAGCGTCGTTCGAGCCGCGGGCCTTTCTCGAAGCGGTCGCCGAGGCGACGCGGCTTCCGGCCTTCGACGTCTACGCCGCCGAAGGGCGCGAGCTCCGCACGTGAACGAGCCCGCGTGGGACGACGAGACGGCGCGCGCCTGCGGCATCGCGTGGCTGCTCGCCGAGACGGCGCCGGCCGGCGCCTTCGGTCGCGCGGCGCGCGCGCGGCGAGCGCCGCTGCGCCCCGGCGACGAGCCCCGCGCCCGCAGGACGATTGCGGCATGCGCGGCGCTCGCGGAGCGTGCCGGAGCGCAGGCGCTCGGCGTCCTGCGGCGCGAGATCGCGGGCGTACCCGACCTCGCGCAACGCGTGCGGCGCGCCGCCGCGGGCGAGACGCTCGACGACGTCGATCTCTACGAGGCGCTGCGCTTCGCCGCGGCGCTGCGCGCGATCGCGGCCGCCGCGCGAGAGCGCGAGATCGCGCTCGACCCCGCACTCGAGCTGGCCTCGTTTTGCCACCCCGCGATGCTCGCGCCGGGAGCCACGCCGGCGGGCGGATTTCATCTGGCCGACGCCTTCGCGGGCGGCCTCGCGGCCGCACGCGCGCAGGTCGAGGCGGCGCGCGCGCGGCTCGACGTCGAGCGGAGCCGCATCGATCGCGTCGTGGCGGAGGCCGCCGGACGTGAGACCGTGCGCGCGGACGAGTTCGTCGTCATGCGCGACGCGCTCGACGGGCCGCTGCCGGCCGCGGTCCGCGTGCTGCGCGAAGCGCCGACCTACGTGCTCTGCGAGCGCGTGCTCGACGCGCCCGCGCTCGCCGCCCTCGCCGCGCTCGACGTCGCCGAGCGCGACGTCGCGGCGCGAGAAGACGACGTGCGCGCGCGGCTCTCCGCCGTCATCGCGGGCGATGCCGAGGCGTTCGAGTCCGCGATCCTCGCCCTCGGCGAACTCGACGTCGCCGTCTCCGAGGCCGCGTTCGCCGCGCGACACGCGACCTGCGTTCCGGAGATCGCGGACGGACTCGCGCTCGAACTCATCGAGGCACGCTTCTTGCCACTCGCGACGGGTTCGGCGCGTTACGTGCCGCTCGATTTCGCGCTCGATGCCGCGAGTGTGCTGACCGGACCGAACATGGGCGGGAAGACGACGGCGCTCCGGACCGCGGGCTTCGCCGCGGCCTGCGTCGCGCTCGGATTGCCCGTACCGGCGCGCCGCGCGCGCGTCGGGCTCTTCGCGCGGTACGTCTGGCTCGCGCCGGAAGAAACGGCGGCCGACGGCGGCCTCAGCTCGTTCGGTGCCGAGATCGTGCGCGTCCGTGCGCTCCTCGAACGGCCGCCGGAGCGCGCGCTCGTCCTCATCGACGAGTTCGCGCGGACGACGACGCCGCGCGAAGGTCGCGCGCTGCTCGTCGCCCTGATCGAACGGTTGCGCGACCGGGGCGCGCTCGTCTTCGCGGCGACGCACGCGAGCGGCGTCGCCACCGCCTCCGGTGCGACGCCGCTCGCGGTCGCGGGCCTGCGCGATGCGACGTTCGCACCGAGTGACCCGTCGTTGTCATTGAGCGACGTTCTTTCCGCGATCGTCGAGCGGATGGATTTCCGGATCGTGCGCGTCGAGCGGAGCACGGCGGGCGCGAGCGACGCAATCGCGCTCGCACGCGCGCTCGGTCTCGATGCCGGCGTCGCCGATCGCGCGGAGCGGCTCGCCGCAGGCGACCCGGGGTAGCGATCGTCCGCGGTTACGAACGCGGGGCTAGCGCCGGTAGCCGAAATCTCCCGGGCGGATGCAGTTCGCCTCGGTCGCGCCGGCGGGCGGGCGACGTTCGTAGACCGTGACGCGGCCGACGCGCGCGACCGCGCGAGCGATGCCGCGCGCGACGTCGGCTGCGAGTCGCGGTTCGACGTCGTCGTGAAAGGATGGTCCCGGGAAGTCGCTGGCATAGACGGCGTACCGGACGTAGGGACAATAAAAGACCGTCGCGTTCGCATTGCGGAGAGCGTCGTGGGTGTACCACTCGTCGTGCGTGACGACGGAGGCGGCCGGCGGCACGAGCGCGAGCGCGCGGCGCGCGTCGTCCGTCGGATAGAGCGGCCGCAGATAATGCGCCGGATGCATCGGATCGAACGCGATGAGCACGATGCCGCAGATCGCGAGCGCGACGTTCGTCGGATCGCGGAACCATGCGGACCGCGGCGCTCGCGCGGGGCGTTCGCGTGACCAGCCCGCGATCGCGGCGACGCTCGCGAGCAGCAGCCACGGTGCGAAGATCGCGGAGTAGTGTGAGCCCATCCGCCACGCGATCTGGTCGCTCGCGAGGAGCAGCAAGCCGAGGCCGGGCAGCGCGAGCAGCGTCCACCACGACCGCAGCGGCAGGAGCGCGAGCGGCACGAACGCTTCGATCACGTACGTCAGGCGTCCGAACGTCGCCAGCTGACCGAGATTCGCCGGATGACGGAGAATGGCTAGCAGCACGGCGACGGGCCCGACGCCGAACGAGTAGACGTAGAAATGCGCCGGATGCCAGCCGCCGAGCGTCGGGACGAGGACCTCGAAGTAGTAGAAGAGCGTCACGACCGAAAGCGTCGTGAGGAGCGCGCCGCAGGCGGCGAGCGGCAGCGGCGCCTCCGGCTCCCCGCGCAGCAGACCGCGCGGTCCGACGCCGGCGCCGCGGAGCAGATGCGCGCGCGCGGCGACGAAGACGAAGGCGACGCCGACGAAGGCGAAGACGATGCAAGCTTCCTCGCGGATCGTCACGGCGAGGAGCGCGAGCGGCGCGAAGAGCGCCCAGCGGCGACGGTCCGCGGCCCAGAAGAGTCCGAGCGCGACGACGGGATAGAACGCGATCTCGTGAAACTCGGCGAACGCGACGGCCATGAGCGCGGGATAGACGAGCGCCAGGCTCGCCGCGCGCCAGGCGACGCGTTCGCTCGCGTACGCGCGAGCGATGCCGTAGAGCGGCAGGGCGGAGGCGCCGATCAGGACGACTTGGAGGATTTGGAGTGAGAGCGGGGTGCGGGTCAGCGCGATGAGCGGATACAGCGTGATGAGAATCGGGGACCAGTGGAAGCGGAAGTGCGTGCCGCGTTCGGGCGGATCGGTGAAGCCGTGCAACGCGTTCGCGCCGATCTGCGCGAACGTCCCGGTGTCGGTGCCGTACGTCCAGAGCGACCAGCGCACGAGCGCGATCGCGATGAGGACGACGCCGTAGACGGCCATCGCGATGAGCAGCGGACGCAGACCGGTGCGCGGTGGTCGTGGATCGCGGGCGGCGTCTTCTTCGCGATCTATGCGGCGCTCGCGATCGTCAAGTACCGTTCGTTTCACTCCGGGGTCGATCTCGGGATCTTCACGCAGGCCCTTTCGTCGGGCAGCCTCGCGCTACCCGACCGCCTCGAAGGCGGCAGCCACTTCGCGTTCCACTTCTCGCCCGTGCTCTACGTCGGGGTGCCGCTGCTCGCGGTCGCCCGGACGCCGGTCGCGCTTCAACTGTTACAGGCGTTCGCATCGGCGCTCGTCGCGCCCGCGGTCTACCGCATCGCCGCGCGCTCGCTGCCGCAGCGCACGGCGCTCGTACTCGCGTGGGTCGCGGTCGCCTATCCGTCGCTCGCCGCCGTCACGTTCGTCGACTTCCACGAGAACGGCTTCGTCGCGCCGCTCGTGCTCTGGCTCGCATGGAGCGTGCTCGCGCGCCGCTTCGCGCTCGCATCCGTCCTCGCGGGCGCGCTGCTCTGCGTGAAGGAGGACGAAGCGCTGATCCTCGCCTTTGCGGGCATGGTGACGGCGCTCGTGGCCGCGCGCGCCGGAGATCGCCGTCTCGCGGTGCTTTCGGCTGGGACGGCGCTCGCCGCGTGTGGCGTCGCTGCTGGGTACTTCTTGTGGCTGCAGCCGCTCGCCGCCGGCGGGCGCGCTTGGGATCCGCTGCGTTTCTACGCGGGCGCCGCCGGGCACGGCGATGCGCTAACCGTGTCGTATGCGAGCCCGGCCCGCCTCGGATACGTGCTCGAAGCGCTCTACCCGCTGCTCTTCACGCCGCTGCTCTCGAAGCGGTTCGTCTACGTGCTGCCCGGCCTCGCGGAGGACGTTCTGAGCCGCCATTCGCTGCCGTTCTCGATGAATTCTCACTACCCCGCCGTGTGGGTGCCGTGGATGCTGTTCGCCGCGGTCGACGGCTGCGCGGTCGCTCGGCGCCTCGGCGGACGGCGCACCGCCGGAACCGCGACCGCGCTCCTCGTCGCCTGCTGCGCGGTCTTGACGCTCTCGAGTCCGACTCATTGGCGACGCTATCTGTCGTGGCCGGGCGCGCACGACGCGCGTCTGCAAGCCACACTCGACGCCCTGCCGCGCGAGGCCGACATCGGCACGCAGGACGAGATCTTCTCACACCTCGGCTTCGACCCGAACGCCCGCGTGGGCCTCGCTCGCAGGCCGCACGTCGTCGTGATCGACGCTACACGAGAGGCTGATTCTTACTACGTGCCGATGCTGCGCCGCGCGGTCGCCCCGGGTCGTGGATACGCGCTCGTGCGCGGCATCGATGGCATCGCCGTCTATCGGCGACCGTCGCTTCGAATGCCGTCGTGAGATCATGCGTGTTCCGAATTGAAAACTGGATCGGTCTCTACAATTACAGAGTTGAAGGCGGACGCTCTACATGGTTGATTGGGTGTCTTGTATGCGCTCCTGAAGGTTCGGTGGCAGATCGTTGAAAAGCTTGCCTTCGACCTCACTCGCCCGACTATCGATTTACGTTGCCATGAATCGCTTCTTCGAGAGCCGGCGGCAAAATACTCGGGCATTGAATCGCGGGCCAATCCGCGGTCGCGTTTTGGCCCTTGGCTCCAGTTCAATCGGACGGCGTGTCGTTTATTCTCAACAGTCGTTCATAGTTGCGTTTGAAGAGTGCGACTGCGGCAGCCGGGCCGATACGTTGGACTTGCTCGTGCACCCATCCGTGTTGATAAGGAAACGGCCGGCAGAGGCCTTCGCCCACCAGCGTTCGACCGAGATCGGGGCTGGTCGCGAGATGAACCGACCCGTCGAGGTGGATATGGCCGAGTTCCAGTTCGCCGTAGTAGAAGTCGACGCCGTCCAGCCGCGACATATCGAACAAGTCCCAATGCGCGGTAGCGAGTATTCCGTGCCATCCGGCGACCTCGTCCGCGACCGCCCCCAGCGGTCCGTCCAGCGCCGGCGGCGGCGCCACCGGCCCCTTGTTCGCTCGCGTCATCGTGCCAAGCGCACGCTCACTCATGTCCATGTCTCACTTTCTTGTCGTACGGGGGTCGTTCATAGCACGATCGTCGCGTACCCACCCGGCGTACCGTCGCACATCCGCCCGAAACACGCGGGCGGCTTTCGTTTCCCGGCCGCGAAGTTTGCGCTCGTGGATCCGCTGATCATCACGGTCGCGCCCGTCGGCGCCGAACTCTCGCCCGAGCAGACGCCGCATCTGCCCGTGACACCGGCGGCGCTCGGCGCGACGGCCGCCGCGTGCCGCGCCGCCGGCGCCTCGATCGTCCACGTACACTGCCGCCGCGACGACGGCACGAACACGCACGACCTCGGGCGCTTTGCCGAGGCCCTCGCGGCGATCCGCGCCGTCTCCGACTGCATCGTCCAGTTCTCGACGGGCGGCGCGATCGGCATGACGCCGGAGGAGCGCGCGGCGCCGCTCGCGCTGCGTCCGGAGATGGCGACGCTGAGCTGCGGCACCGTGAACTTCGGCGACGACGTCTTCGAGAACAGCTTTCCGATCATGCGCGGCATCCTCGCCGCGATGCGGCGGTACGACGTCCGCCCCGAGCTCGAGATCTTCGATGCGGGCCACCTCGCGAACGCGAAGCTCCTCGCGCGCGAAGGCCTGCTCGACCTGCCGCAACACGTCGACTTCGTGCTCGGCATCCCGGGTGCGCTCGAGGCGACCGCGGACAACCTCGTCCAACTCGTCGCGCGGCTGCCGGAGCGCTGCACGTGGTCGGTCGCGGCGACCGGCCGCGACCAGCTGCCGATGGCAGCGATCGCGATCGCCATGGGCGGCCACGTCCGCGTCGGGCTCGAAGACAACATCTACTACCGGCGCGGTCAGCTCGCGACGAACGACGAGCTCGTCGCCCGCGTCGCGCGGCTCGCAGCCGAGCTGGAACGCCCGGTCGCGACGCCCGCGGAGGCCCGGCGCGTGCTCGGCCTCACAGGAGTTGCGGCCGTAGGCGCGTAGAAGAGGCGCACTTCTACCGAGCCCGAAGGCGGCCGCCAACTGTTCAACTACATCGTGCGACGGGTGCTCCAAGCGGTTCCGTTGCTGGTCATGATCTCGGTTTTGCTGTTCCTGTTGCTGCACGCGGCCCCCGGCGGACCGCTCGGTCCGTATCTGCAGAATCCGCACATCACGGCCGCCGACATCAAACGGCTCGAACACAATTTCGGTCTCGACCGGCCGATCTACGTCCAGTACCTCGGGTGGCTCGGCAAGGTCGTGAGCGGCGACCTCGGCTACTCGACGTCGAACTCCGAGTCCGTCGTCCAGGCGATCGGCGAGCGCATTCCCGCAACGCTCCTGCTGATGGGCACCTCGCTCACGATCTCGATCGTGCTCGGCGTGACCTTCGGGATCGTCGCGGCGCTGCGGCCCTATTCGTTCATCGACTACGCCGTCACATCGTTCGCGTTCTTCGGTCAATCGATGCCGGTCTTCTGGTTCGCGCTGATGATGCAGCTATTCTTTGCCGTGAACGGCCTGACGATCGGCGACTACCACTTCGCCCTGCCGTCGGCCGGTATCGCCGCGAACGAAGACGTCGTCGACATCGGCGACCGGCTCGTGCATCTGATCTTGCCGGCCGTCGTCTTGAGCCTGCTCAACCTCGCGATCTTCAGCCGTTTCACGCGCAGCTCGATGCTCGAGGTGATTCGGACCGACTTCGTGCGCACGGCGCGGTCGAAGGGCGTCTCGCAGACGGGCGTCGTCCTGCGGCACGCGCTGCGCAACTCCCTCGTCCCGGTCGTGACGATCGCGGCACTGACGATGCCCTCGCTGCTCGGCGGCGCGGTCATCACCGAGGGCATCTTCGCCTGGCCCGGCACGGGACGGCTCTTCCTGAACGGCCTCTCGAACTTCGACTTCTCGCTGTTGATGGCGATCTTGATCTTGAACGCGGCACTCGTCGTGCTCTTCAATCTGCTGGCCGACGTCGCCTACGCCTACCTCGATCCACGAGTAAGTTATGACTAGGAGCCGCACGTGAACGCAACGGCACTCTCGCCGGCGGCGACGGTCGCCGTCGACGCCGATCTCTACGTCCGGCCGCCGAGTCTGTGGCGACGGTTCCGGCGACACAAGGTCGCGGTCGTCGCGTCGATCGTGCTGATCGCAATCACGCTCGTCGCGATCTTTGCGAAGTTCTTGCCCCTGCAAGATCCGTCGTTCATCGATCAGGATCACTGGTCCGGCACCCCGCTCGCGCCCGGCGTCGCGGGCCATCTGCTCGGCACGGACGAGAATGGCCGCGACCTGCTCGCGCGGCTGGTCTTCGGCGCCCAGATCTCGCTGACGGTTGCGGGGACCGCCGTGCTGATGGAGGTCGTCATCGGCTCCGTACTCGGCGCGATCTCGGGCTTCTACGGCGGCCTCGTCGACTACACGCTCATGCGCGTCGTCGACGTCTTCGCCTCGATTCCGATCTTGCCGCTCCTGCTCGTGCTGAGCGCGATCGTCTCGTCGACGACGAGCAAGGCCTCGCTCAACTTCATCGTCATCATCGCGATCATTGGCCTGCTCTCCTGGCCGTCCGTCGCGCGTCTCGTGCGCGCCTCGTTCCTGAGCTTGCGCGAGAAGGAGTTCGCGGAGGCGGCGCGCGCGGTCGGTAACGGCGACGCTCGGATCATCTTCCGACACCTCCTGCCGAACGCGATCGCGCCGATCATCGTCCAGGCGACGCTCGACATCGCGAGCGTCATCGTGCTCGAGTCGACGCTCTCGTTCCTCGGCTTCGGCGTCCAGCCGCCGACGGCATCGTGGGGCAACATGCTCTCGAACGCCCAGTCGAACATGGCGAACGCCCCGTGGGTCGCGGTCTTTCCGGGGCTCTGCATCTTCGTGACGGTCCTCGCCATCAACTATATCGGCGACGGCCTGCGCGACGCGCTCGACCCGAATATGAAATAGAGGTTGCGTTCGCGGCCCGGTTCCGGTACCATACGTCAGTTCATCGACACCTCTCGTGCGCAAGTGGCGGAATTGGTAGACGCACTAGCTTGAGGTGCTAGCGGGAGCAATCTCGTGGCGGTTCGAGTCCGCCCTCGCGCACCACCAACCCCGCCGCGGCGGGGTTTCTCGTTTGGGCATGACCGACACGGCCGAGCCGATTGTGGCGGAAGCGGTCGCCGACGCATCACATCGCGATCGGGTCGAGCCGATCGGCGCGGGCAGGCCTGCCTTTGTCATGCGAGAGATGCGATTCGCGACCGTAGTGCCGTGGCGAACAGCCCATGACCCTCTTGAAGGCCGCGCTGAAAGCGCTCTCGGAGTCGTATCCGAGCGACTCTGCGATCGCGGAGATCGGATCGCCGGAGCTCGCCAGCCGGTCGCTCGCCACCATCATGCGCCAACGCGTCAAGTATTCCATCGGTGAGTTCCCGACGGTCTGCTTGAATTTGAGCGTGAAGGACGTGCGTGACATGCCGGCCCGCTCCGCCAAGGATCGGACGGTCCAGCGCCCCGCCGGATCATCGTGCACGGCGCTCAGGGCAGCGGCCATCTGCTCGTCCGCCAGGGCGAAGAGCCATCCGACGCCGCCTCGCATGCCCTCTGCCAGATGGAGGCGCAGTGATTGCACGAGGATCAGCGTAGCAAGTTGTTGCGCCACGAGAAAGCCGCCCGGCTGCGGCTCGCGCAGTTCCTGCCGCATCCGCTCGATACACCAGCGCAGCACCGCCTTATCCGATTCCTGCCGGATGTGAACGATCGGCGGCAGCATGCGGGTCAGAATGCTCGCGTACGCGCCCGTCAGGGCGAACTCCCCGCCGATGCTGAAGAAGTTGCCTCCGCCGTTGTACGAGTTGACGCCGCCATCTTTGACGCCCGAGAACATCGTGAATGGATCGAAAGGCTCGAGCGCGAGATCGCTCGCAATGCGAAACGGCCGTCCTGCCGGGAGCAGCAAGCAGTCGCCCGCCGAGACGTGTACCGCTTCCGGAACCCCTTCCACCGACAGCCAGCACTCGCCCGAGACCGCCGCGTAGAACTTCATGCCGTCATGCGGGCCGACCGCGAGCGACCAATCTCCGCCGAAATCGAACCCGGCGGACCAATAACTGTGAAGCTTCAGCAGCGAGAGGACGTCTGAGAGCGGGTCCATCGGCCTTCCCGAACGATCGCGACGATAATGCGAACGATGCAGCATGGATCGTTCCGGCTCGGTCGTCTATCCTCAGCCTGATGAGAACGAATACGGCCGCATGGATACGATCGAAAGGTGCGAGACTCGAGGTCGGGTCCGCGCCCTATACGCCCCCGCGTGAGGACGAGATCGTCGTCGAGAACCGCGCCCTGGCCGTCAATCCGATCGACTGGATCAAGCAAACGGCGGGTGAGCTCGTGTTCACCTGGATCAAATACCCGTTCGTCCTCGGCTCGGACTGCGCGGGCGAGGTCGTCGAAGTCGGAGATGCCGTCTCTCGTTTCAACGTCGGCGATCGCGTGCTCGGCCACGCCGTCGGAACGGACCCGAAGCGGAACAGCGCCGCGGAAGGCGCCTTTCAACGGTACGCCGTCGTTCTTGCCAGCATGGCGGCGCCGATTCCGAGCGACCTGTCCTACGAACGCGCCGCCGTCCTTCCCTTGGGTCTGTCCACGGCGGCCTGCGGTCTCTTCCAGAGAGATCATCTGGCGCTCGACCACCCTTCCTTGTCACCGAAACCGAGTGGCAAGACGCTGCTCGTGTGGGGAGGTTCGACGAGCGTCGGGAGCAACGCCATTCAGCTCGCCGTCGCCGCCGGCTACGAAGTCATCACGACGGCCTCGCCGAAGAATTTCGAGTACGTCATGGGACTCGGTGCCGTCCGGGCCTTCGACTATCGAAGCAAGACCGTCGTCGAAGACGTGATCCGGGCGTTCGATGGGAAGACGATCGCCGGCGCACTGGCCATCGGCGCCGGATCGGCCGATGCCTGCGTCGACATCGTTCACGCGTGCGAAGGCAACAAGTTCGTGTCGATGGCGACGTTCCCCATGTTGTTCGATGAGCCGTCGGAGGGTCCCGGCGCGCGCTTCCGGGTCGTCACGATGGTGGGCCGCTTCCTGTGGTCGAACGTTGCCATGTGGGTCACGTCCCGGACGAGGGGCATCCGGACGAAATTCATCTTCGGCAGTTCGCTGATCCACAACGAGATCGGCGGCGTCATCTACGAAAAGTTTCTGCCGAGAGCCCTCGCGGAGGGGCGATTCGTCGCCGCCCCGGATCCGTACGTCGTCGGAGATGGTCTCGCGTCCGTCCAAGCCGGGCTCGACGTTCAACGAAAAGGCGTCTCGGCCACGAAGGTCGTCGTCTCTCTGCCATCGTGACGGGCTCTGGCCCCCGCCGCCGGGCACGGACCGGCAGCGGAGCGAATCGCGGCTGAGGCGAAACCTGAAGCCCTGAGCGCCGTATCTCCGGCGTCTCGCTTCGGCTCTTGCCTCTCGGGAGTAGCGCACTCTATGTGGTTGACGCGTTTTGCGATCGGTCGGCCGGTCATCACGGCGATGGTCTTCATCGGTCTTGCGATCTACGGGCTCTTGTCGTACCGGTCGCTCGGCGTGAATCTCTTTCCGAACGTGCAGTATCCGTTCGTCGCCGTCAGCGCACAGTATCCCGGCGCCTCGCCCTCCGAGATGGAGAAGCTCGTCATCAAGCCGATCGAAGACCAGCTCGACGGCATGGAGAACCTCGACCGGCTCACCGCGACCGCCCAAGAGGGCACGGCGATCGTGCTCGCCCGCTTCAAGCTCGACACCGACCTCAATTACGAAACGATCGACGTCCAGCGCCGCGTCGATACCGCCCGCGTCAACATGCCGACCGACCTCGATCCGCCGACCGTCTTCAAGCAGAGCACCGCGACCGAGCCCGTCCTCACCGAGGCCCTCTTCTCGAGCAAACGCAGCCCGGGCGAACTGAGCGACCTCGTCACGAATAGCATCATCCCCGCCCTCAAGCACGTGCCCGGCATCCTCGATGTCGCGACGAGCGGTGCCGCCGCACCCGAGATCCACGTCTTCCCCGACCTCCAGCGCCTCCTCGCCGCGAACGCGACGCTCGGCGACGTCAACAACGCCGTCGCGGCCAATAACCTGAACTTGCCAGGCGGCCGGATCGATACGCCGACGTCGGAGACGACGGTCTCGGTGCACGCCGACATCATCAATCCGGAGGACATCCTCGGCATTCCCGTCCCCGTGCCCGGCGGCGCGCACGACGGCCTGCACGTCGGCGATCTCGCGCGCGTCGACGGCGGTCACGTCGAGCAGCGCGAGCCGACGCAGTACAACGGCGTCAGTTCCGTCGTCCTCGACATCGCGCGCCAGAACGACGCCGACACCGTGAAGACGACGGCGCTCGCGCGCGCCGAACTCGTGCAGCTCGCGGCGACCTATCCCGACGTCCACTTCGCCGAGATCGACGCGGACGCCGAGTACACGACGGCGAGCGTCAACGGCGTGTTGCAGAGCCTGCTCGAAGGCGTCTTCCTCACGGCGATCGTCATGCTGCTCTTCCTCCACGCGTGGCGGAACGCGCTCGTCGTCATGATCGCGATTCCGAGCTCGCTGCTCGCGACGTTCATCGTCATGAAGCTCCTCGGCTTCACGATCGACGTCATCTCGCTGATGGGGCTCGGGCTCACGATCGGCATCCTCGTCGACGATTCGATCGTCGTCCTCGAAAACATCACGCGCCACCGCGACGAACTCGGCGAATCCGCCCTCGACGCCGCGAACAAAGGCCGTACGGAGATCGGCAACGCCGCAATCGCGATCACGCTCGTCGACGTCGTCGTCTTCACGCCGATCGCGTTTCTCTCGGGCATCGTCGGCAAGTACATGAAAGAGTTCGGCATCGTCATCGTCGTCGCGACGCTCTTCTCGCTGCTCGTCTCCTTCACGCTGACGCCGCTGCTCGCCGGCCGCTGGTCCGTCAAAGAACGCAGCCACGGCATTCCATGGTGGGCGCGCTGGTTCCAGAACGGCTTCGAGCGCCTCAACGCCTGGTACGCGAACCGCGCGCTGCCGTGGGTCCTGCACCACCGCTGGATCGTCGTGACGGGCTGCTTCGCGCTCGTCGTCGGAGCGATCGCGCTCGTGCCGCTCGGCTTCATCGGATCCGAGTTCATCCCGTCCTCCGATACGGGCATTCTCAGCGGCACGGTCTCGTATCACGTCGGCACGCCGCTCGCGACGACCGCACGCGCCACGCAGCGCCTCTCGACCGAACTCGGCAAGATCGACGGCGTGCAGTCCGTCATCATGACGGACGGCTCGAAGCCCTCGGGCTTCGGCTCGACGCGCGGCGGCCATGTCGCGGAGTTCACGATCGTCCTCGACAAGGCACGTCGCAAGGAGACGAACCGCGTCGCGGATCAGGCGCGAACCCTCGGCTGGACGGTTCCCGGCGCCGCCTACACGGTCAGTAAAGAGGGTGGCGGCGGCAGCGGAACGGCCGTCTCGTTCACGCTGACCGGGCCCGACGCCGCGCTCGACGATGCGGCAAGCAAACTCTCGGCGCTGATCCGCCGGCAGCACGGCGCCGTCAACGTCCAGACGGGTGCGGAGGCCGAAGGTCCGCGGCTGAACATCCTGATCGACACGCGCCGCGCGGCGAGCCTCGGCGTCTCGCCGGGTGATGCGGCGACGGCGGCGCGCATCGCGATCGGCGGGTCGCTCGCGACGAAGGTCCGCACGGCGACGGGCCTCGTCGACGTGCGCGTCAAGCTGCCGGACGGCCAGCGAAACGATCTCGCCGAAGTCGAATCCGTCCGCGTCCGGGCGTCGGGCGGGATGATGGTCCCGCTCGTGGAGGTCGCCGACTTCCAGCAAATCTTTGCCCCAACGAAGATCGAGCGTCAGTCGCGCGAACGCGTCGTGCGCGTCTCGGGCGACGTCGACGCGAGCTCGGGCGTGACGCTCGGCGACGTGTTGCGGCCCGTCCAAGCCGCCGTCGACCAGCCGGGCTTCCTTCCGAGCGGCGTTCACGCGATCGCGGACGGCGACTCCGACCTCTTCAACCAGACCTTCTCGAGCATGGCCTTCGCGCTGTTCACGTCGTTCACGCTCGTCTACGTGCTGATGGTCGTGCTGTACGGCTCGTTCATCGAACCGTTCGTCGTGATGTTCTCCGTGCCGGTCGCGATCGTCGGCGCGCTCGGCGGTCTAGCCATTCGTCACCAGACGCTCAATCTGTTCAGTCTGATCGCGATCGTCATGCTTTTCGGACTCGTTGCGAAGAACGGCATCCTGCTCGTCGACTATGCGAACCAGATGCGGCGCACCCGCGGCCTCGGTCCGCTCGAAGCCATGACGGCGGCGGCGAACACGCGCTTCCGGCCGATCCTCATGACGACGTGCGCGATGATCTTCGGCATGCTGCCGCTCTCGCTCGGCCTCACCGAAGGCGCGCAGGAGCGGGCCTCGATGGGCACGGTGCTGATCGGCGGCCTCGTCAGCTCGCTGATCCTCACGCTCGCGCTCGTCCCCGTGATCTACGTGTGGGTCAAGGACGCCGTCGACGCCGTCCACCGGCTGCGCCACCGCCGCCGTGATGGCGTCACCTCCGGCGACGCGTTGCCGGAGTTTCCGCTCGGTGCCAAAGTCTGACTACCGGAGCGGGCGGAAGAAGGTCGCGATATCCGCGGCGAGCAGCGCCGGTTCTTCGAGGGCCGCGAAGTGGCCGCCGCGCGGCATCGTCGTGTAGTGGCCGGGGCCGAAGGTGCGTTCGAGGAGCGCCCGCGGCGGCATCCCGAACTCACCCGGGAAGTTCGCGAAACCGAACGGCACGCGCGGGTGCTCGGGCTTCGGAGTCGCGGCTTCGTGGGCGCGCTCCCAGTAGAGCCGCATGGACGAGCCGATCGTCTGCGTGAACCAGTAGATCGAGATGTTCGTCAGCAGCGTGTCGTGCGAGAAGGAGACCGTGCCGTCGCCGCTCCACGCGCGAAATTTCTCCGCGATCCAGGCCGCGAGGCCGGCGGGCGAATCGTTCAGGCCGTAGGCGAGCGTCTGCGGCTTCGTTCCCTGTTCGTGCGCGTAGCCGCCCTCGCGCTTGTTCCACCGCTCGAGCCGCTCGAAATACGCCAGCTCCTCGGGGGCGAGCCTCTCGCCGAGCTCGCGGCGCGACGGCAGCAGCGTCTGCATGACAAAATTCAAGTGGACGCCCGCGAGGTGCTCCGCGTGGTCGAGACCGAGCAGCGCCGAGATCGCGGAGCCCCAATCGCCGCCCTGCGCGCCGAAGCGGTCGTAGCCGAGTGCGGCCATCACGGCGACCCAGCGCGCCGCGATGACCGAGGGCGTCGTTCCGGGCGCCGCCGGGCGCGAGGAGAAGCCGTAGCCCGGCAGCGAGGGGACGACGACGTCGAACGCGTCGGCCGCATCGCCGCCGAAACGCGCGGGATCGCTGAGGCGCTCCGTGAGTTCGAGCATCTCGACGAACGAGCCGGGCCAGCCGGGCGTGACGACGAGCGGAAAGGGCGCCGGTCCCGTGCCGCGCCGGTGCAGCACGTGGACGTCGCCGCCCTCGACGCGGACGAGCGCCTGCGCGAACGTGTTGAGACGCGCCTCCTGCGCGCGCCAATTGAACGAATGTTGCCAGTAGTCGACGACCTCGCGTAGAGCGGCGAGATCCATGCCGTCTTTCCAATCGCCGCGTACGGCATCGGGCCAGCGCGTGCGCGCGAGCCGTTCGCGCAGATCGCTCAGATCGTGCTCGGGGATCGCGATCTGGAACGGCCGCACCTGCGCCGCGTCGTTCTGCTGGTTCATGCCGCCGCCTCCGTAGGATGAGAAGTAGCTAGAATGGGTCATTCCCGCACCGGACGCGCTCGAACGTCATCCGGCGGGCGCGACGAAAGCGTCCAAGCATCCGTTCCTGGGTACGACCCCAGACGATAATATAGCACCGATCGAAGAGAGGATGTTCGTATGTCATCACCCACGCGCCGTCGTGCCCTCGGAGCCGCGCTCGTGGTTCCGGCGCTCGCCCTCGCCGGACCCGCGCTCGCCGCGCCCGGCGGCCCCGTCTCCGTGACGGTCAACGGCTCCGCCGTCGCGCTGAGCCCGGCACCCGTGACGCGCGCGGGTCGCGTCTTCGTGCCACTGCGCGGCATCTTCGAGCGGCTCGGCGCGACCGTCGTCTACGCGGGCGGCGTCATCAACGCCACGGGCCAAGGCAATCGCACGATCTCCCTGCGCATCGGCTCCACCTCCGCGACCGTCAACGGTTCGCAGCAGCCGCTCGACGTCGCCCCGTTCGTCATCGGCGCGAGCACCTTCGTGCCGCTGCGGTTCGTCGGTCAAGCCCTCGGCGCGACGGTCAACTTCGACGGCGCGAATCAGATCGTCGCGATCACGACGAGCGGTGCCGCCCCGGCCCAAGCCGGTCAGGCGCCGGCGACGACTCCGACCACGGCCGCGGCCGGCAACAGCACGATCACGCTGCAGAACGAACAGCCGCAGCGCGGCCAATCGGTCGAGTCGCAGCGCCCGACGATCTCGACCAACTTCAACGAGAAGGTCGATCCGAACGGCATGCACGTCACCCTCGACGGCCGCGACGTCACGACCGCCGCGACCGTCTCGGACTCCGGCTTCGTCTACGCGCCGTCGTCGCCGCTCCAATCGATGCGGCACGTGGTCCAGGTGAGCGGCAAGGACGCGAACGGCCAGAGCTTCCAGCGTCAGTGGGCCTTCACGTCCGGAACGGCCGCGGCGACGAACTTCGTGAAGTTGAACGGCCTCCAGGACGGCGGCACGGTCTCGGGCTCGCAGTTCACGCTGACGGGCAAGACGCTTCCGAACGCGCGCGTCCATGTCGTGGCCGGCGCTTCGCGCTCGCTCGGCAACGTCTTCAACTTCGGAACCGGCACCTATACCGGCGACACGACGGCCGACGGGAACGGCAACTTCTCCGTCGACGTCTCGCTCCAGACGACCGCGGGCGGCACCGTCTCGGTCGACGTGACGTCGACGGATCCCGCGACCAAGGCCAGCGCCGAGCAGAAGCTTCGCCTGCAGTCGCAGTAACGTGCGGCGCGTCCTCCTCACGGGGGCGGCGTCCGGTCTCGCCCGAGGCGTCGCGATCGACCTCGCGCGCCACGGGTATCGCATCGCGTTCACGTACCGTCCGGGCGGGACGAGCCCCGAGGCGACTCGGGCCGCGGTGCGGGAGGCATCGGTCGACGGTGCCTTCCCGCCCGCAATCGCGGCCGATCACGCGATCGCGGGCGAGACCGGCCGCGCGGTGCGCGAGGCCGAGGCGGCGCTCGGCGGTATCGAGGCGCTCGTCCACATGGTCGGTCCGATCGTCGTCCGGCCCTTCGCGAGCAGCTCGATCGACGACTTGGAGGCCATGATCGCGGGGAATCTGCGGAGCGCGGTCGAGGCGGCCGCGGCCGTCTTGCCCGGCATGCGGAAGGCCGGCTTCGGACGCCTCGTGTATTTCGGCATGAACGGCTCGCACGAGACGATCCCGGCGAAGAACCTCTCGCTCTACGGGGCGGCCAAGGCGGGTGTCGTCGCTTTTGCGCGAACGCTCGCTTTAGAAGAAGCAGTCCACGGCGTCACGGTGAACGTTATCGAACCGGGCGACATCCGGAGTAAGGATGCCGACCGCCAAGGTGCGCGCCTCATCGAAGCCAACAATCCGACCGGCCACGCCGGTTCCTGGCAGGATATCGCCTACGGCGTACGATTTCTCGTTGCCGACGAAGCGAGTTTTATCAACGGTATGAGTCTCGGAATCAACGGCGGGCTGACGGCTCCGCACGAATGACGCGAATCATCTGGATCGCGGTCGCAATCATCTTTGCAGCCCGTGCCATCGGTGCGTTCTACCTTCCACTGACGGGCGACGAAGCCTATTATTGGGAGTGGAGCCGCCGTCTCGCCGCGGGCTATGTCGACCACCCGCCGGCCGTGGCCTGGATGATCTGGCTCTTCGGACACTTCGCCGCCTCGCCGGGTCTCGTGCGCGCCGGATTCGTGTTGAACGGTATCGTCGCGACGTACGCACTCGCGGCGACGGCGACGCAGCTCGGCAAAGACAAGCGCGCGGGCGCGGTCGCCGCTCTCGTCTTCTCGATCACGCCGCTCGCCTCGATCGCGTTCGGATCGGCGGGCCCGGACGGCCCCTATCTGATGTTCTGGTGCCTCGGGCTGTGGTTTGCCGCGCGCGCCTTCGAGCACGGCGAGAAGCGCGATTTCGTCTTTCTCGGGCTCGCGCTCGGCGGCGTCTTGCTCTCGCGGATGTTCGGCTTCGCGCTCGTCGCCGGCATTCTCGCCTACGCCGTGTTGCCGGCTCAGCGGAGGATCTGGCGTGCGGGACTCCTGACGTCGCTCGGCATCGCCCTCGTCGTCTACTCGCCGTTCCTGATCTGGAACGCCTCGCACGACTGGGTCACGTTCGTCTTCTCCGTCGTGCACCGTCACGAAGGTGAAGCGCCGGCGTTCGGCATCAAGCACCTGCTCTCGCTCGAAGCGACGGAGGCCGCGGCGTACTCGCCGGGCATCTGGCTAGCGATCCTCGTGCTCGCGATTCGGCCGCGCAACGCGCTCCTCGCATGGACGGCCGTACCGCTGATGGCCTTTCTCACGATCTTCGTGCTCTTCCGCGACGTCGAGATCCACTGGGTCATCGGCCCGTTCGCGTCGCTCTGCGCGATGATGGGCATCGCTTACGTCGAGGTCTCGCACCGGCTGAAGATCGTCTGGACGACGACGACCGTCGTACCCGCGCTCGTGCTCCTGCCCGCGATCTTCGCGATGACCTTCGCGCCCGGGCCGAGCTACGCGATCGTGCAGCGCGAGACGTCGCTGAAGCTCAAGAACGCGGGGCCGTTCGAGATCTTCGCGTACAAACCGCTCGCACGTGACGTCGCGCGACTCGCACGCGGGCGGCACGCGATCGTCATGACCGACGGCTACGGCCTCAGTTCCGTCATCGACTTCGATGCGGATATCGCGCCCGTCGTGATCGGCTACGACTGGCAAGGCCGCGAATCGCACACCTGGTATCCGTCGTCGATGCGACCGCGAGCGGCGCTCTTCGTCGACAAGGAGCCGCTCGCGACGCGCGAGGACTTCGCGCGGCACCTCGAGCGCGCGTGCGGCCGGGTCGTCTCCGGCGGCGTGCGCGAGTACCGGTACGAAGGTGCGCCGCCGCGAAAGTTCTATCTCACGTGGTGCGACGATCTGCGCCCCGACGGGCTTGCGATACTTCGCTGGGAACGCGAACCGGCCGCGTCCTGAGCTCTTCGCCCGAAGGTTTCTCCGATCGCTCTGCTCGACTACATTCCGCTAACCGCGACCGCCGGTCGCGCGATCGCGACCGCGGAGTTGCGCGCGCTCGCGACCGAACGCATGCGCGCTCTCGACTACGCCTTCGTCGGCTGCGAGTTCGTGCCGGCCGACACGGGACTGCGATTCGACGTGATCGGGGTCGCCCGTCGCACGCGGCAGGTGCGGATCTACGAAGTGAAGAGCTCGCGCGGTGATTTTCTCGCGGACGGGAAATGGCAGCGCTATCTGCCCTATTGCACGCACTTCGCGTTCGTCGCGCCGGCGGGCGCGATCCAGCGCTGGGAGCTCGAGCCCGGCATCGGGTTGATCGAATATGGCGCGCCGGCCTTCGCATCGATGCGCCGCGCGCGGCGCTTCGGCGTGACGATTCTGCGCGAAGATTGCCTGCGCGCGACCCGCCCCTCGCGCAGGCTCCGCGAGGGCGTCGGCGACGTGCCGTGGATCGCGCTGCTCGAGACGCTCGCGCTCGGCACCCGCTTCGGCTGCGGCGGCGAGTCCGCGCCCGAGTTCGGCGAAGGGGCGGGTATCTAGTGAGAAGATGTCGTATGGAGTGCGGGACGGTCGCTCTCTTCGCCGCCGCTGCGACGACGCTTGCGGCGTGTCACGGCGGCCGGCCGGCGCCGTCGCCGACGGCGATCGCCCTGCCGTTCGCCTCGCCCGCCGCGACGCCGTCGCCGGCGCCGCCGTGGAGCGCGGCGGAGCGCGCGGACGTCGCGCGGCGGCTCTCCTCGCTCTTCACCGACGACGTCTTCCAGAGCGGCTCGGGGCTCGCGGTCGTCGCCGAGGACGGCAGCGTGCTCTACCAGCACCGCGCGCGCGTCCCGGTGACGCCGGCCTCGACGCTCAAGATCGTCGTGGCCGCGACCGCGCTCGATCTGCTCGGCCCGGCGCACCGGTTCGAGACGCAGTTCGCATCGATCGCGCGGCCCGACGCGAGCGGCATCCTCCAAGGCCCGCTCTACGTCGTCGGCGGCGGCGACCCGTGGCTTACGGCGAACGACGTCCGCGGCGGCATCGGTATGCTCAAACGCTCGGGCGTCGAGCGCATCGACGGGGGTCTCATCGTCGACGACGGCGCGTTCAGCGGCCCGGATCAGAACGCGCGCTGGGACGCGGACGACCTGAGCGAGGACTATGCCGCGGCGACGAGCGCGATCTCGCTCGATCAAGGCACGGTCGAGTTCGACGTCGAGCCGGGCGCGGTCGGCGAAGACGCGCGAATCCGCGTCGAGCCGCCCAACGCCTCGGTTACGATCGTCGGTCACGTCGTGACGTCCTCGTCGTACTCGGATCTGACGATCGATCGCGAGAGCCGCAGAGGCCCGCTGCGAGCCTCCGTCTCGAATACGTTCGACTTCGACGGCCACATCGCGGCCGGTGAGACACAAAAATACTACAAGCCCGTGCTCGGCTTCGCGCTCTACGCCGGCAGCGCGATCGCGGGCTTGCTCGAAGAGCGCGGCATCGCGGCCGCCGGCGACGTCTCGCTCGGCACGGTGCCGCTCACGGCGACGCCGATCTGGCAACACCGCTCGCGGCCGCTCGCGGAGCTCGTGCACGAGATGCTCGTCGATTCGAACAACCATACGGCCGAGCAGCTCTTACGGACGGTCGGCGAACGAGCGGGACGCGGCGGATCCGATGCCGCGGGCGTCTCGGTCGAACGGCACGTGCTCGATCAGTTGCACGTGACGACCGCGGGCATGCGCGTCTACGACGGCAGCGGGCTCTCGCCGAGCGATCGCATCCCGGCGCTCACGCTCGCGCAACTCCTCGTCGCGGAGTACCGCGCGCCGGTCGGTCACGTCTATCTCAGCTCGCTCCCGCGCGTCGGTCTCGAAGGCACCGTGCGCCATCACGACCTGCACGACGCGCTCGGCCGCGTCCGCGCGAAGAGCGGCCACATCCACGACGTCAATGCCCTCGCGGGGCTGATCGCGACGGCGCATCACGGCCGGGTCGCGTTCGCCTTCGAAGTCAACGATCCGCGTTCGCTCGCGGACGTCGTGACGATCTCCGAGGACCGCGCGATGGACGTGCTGGCGGAGTTCTGAGCGGCCGCGCGAACGGCGCAGAGATGCTCGACAGCAACGATTTTGCCGCGATCCTGACGCACGCGCTCGGGGCCGGCGAATACGCCGATGCCTTCTACGAGCGACGCGTCGGACGGTCGTACCGTCTCCAAGACGGTCACATCCACGAAGGCTCGCTCTCGGTGACGAGCGGCGTCGGCATCCGGGTGCTCAGCGGCGACCGGCAAGGATATGCCTATTCGGACGATCTCTCGCGCGAGTCCCTGCTACGGACGGCGCACGTCGCCGGCTTGATCGCGCGCGACGGGACGGCGCGCGTCGCCTCCGTGCGTGTGCCCGCGCGGCCGGCGGACGCTCCCGCGCTCTACGGCGCGAGCGTGATGCAGGTGCCAAGTTCCCGCTATGTCGAGCTGCTCTCGCGGGCCGACGTCGCGGCGCGCGGCTACGATCCGCGTATCTCCTCCGTCATTGCCGTCATCTCGGAGGAGCTGCAAGACGTGACGATCGCGACGAGCGAGGGCGTCTACGTGCGCGATCGGCGTCCGCTCTGCGCGCTCGGCATCCAATCGGTCGCCGGCGGCGCGACGCGGGGTAACGGCTACACGGGCGACGGCGCGCGCTCGAGCATCGCGTACTTCGAGGAGCGCACGCCGGAGTCGCTCGCCCTCGAGAGCGCGCGGATCGCCTGCGTGAACGCGGAGGCCGTCGCGGCACCGGCCGGCGAGACGGACGTCGTCGTCGGCAGCGGCGGCGGCGGCGTGCTGCTGCACGAAGCGGTCGGCCACGGACTCGAAGGTGATTTCAACCGCCAGAAGACCTCGCTCTACAGCGACCGCATCGGCGAACGCGTCGCGAGCGACCTCGTGACGATCTATGATGACGGAAACTTACCATGCGAGCGTGGCACGGTCGCGGTCGACGACGAGGGCACGCCCGGCCAGCACAACGTGCTGGTCGAAAACGGCGTCCTGCGCGGCTACATGCACGACCGGCTCAACGCCGGACTGATGGGCCAGCGGTCGACCGGCAGCGGCCGGCGACAGTCGTTCCGCTCGCTGCCGCAGCCGCGGATGTGTAACACGTACATGCCAAACGGTTCGTCGTCGTTCGAGGAGATCGTCGGTTCCGTGAAGCGCGGCGTCTACGCGAAGTCGTTCGCCGGAGGACAGGTCGAGATCAGCAAGGGCGACTTCGTCTTCATGGTGGCGGAGGGCTATCTGATCGAGGACGGCAAGCTGACGGCGCCGATCCGCGGCGCGAGTCTGACGGGTAACGGGCCCGATATCATGACGCGCGTCGTCATGGTCGGCAGCGACGGACACCTGGCAAGCCGGCACTATACGTGCGGCAAGGGTGGTCAATACGTGCCGGTCGGCGTCGGGATGCCGACGGTCAAGATCGCGGGCGTGACGGTCGGAGGTTCGCGTGTCGATTGATCCGCTCGATCTCGCGACGCGCGTCGTCGCCGAGGCCCGGGCCGCGGGGGCGGACGAGGCCGACGCGACCGTGACGGTCGCGCAGCGTTTCAGCGCCGAAGCGCGCGACGCGACGCTCGCGAAGCTCGAACAGTCGACGGCGCGCGCGCTCGTGCTGCGCGTCTTCACGCGCGGCGCGAAGGCGACGCTCGGCACGAGCGACCTCTCGCCGGGCGGCCTGCGCGAGCTCGTTCGCGAGGTCGTCGAGGCCTCGCGGTTCGTGGCGGCCGATCCGCTCGGCGGTCTGCCGGAGGGTCTTGCGGGGAGCGCCGTGACGGCGGATCTCGGGATCGATTTCGAAGACGTGCGGGCCCGCACGCCGGAGGGCAAGATCGAGGACGCACGCGCGCTCGAGCGGTTGACGCGCGCCTTCGACGCGCGGATCGTCAATAGCGGCGGCTCGCGCGTCGGCGACACGAGCGTCACGGTCGCGCTCGCCAACTCGCATGGCTTCACGGGTTCGTACCGCGCGACGGCCGTCTCGCGCGGTACCTCGCCGATCGCCCGGGACGGCGAGAGCAAGCGCGTCGGGTCGTACGGTTCGGCGGCCCGTTCGTATGCCGGCCTCGAGACGGTCGAGATGGTCGCGACGCTCGCGGCGCGGCGCGCGGTCGAGTCGATCGGCTCGCGCAAGCCCGGCACGATGACGGTGCCGGTGATCTTCGAACGCGACGTCGCGGCCGCCGTGCTCGGCGACCTCTTCGGCGCGCTCAGCGCCTCGAGCGTCAGTACCGGCAACTCGTTCTTCGCTGGCAAAACCGGCGAACGCGTCGGCAGCGCGCTCGCGACGATCGTCGATGACGGCCGGCTGCCCGGCGCCCTCGGCAGCTCGCCGTTCGACTCCGAAGGCGTGCCGACGCGGCGGACCGTCGTGATCGATCGCGGCGTCCTCGCGACCTACCTGTATGACACGTATTACGCACGCAAGCTCGGCGCCGCGACGACGGGCAATGCCTCCGGGGGCGGCATCGGACCGAACTCGTTCTATCTGGAGGCCGGGACGGCGTCGCTCGAAGAGGTGATCGCGGCGACGCCGCGCGGCGTGCTCGTCACGGACACGATCGGTTTTGCGACCGAGAGCGTCACGGGCACGTACAGCCGCGGAGCGCGCGGCTTCATGATCGCGGGCGGCGAGATCGCTGGTCCGATCGACGGCTTCACGATCGCGAGCAACCTGCTGACGATGCTCGCCGGCATCGACCTCGTCGCAAGCGACCTCCGGTTCGACTCGTCGATCGTCTCGCCGTCGTTTCGCGTCGCCGAGATGACGGTCAGCGGCACCTCGTAAGGTTGCCATGAAGGCCGTGCGATTTCTGTCGGCCGTGCGGCGCGAGCCGGGCTCCGCCGAGGAGAACGGGTATCCGTTCACGCTGCCGCTGATCCGCGACTTCGAACGGCTCGCGTTTCCGAGCGCCGTGACGTTCTTCGCCGGCGAGAACGGGTCGGGCAAGTCGACGCTGCTCGAAGCGCTCGCCGCGGCGAGCGGGGCAGTCGCGGCGGGCTCGCACGATATCGGGCAAGATCCGACCATGAGCGGACCGCGCCGGCTCGCGCGCGCCCTCGTCCTCGAACGCGGCGCACGCGCGGCGACGCGGCTCTTCGTGCGGGCGGAGGACGTCTTCGGCTTCGCGAGTCGCGTCGAGCTCGAGATGCGCGGCTTTCTCGAACAAGAAGAGGCTATGGACCTAGACGGGCCGATCGCGCCCGGCAGCGGCCGCGCGCGTATGCGCGCCGCCTTGCGCGGCTCGCGTCAGGCGCTCGAGGGCCGCTACGGCGAGGATCCGCACGCGCGCTCGCACGGCGAACTCTTCTTGCAACTGCTGCAGCAGCGGCTCGTGCCGCGCGGGCTCTACTTCCTCGACGAGCCCGAGACGCCGCTCTCGCCGACGCGCGTCCTCGCGCTGATCGCGACGATCCTCGGTTGCGTTCGCGCGGGATCGCAGTTCGTCATCGCCACGCACTCGCCGCTCCTGATGGCGGTGCCGGACGCGACGATCTACGTCTTCGCGGAGGGGCGGATCCGGGCCGTCGCCTACGACGACGTCGAACACGTCGCCCTCACGCGGAGCTTCTTGCAGAGCCCGGAGCGCTACCTCCGGCACCTCGCGGACTAGCCGCGCGCCTGCCGGACTGCTCGTGCGCGCGCGACGAGCGCCGCGACCTCGGGCGACTCGAGCGCCGCGACGATCGCCTCGGCGGCGCGACCGTCACCGAAGAGCGGCGGCCGCTCGGCCGGCACGGACGGCGTCCGGCGCACGGCGGCGGCGATCCGTGCCGTCTCGGCGCCGGCGAGCACGTTCCACCCGGCCTCGACCGTGTTGGTCCACTCGGTCGTGTCGCGGAGCGTGATGCACGGCGTTCCGGCGAAATAGGCTTCGCGCTGCACGCCGCCCGAGTCCGTGAAGATCGCGCGCGCGCGCCGTTCGAGCGTCGCGATCTCGAGATAGCCGAGCGGTTCGACGGGCAGGATCGCGCCTGGCAACGAAATGCTAGAGGCGTCCAGACGCGCGCGCGTTCGCGGATGCACGGGGAAGACGACGGGCCGCGGCGAGTGGGTGAACCCCGCGACGATCGAGCGCAATCGCGCCGCGACGTCCGTGTTCTCCGCGCGGTGGACGGTGAGCAGATCGTAGCCGCCGGGTTCGAGCGCGGCGAGGGCCGGCGGCAGCGTGACGGGCCGGTCCGCGGACTGCAGGAAGAGGTCGTACATCACGTCGCCGACGACGAAGACGCCCCGTTCGATGCCCTCACCGGCGAGGCGCGCCGCCGCGGCGCGATCCGTGACGAGGAGCACGTCACTGATGTGGTCGGCGACGATGCGGTTGATCTCTTCCGGCATCGTCCGATCGTACGAACGCATGCCGGCCTCGACGTGCACGAGCGGCAGCAGCAGTTGTTTTGCGACGAGGGCGCCGGCGAGCGTCGAGGTCGTATCTCCGCGGACGAGCACGAGGTCGACGTCGGCTTGGCCGATGGCGGCTGCGAGGCCCCGCATGATCTCGCCCGTCTGCGCGGGCGGCGGCAGCGAGCCGACGCCGAGATCGATCGCGGGCTCCGGAATGCCGAGTTCCGCGAAGAACCGGTCGGACATCCGCGTGTCATAGTGCTGGCCCGTATGGATCAGCAGCTCGTCATGACGCCCCCGCAGGACATGCGAGAGCACCGCCGTCTGGACGAACTCGGGTCGGGCGCCGACGATCGAGGCGATGCGCACGCGGTCCCTTCCACGAGGATTGTTCTGTGAAGTGTGCGTTTCGATGCGAGGAACGCCGATACCACAAGGTGATATGAACCGGATGTCCTCCTCGCCCCCGCCCGGCGCCTTCACGCGCGCGGGACGGCCGTGATCCAGGCGACCGCGCTCTCCGGTCTCGTTCGACGCACCGTGCCGCTCGTCGCGGTCGACCTCGACGAGCGGGAGATCGACGCGGTCACGCGCGTGCTGCGCTCAGGCCAGCTGGCCCAGGGGCCCGAGGTCCTCGCCTTCGAGGCCGAGTTCGCCGCGGCGACGGGCGCCGCACACGCGGTCGCGGTCAACTCCGGCACGGCGGCCAATCACGCGGCGCTGGCGGCGCTCGCGATCGAGCCCGGCGAGGACGTCGTCACGACGCCGTTCACGTTCGCCGCGACGTCGACGCCGATCCTGATGCAGCGCGGCATCCCGCGCTTCGTCGACATCGACCCCCGGACGTTCGACCTCGATCTCGCAGCGGCGGTCACGGCCTATCCGAAGGCCCGCGCCGCCGTGCTCGTCGATCTCTTCGGTCTGCCCTTCGATCGCACGGGCATCGAGGCGTTTCGGGCGCGCGGCGGCCGCGTGCTCGAGGACGCCTGTCAGGCGATCGGTGGCGCCCGCGGCGGCCGTGCGGCGGGCCGCATCGGCGAGGTGTCGTCGTTCTCGTTCTACGCGACGAAGAACATCTCGACTGGCGAGGGCGGCATGCTCGTCACGGACGACGAGGCGATCGCGCAGGCGGCGCGCCGCTTCCGTCATCACGGCCAAGGCGACCGGTATGAATACGTGTCACTCGGTTACAACTACCGCATGACGGACGTCCTCGCCGCGATCGGCCGCGTGCAACTCGCCCGCCTGCCCGGGATCGCCGCGGCGCGGCGCGCCAACGCCGCGACGTACGACCGCGAACTCGCCGGCATCGACGGGCTCTCGACGCCCTTCGTGCCGGCCGGCGTCACGCACGCCTACCACCAGTACTCGATCTTGATCGATGCCGAGCGCACGCGCGGCGGCGCCAAGCGCGACGACGTTCGCGCCGCGCTCGCCCAGGCGGGCGTCTCGACCGGAATCTACTATCCGACGCCGCTCCATCTGAACGCGCTCTTCGCCCGGTACGGCTACGGCCGCGGCGACTTCCCCGTCGCGGAGCGCGTCGCGACGCAGATCCTCGCGCTGCCGATCCATCCGAAGCTCGGCGCGGACGACCTCGCGCACGTCGTCGCGGCGCTCCGCGCGGCGCTCGGAGCCGCGGCATGATGAGGCGCGACGTGCGCGTCGGCGTCGTCGGCTACGGATCGATCGGCCGTCATCACGCGCGCAACCTCGCGGCGATGCCGGGCGTCACGCTCGTCGGCATCGCGGACCGCTCCGCCGAGGCGCGTGCCCTCGCGACCGACTCCGGCCACGCGACGTTCGGTTCGAGCAAGGAGCTGATCGCGGCCGGGCTCGACGCCGCAGTCGTGAGCGTTCCGACCTCGCTGCACGAAGAGGTCGCGATGGAGTTCGTCGACCGCGACATCGCGCTCCTCGTCGAGAAGCCGGTCGCGCACCGGGTCGACGTCGCGAAGCGCCTGATCCAAGCGTGTCAGGACAAGCACGTGCCACTCATGATCGGATACGTCGAACGGTACAATCCCGCGATCGAAGCGATGCGGGCCTTCATCTCCGACGGTACGCTCGGCAGGTTGATCTCGGTCAGCGCGCGGCGGGTCGGGATCATGCCGCCGCGGATCAGCGATGCGAACGTGCTCGTCGATATCGGCGTCCACGATATCGACCTCGTCGCGTTCATCACGAACGCGCGGCTCCACCTCGTCTCCGCGGTCGGCGGCAACGCCGTGCTCGACGACCGGCTGGATTATGCCATGCTGATGCTCTCGTTCAACGGTTGCGTCGCATCGATCGAATCGAATTGGATCACGCCGGTCAAGGTGCGCGAGCTCTCGATCACGGGCACGAACGGCTTCTTGCACGTCGACTACATCACGCAGCAGCTGCGCTTCGCACCGGCGCAGAGTTTCGAGCCGACGCCGACGTACGAGGCGCTCGTCGCGCAGTACGTCGCGGGGACGCTCGTCGACATCCCCGTCCAGCGGCGCGAACCGCTCGCGCGCGAGCTCGAAGTCTTCATCGCGGGCGTACGTGGTGAGGCCTTGCCGGATCCGTGGATCGCGATCGCGTCGCTGCGGATCGCGGAGGAAGCGACGAGCGCGATCGCGCGGGCGAAGCGGCTGAGCCGCATGCGCTCCGTCTCGGCGTGAGCGAGCGCCCGACCGGTATCGATCCGACCGCCTTCGTGCACGAGACCGCGACCGTCGAAGCCGGCGCCGCGCTCGGCCCGGGGACGCGCGTCTGGCATGGCGCACAGGTTCGCCGCGGCGCGCGTCTCGGCGCGCGGTGCATCGTCGGCAAAGGCGTCTTCGTCGATTTCGACGTCGCGATCGGCGACGATAGCAAACTCCAGAATTACGCGTGCGTCTATCACGGCGTCACGCTCGGCCGCGGCGTGTTCGTCGGACCGCACGCGGTCTTCACGAACGACCTCCGGCCGCGTGCGACGGACCCCGCGTTCCAGCCGCTCCGTGACGGCGATTGGACCGTCCTCGAGACGACGGTCGGCGACGGTGCGGCGGTTGGCGCCAATGCCACGATCTTGCCAGGCATCGCGATCGGGACCTGGGCGATGATCGGCGCGGGGGCGGTCGTGACGCGCGCGGTCGCGCCGTACGCGCTCGTCGCCGGCTCGCCGGCTCGCGCGCTCGGGTTCGTCTGCCGCTGCGGCGAGCGCGTCGATGCGGTGGCCCGCACCTGCGCTCGCTGCGGCGAATTGCCCGCCGGCCACCCGCTCCGCGGCTCCGCGTGACGCCGAGGCGCTCCGCGCTTCTCGCCGCGGCCCTGACGATGGTCGCCGCGATCGCGATCGGCGTCATCGCCGGTTTCGCGATCGCGCGGCGACCGGTCGCGAGCGGCGCCCGCGTCACCACGGCGTCGGCCTCCACGCTCGACTTCACGCCGGCGGCGCCGCCGTCGGTCGGCGTCCCGACGACACCCGTCCCGATCCCCTCGGAGCGCGCGCCGCTCGCCATCGCGTTTCTCGACGAGCGCACGAAGGTCGCGCTCGCGCGGCGCGTCGTCCGAGCGAAGGTCGGCGAGTGCGTCGTCGCGCGTCTGCAGCCGCAGGGCGCGAACGCCTACCGGCGGCTCGTCGGCGGCGAACGGTGGCACGCCGCGGGCGATCCGTCGGTCGAAGTGCGTCCGGGCGACGCGCCGGGCTACTGCCTCACGTGGAACGCTCCGAGCGGCCCGCAGGGCTTTGCCCTCGATGCCTCGGCCGTCGTCGCCGACGACGCCGGCACGCAGGCGCTCGGCCAGGGCCGTGCGCGCGTCATCGTGCGCGGCACGCCGAAGCCGCGGCCGGCCTCGCCCTCGCGGCCGGTCGCGCCGCGCCGCACGGCGCCGCAGCCGCAGGCGAGCGCGAACGACCAGTAGTAACCGAACCGCATGGCTTCTCCGGCGATCGGTTACACGCTCATCATGCGTCTCGAGACTGCGAACGAGACGGGTGCGTTCAACGCGCTGTCGGCGGCGATCGGCTCGGCCGGCGGTATCGTCGGCGCGGTCGACATGCGCTCGGTCGGGCGCGAGAAGACGACGCGCGACGTCAGCGTCTCCATCGCCTCCGACGCCGTCGCGAACGCCGTGCGGGCGGCCGTGCAGCGCCTCCCCGGAGTGCGGATCGTCAGCGTCTCGGACAGCACGTTCGTCGCGCATCTCGGCGGCAAGATCTACATCCAGCCGAAGATCCCCGTCACGACGCGAACCGATCTCTCGAAGGTCTACACGCCCGGCGTCGCGCGCGTCTCGACTGCGATTGCGAACGACCCGAACAAGGCCTTTCAGCTGACGATCAAACGCAACTGCGTCGCGGTCGTCACGGACGGGACGGCCGTCCTCGGCCTCGGCGACATCGGTCCGCTCGCCGCGATCCCCGTCATGGAAGGCAAGGCGATGCTCTTCAAGCAGTTCGCGAACATCGACGCGTTCCCAATCTGCCTCGATACGAAAGACGTCGACGAAATCGTCGAGACGGTCGTCCGCATCGCGCCGATCTTCGGCGGCATCAACCTGGAAGATATCGCCGCGCCGAACTGTTTCGAGATCGAGCGCCGGCTGATCGAGCGGCTCGACATCCCCGTCATGCACGACGACCAGCATGGCACGGCGGTCGTCATCCTCGCGGCCTTGATGAACGCGGCGCTCGTCGTGAACAAGCGGATGGAAGATCTCACGATCGTCGTCGCGGGCAGTGGTGCGGCCGGCACGGCGACGATGAAGATGCTCCTCGGCGCGGGTGTGCGCGACGTCATACCGGTCGACCGTGCGGGGGCGATCAATCGGACGGAAGCCTACGAAAACGACCACTGGAAATGGCTCGCGGAGCACACGAACCGCGAGAATCGCAAGGGCTCGCTCGCGCAGATGCTCGTCGGTGCCGACGTCTTCATCGGCGTCTCGGCGCCCGGGATCTTGCGTCCCGAGGATCTCGAGCGCATGAATCGCGATCCGATCGTCTTCGCGATGGCGAATCCGACGCCCGAGATCATGCCGGAAGACGCCGCACCATACGTGACCGTCATGGCGACGGGACGCTCCGACTTTCCGAATCAAGTCAACAATCTGCTCGCGTTTCCGGGCATCTTCCGCGGCGCGCTCGACTCGCGTGCGAGCCGCATCACGGAGAACATGAAGCTCGCGGCGGCGCGCGCCATCGCCTCGATCATCACGGACCAGGAGCGTGGGCCCGAGTACGTCGTGCCGAGCGTCTTCGACACGCGCGTCGTCGACGCGGTCGCGCGCGCGGTCGCCCGGGCCGCCGGTGAGGACGGGGTCGCGCGCCGGGGTCTGATGGCGGCGGACCCCGGCGAGACGACCGAGGCGGAGGCCGTTCCCGCCGTCTGAAATGGCGCGGGACCCATAACGTCCGGCCCGCGTTCGTCCGAAACTCACCGTATGACGATCTCCGCGACCGCCCGCGTCCTCATCATCGAGGACGACCCGGATATCGCTTCGTTCGAGCGGCAGTTTTTGACGCGTAGTGGTTACGACGTCCGCATCGCCGGCACGGGGCGCGAAGGTCTCTCGATGATCCCGGCCTACAAACCGGAGGTCATCCTGCTCGACATCGGTCTGCCCGATATGTCGGGCCTGGACGTCTGCACGCAGATCGCGGAGCAAGCCGACGCCTACATCTTGATGGTGAGCGGGCACTCGGGTGAGGACGTCAAGCTGACGGGCCTCGGCCTCGGAGCGGACGACTTCATCACGAAGCCGTTCTCCGGCAACGAACTCGTCGCGCGGATCGCCTCGTTCCTCAGGCGCCGCGAGAAGGCGCGGTCGCGCGAGCACGACGGGCGTCTCAAGCTCGGCGATACGACGCTCGTGCGCGACCATCACACGCTCGAACGCGACGAGTCGTCGGTCCCGCTGACCGCCCTCGAGTTCCGGCTGCTGTGGTTCCTCGGCGAAGGTGACGGGAGATTGCTCACGCGCGCGCAGATCCTCGAGTGTGTGTGGAACGACGTCTCCGGCGTGCCGACGCGCGTCGTCGACGTGCACGTCGCGGCGCTGCGCAAGAAGCTCGGCGAAGTCGGAGCGGGGATGTCGATCGCCTCCGTCCGCGGGATCGGCTACCGGCTCGACACCTGAGACCGGCCGCGCCTGCAACAGGCGTGCGTAGCAGCGCGTTTACGGGAGGGTGCTGCTCTTCGCGCTCGCCGCCGCCGCTCTGCCGCCCGCCGCCCTCCCGACGGCGGAGGACCTTTTCGGGCGCGTGCGTGCCGCGCTGCTCGCGCGCCGGTATCCGACGGAGATCTCGTACGCCGTCACGGTCGAAGGCTACGACGGCAGGGCCTGGCAAGGCCGGACCTACGACAGCTTCGACTTTCCGGCACGCGGTGAGATCCGCGTGCGCTCGCTCAGCCGCGAAGAGAACGCCGATCCGTACCATCCCAAAGAGTTCGGCGTCTCGATCTTCGGCTTCGGGACCTCGCGAGGCGCGGATGCGCCGCCGGATCCGATCGGCGTGCCGCGCCTCTCCCCCACGTACGCCTTCGGCCTCGTGCCGGCGCCGCGGCCGGTGCCGGTGCTTCCCGCCCCGCTGCCCTCAGGTGCGCCCCAGCTGATCGGAAGCGCCGCCGCGATCGCGAAGATCTACACGGTCGCGCTCGTCGGCCCCGAGGACGTGAACGCGATCCCGTGCTGGCACCTCAGCCTCAAGCCGGTCGGCAATCCCGGGACGTACCGGGTGCGCGATATCTGGATCGACCGCGTCTCGGCCGAACTCGTCCGGTTGAAGACGGACGGAAACTTCACGGCTAAAGTGACCGGCAAAGGTCTCTGGACGGTCGACTACGCGCGCGATGCCGAGGGTTCGTGGTATCTCGCGAGCGAGACGTCGGACGGCTCGGTCGAGACGGACGACGTGAGCTACCAGCGCATGCGGGTCCGGTTCGTCGACGTGAAGCGCGATCTGCGCGAGATCTACGACGTCGGCGTCCCGAGCGAGTCACTCGTCTATCTCTTAGAACCGTAACTCGCCGTGCCCCGCCGGGTACGCATCTATCGGAGGCCCTCACGTGGACTCGAGCGACCACGAGGTCATTGGTAAGATCGGACGCGTCACGGGGGCGATTGCACCCAAGCGAACCGGCGAGGTCATGCTCCCGGTGCGTGGCGGGAGCGAGTCGTTCCACGCGTACGCGATGGCCTCCGAGGAGACGTTCGATCGCGGTGATCGCGTCATCGTCGTCGAATATCACCCCCCTCGCACCGTCATCGTCTCGCGCGCCTGAGCGGCGCCGCGCTGCGCGAGTCAGGAAGAGTCGTCATGGTTTTGGAATCGAATGTCCTCCTGAGTTCTCTTGTGGCGGTGCTCGGCGTCGTCGTGCTGTCGATCGTGCTGTTCCGCGCGATGTGGCGCGTCGCGGAGCCGAACGAGGCGCTGATCATTTCGGGCTTCCGCTCGCGTCCCGAAGTCGGCGCCGAGAGTATGGGGTTCAAAATTGTCACGGGTCACGGCACGATGGTCGTGCCGGGCGTGCAGGTCGTACGGAAGCTCTCGCTCGATCTGAACGAGGCGGAACTCTCCGTCGACTGCGTCACGCAACAGGGTATCCCGGTCCATCTGAAAGCGGTCGTGATCTACAAGGTCGGCGACGATTTCGCCTCGATCGCGAACGCCGCGCGGCGCTTCCTCGACCAGCAGGATCGCATGAACACGCGCATCCAGAACGTGTTTGCCGGACATCTTCGTGCCATCTGCGGCAGCCTGACGATGGAAGAGCTGATTCGCGAGCGCGACAAGCTGACGGAGGCGACCCGCAGCGCCGCCGGCATCGAGATGGAGAAGCTCGGTCTCGTCATCGATTCGTTGCAGATCCAAGAGATCGAAGACCCGACGGGCTACATCCAAGCGCTCGCGCGGCCGCACGCGGCCGCCGTCCAGAAAGACGCGCGCATCGCGCAGGCGCATGCCGACCGCGAGGCGACCGAGACGGAGCAGCAATCGGTCGCGATGAAAGCGCAAGCGATCCGCGATAGTGAGATCAAGCAGGCGCAGTTCCAGGCCGATATCGATCAGGCTAGCGCGCACGCGAAGCTCGCGGGGCCGCTGGCGGAGGCGACGGCGCGTCAAATGGTCGTCGTCGAGGAGACGAAAGTCGCGCAGCTCCAGGCCGAGCGGCGCGAACAGGAGCTGCAGGCGACGGTTCGCAAGCCCGCCGACGCCGCGGCGTACGAGAAGCGCACGCAGGCCCAAGGTCAGCGTGATGCCGACATCGCGGCGTCGGAGGCGCGGGCGCGTCAGGTCGAACTGCAGGCCGAGGCCGATGCCAAGCGCGTGCGGTTGAGCGCGACCGCCCAGGCCGAGGCGACGCGTCAGATCGGCGACGCCGAGGCGGGCGCGACGCAGGCGCGCGGTCTCGCCGAAGGCAACGCGATCAAGGCGAAGCTGCTCGCGGAGGCCGATGCGATCCGCGCCCGGGCGGAGGCCCTCGCGCAGAATCAAGACGCCGTCATCGGTCAGTCGCTCGCGGAGAATTGGCCCGCAATCGTCGCGGCGGCCGCGAAGTCGTTCGATAACGTCGATCAGATGATCGTGCTCAACGGCGCGACCGGCGTGAGCGAGATCATCGCCCAGGTGATGACGCAGGGTGCGACCGGACTCAGTCTCGCCCGAAAATTGCTAAAGGAATCGACGCCGTCCGCGAACGGAGAACGCACGGGATGAGCTTTTGGCGACGTCTGTTCGGCTTTGCCTCCGTGAAAGCCGAAGCCGCAATGGACCGGCTCGAGCAGCCCGCGGAGACGCTCGAGTCGGCCTTTCGGAAGCAGCTCGCCGCGCTCGACGATGCCCGCCGAGGCGTCGCGGACGTGCTGACCGCGGAAAAGCGGCTCGAGATCGAAGCGCAGGCCCTGCTCAATAGCGTCGAACGCTACCGCGCGGCGGCGCACGCTGCGGTCGATGCGGGTGATGATGAGGCGGCGCGTCGCGCGCTCGGCCGCGAGGAGTTCGCGCTCGCGCAGCGCGAGCGGCTACTCGCGCAGGCCGCCGAGATCCGCGCGCACCGCGTCTCGCTCGAGTCGACGGTCGAGAAACTGCGCATGCGCATCGATCTCTTTCGCACGGAGAAGCTCGCGCTCGGTGCGCGGCTGACCTCGGCGCGAGCGACGGTTCGCGCGAGCGAGATGCTCGGCGGGCTCTCGACCGACTCAGCCGAGATCGCGCGTTCGGTCGAACGCGCCCGCGATCGCGTCGTGCAGGCGCAGGCTCGTGCGGAGGCGCTCTCGCAGCTCGCGAGCGCGGACGATCCCGTGCAACCGGTCGACCCCGCGCGTATCGACGCGCGGCTCGACGCGCTCAAAGGGCTGCCGCCCCCGCGCGAATGATGCCGCCGTCCGGCGAGGCCGACGCGGCGTCTCGCCGAATGGCCTGGCCTCGTGAGTACACGCCTCTCGATCGCACTCGTTCTGCGCCGCACGCTCGGCGCCGCTCTCGTCGGGACGCTCGCACTCGGTGCGGGCACCTCGGCTCCCGCGCAGAACGCGCGGGTCGCGCCGCCGCCGGTCGTCTTCGATGCACCCGCGCGCGATCTGCCGGCGGGCTCGTACGGTCGCGATCCGTTCGCGCGCGTCCTGCCGTCGGGACGGCTGCTTCGCCCGGCGGGGCTGAGCGTCGTTACGGGCATGAACGCGCTCGGCGTCGCGCTCTCGCCCGACGGCCGATACGCGATCGTCACGAACGACGACGAGCGTCAGAGCGACGCCGTCTCGGCGCTCGATCCGCTGACCATGGGCGGCTATTCGCTCGCGGTCGTCGACGTCGCGTCGATGGCGGTCGTGAGCCGCTATCGCGATCCCGACGCGCGTTTCTTCGCCGGCATCGCGGCGGTTCGCGATCCCGCGAATCCCGGCGCCACGCTCGTGCTCGCCTCGGGCGGGCCGACCGACGTCGTCTATCTCTTCTCGCTCGGCGCGAACGGCACGCTCGTGCCCGACGCGACCGCGCCGCAGATCCCCGTCCCGGCCCCGGCCGACCAGCGGCTCGCCGATTACGGCAAGGCGTTTCCAGGCCCGATCGCCGTCGGTCCCGACGGCCTGCATGCCTACGTCTCGGACAATCTCGGCAACAACGTCGCGACGATCGATCTGCGCGCGCGCCGGCTCGCCGGAAAGCCTGCCGCCGTCGGCTTCTTTCCGTTCGGCATCGCCGCGACGCGCGCCGGCGTCTTCGTGACAAATGAAGGCCTGACGGCCTACGGTATCGCGGCCGCCCCGACGGTCGCCCCGCCGTTCACGAACGTCGCGGTCGACCCGGAGCACGCCTCGTCGCTCTCGATCGTCCCGACCGGAAGGGACGGGGCGCTCGCCGAGACGCAGGTCGCGAACCTGCCGATGGATCCGCATCCGGACGGCCTGCGCGTCGTCGGCGGCGCGCATCCGTCGGCCATCGTCGCCTCACGCACGAAGCCGTACGTCTTCGTCGCGATGACGAACGTCGACCGCATCGCGACGGTCGCGTACGCGGGCGGCCTCCCGCACGTCATCGGCGGCACGGAGCTCCGGCTCTTCGACCGCGGACCGTACGGCACGCAGCCGAGCGCGCTCGCGCTGAGTCCGGATGACAAACGGCTGTACGTCGCGCTCGCCGGGATCGATGCGATCGCCGTGCTCGATGCGACCGACCCGCGGCACCTGCACCGGCTCGGACTCATTCCGACGGGCTGGTATCCGACGGCGCTCGCGCTCTCGCGCGACGGCCGCTATCTCTACGTCGCGAACGCGAAGGGTCTCTCGCACGACGTTCACTTCACCGGCGGCGGCCGGCTCGAGACCAGCGCCGCGGGCCGCGTCCTCGCCTCCTCGGGCGACAGTAACACGATTTGGTCAACGCTCGAACGGATCGACCTGAAGCGGACGAGCCTGCTCGCGACGACGCCGGTGACGCTCGCGAACCAGCGCGTCGCGCGCCGCATCCGCTCGAACCCGGTCGTGCCGCAGCTCTTCGGGACGCTCGGATCGCCGATCACGCACGTCGTCGAGATCCTCGAGGAGAACAAGACGTACGATTCGATGCTCGGCGACCTCACGGATGCGGCGGGTCGCCCGTACGGGCCCGGCGATCCGTCGCTCGTCTCGTTCGACACGACCGTCACGCCGAATCTGCACGCCCTCGCGCGCACGTTCGCGCTGCAGGGGAACTTCTTCGCCGACGCCGAGGAGTCGGACGCAGGGCATCAATTCGTCGCAGGCGGCATCGCGAACGATTACACGGAGCGCACGCTGCTCGTCAAGAGCGGCCGGCGACCGCTCGTCAACAAGAACGAAGATCCGGAGGATTACCCGCGCGCCGGCTACATCTTCAATTCACTCGCCGTGCGCGACCGGAGCTTTCGCGACTACGGCGATCTGATCCGGACCTCCGGCTACGACGAAGGCCAGGCCGAAGATCCGAAGACGGACGATCCGAACTTCGCCGGCATCGCCGATGCGAGCGCCCCGACGAAGGGCTTCGGCGGTCTCTACTCGCTCGACGTCCCGGCGCTCGGCGTGCTCGGGACGCACATCGACCGCGACTACCCAGGTTGGAATCTGCGCATCCGCGACGTGCGGCGTGCGAGCGAGTTCGTTCGCGACTTCGACCCGCTGGCAAAGGCCGATCAGATGCCGGCCTACACGTACATCTGGCTGCCGGCCGATCACGGCGGTGCCGGCAAGAACATTCCGCCGCTGGCGGAGGAGGTCGCGGACGGCGATCGGGCGCTCGGGAAGATCGTCGAGTACCTGACGCATCTGCCGCAGTGGTCGACGACCGCGATCTTCATCGAACCCGACGACGCGCAATCGACACGCGATCACGTCGACGAACACCGGTCGTACGCGATCGTCGTCTCGCCGTACGCAAAACATCACTATCTCGGCATGCATCACCTCTCGACCGTCAGCGTGCTCAAGACGCAGGAGGAGCTGCTCGGCCTGCCCGCGCTCTCGCTCGGTGACGCACTCGCGAGCGACCTGCGCGACTCGTTCGCCGTCGAGCCCGACGTCACGCCGTTTACGGCGATCGCGGCGCCGGCGCAGACGGCGAGCGCCGAGGGCGCGCGGATCGCGGCGTTGATCGAGCGCACGGATCAGCGTTCGGCGGACGCCGACGGCCGGCGACTCGCGCGCCTCGTCGACTATTCGCGCCGCGCGGATCGCCTCGCGGCGCGGCGCGCGTCGTACGCGCCGGCCGTCTACGCCCTCGCGCAGCGCGACCTCTACCGCGCCGCCCTCCGGGTCGTCGAGTGAGCGTTCACGGGCCCGCGACGGAGGCGCCGCGCGCGCCGTTCGTCCGCACGGACGACGGGCTCGTGCGCGCCGCGATCGTCACCGCGCCGTCGGCCGCGATCGATCGCGCGGTCCCGATCCACGGCGAACCGCACGCGATTCCCGAACGGGCGCGCGAGCAGCACGAGATCTTCGTCGGCCGGCTCCGTTCGTACGGCATCACCGTCGCCAGGGCCGCGACGGACCGCGCCGCACCGTCGCGGCCGGGCGCGAGCGACGCCGAGAGCACGATCGTCCAAGACGCGGCCGTCGTCTTCGCGGACGGCGCCTTCCTCATGCGGCCGGCGGAGCCCGCGCGGCGCGGCGAGATCGACGCGGTTGCGGCGGCGCTCGAGCGCGCCGGTGTGCCGATCGTCGGCCGCATCGCCGCGCCCGGCCTGCTCGACGGCGGCGACGTCCTCGTCTCGGGCGACACGCTCTTCGTCGCACGCTCGCAGCGCCGCGCGGCGCAGGTCGGCGTCGCGTCGTTCGTCCACGGCAACGATCTTGGCCGCGAACAGCTCGCGTCGTACGCGCGCGGCACGGGCCTGCAGGTCGTCGAGGTCGACGTCGCCTCGACCGTCCGTCGCCTGCGCTCGGTCGCAACCGCCGTCGCGGATGACACGATCTTGCTCGCGCCGGGACTGCTGGACGCGACCGTCTTCGGCGGTCGCCGGCTTATCGTCGCGCCACCGGGCGAAGAGTACGGCGCGGGCGTGCTCTCACTCGGCGGCCGGCGCGTGATCGCGAACCTGCGCTTCCGTACGCTGATTCCGCTGCTGCGCAAGGCGAAGATCGCGGTCGACGCGATCGACTTGTGGGAGTTCGGCAAGATCGGGGCGACGCCGTCGTCGCTCGTGCTCGTCTTCAAACGCGGCTAGGCCGGTGCGGGTCGCGGTTCTCTCGGATATCCATGGCAATCTGCGCGCGCTCGAAGCCGTCCTCGCCGACCTCGAACGCGAGGGCGGCGCCGACCGCATCGTCGCCGCGGGCGATCTCTGTCTCGACGGCGCGCGCGGCCGCGAGGTGCTCGACCGGCTCGCCGCCGCCGGCGCGTCGGCGCTACGCGGCAACTGCGACCGGTACATCGCCGAAGGCGACGACGAGGGTGAAGAAGACGAGATCGCGTGGCAACGCGCCGAGCTCGGCCCGGAGCGCGTCCGGTTCCTCGGCGACCTGCCCTTCGCGATCCGGATCGGGGTGGGGGCGGACGCGCTGCTCGTCGTGCATGCGAACCCGAAGAACGACGACGAGCACCTGCGGCCGGATGCGGACGACGCGACGCTCGAACGGCTGACGGCGGAGGTCCCGGAGCGCACGATCGCCTTCGGCCACCTGCACGTGCCGTTCGTGCGGACGTGGCGCGACCGGACGTTCGTCTGCGTCTCGTCGTGCGGCTTACCGAAAGACGGCGATGCGCGCGCGTCCTACGCGATCTTCACGCAACGCAGCGGCGGCTGGCAGATCCGCCCCCGGCGCGTCGACTACGACGTCGAGAAGGCGGCGCGCGATCTCGAGAAGAGCGGTATGCCCGGCGTCGACAAACGCATCCGAACGCTGCTCCGGCATCGTTATAGAGATCTGCATGGCCTCGTCACCTGAATTCGCGCTCGACGTGTCGCATCTCGTCAAGCGCTACCACGACTTCACCGCCGTCGACGATCTGTCGTTCCAAGTGCGCGCCGGCGATTTTTTCGCATTTCTCGGACCGAACGGTGCGGGCAAGACGACGACGATCAACGCGATCGTCGGTCTCGCGCGCGTCACCTCGGGCTCGATTACTATTTTCGGTCATGACACCGTCACGGATTGGCGCGCGGCGCGCCGGCTGATCGGTCTTGCGCCGCAGGAGTACAACTTCGACCGCTATCTCAGCGTGCGCGACGTGCTGCTCTTCCAAGCCGGCTACTATGGCCTTCGCGGCCGGGCCGTCGAGGCGCGCGCCGACGAGCTGCTCGCGCGGTTCGACCTCAGCTCGAAGGCGAACGACACGTTCACGAAACTCTCGGGCGGCATGAAGCGGAGGCTCTCGCTCGCGCGCGCGCTGATCCACGAACCGCAACTGCTGATCCTCGACGAGCCGACCGCGGGCGTCGACGTCGAACTGCGCATCGAGCTCTGGGATCTGCTGCGGGCGCTGAACGCCGGCGGCATGACGATCGTCCTGACGACGCACTACCTCGAAGAGGCCGAGGCCCTCTGCCGGAATATCGCGATCATCGAGGGTGGCAAGATCGCGGCCTTCGAGACGACGAGCGGTCTGCTCGCGCGCGGTGGCCCGAGCTCGCTCGTCGTGGAAGTCGATCGCGTGCCGGCCGAACTGCCGGTGGAACTGCACGCGCTCGGCCGCGTGAGCGTCGAGGGCAACGTCGTCACGGTGCACGACATCACGGCGGCGCGCGTGCCGGCGGCGCTGGCTGCGCTCGCGTCGCGGTACGGGTTCGAGAACGTCGAGTTCAAGCGCGCCTCGCTGCAGGACGTGTTCCTCGATCTGGTGCGCAAATGATGGGCAACACGGTCGGTTTCCAGACGCTCGTCTGGCGAGAGATGGTCAGGACGAACAAGGTGATCAACCAGGTCGTCTGGCCTCCCGTCATCACGACCGCACTCTATATCGTCGTGCTCGGCTTCGGACTCGGGACGAAGGTCGTCTCGCTCGGCGGCGTGCCGTACGCGGCCTTCCTCGTGCCCGGCCTCGTCATGCTCCAAGTGATCGGCGAGACGTACGGTGAGTCGTCGAGCTCGCTCTTCCAAGGCCGCTTCCTCAACTCGATCCAGGAGGTGCTGATCGCGCCGCTCTCCGCAATCGAGATCGTCGGCGCGCTGCTCCTCGCGGGCGTCTTGCGGGCGCTGCTCATCGCGGCGCTGATCGTCGCGATCGCCTTCGCGCTCGTACGCGTGCTGCCGCTGGACTGGCCGCTCGCGATCACCATGATCGCGGTCGTCGCCGTGCTCTTCGGCTCGCTCGGTATCATCTTCGGTCTGCTCGCGGAGAAGTTCGAGCACATCGCCGCGCTCACGACGTTCGTGATCACGCCGCTCGTCTTCATCGGCGGCGTCTTCACGTCGAGCAGCGTGCTGCCGCCCGCGATTCGCGCCGTCTCGCTCGCGAATCCGATGGTCTACATGATCGACGGATTCCGGTACGCCTTCACGGGCCGCAACTCGGCGGATATCCCGATCGGCATCTCGCTCGGCCTGACGACGCTGCTCGCGATCGTCGCCGCGGGCGTCGCCCTCCGCATGACGGCACTCGGCATCAAACTGCGCACGTAGCGACGTCGCTTGCTCGTTCCTGCGAACGGAGCAACACAGGATTTGTCGCCGCGTCGATCGAAAATTGCGCGGCAAAGATTCGCTCTTTGCGCCGCATCACGGTGCCGTAAGGAAGGACAATTTTACGTTCGACCTCTTCGAGATTCCGGATGTATCGTCTGCAATTCAATCGCCGTCCGCTCTGCTTGCGAGGCAGCGCAGCTTTGTCAGGCGTCGTTCTTCGGGGCAATCCGCTCGTTTTGAGGCGCTCTCCCATTGAGGCCGATCGGGGACGCGTGGTTCGTCGTATCGCTCGTCCTGGCGCTCGCCGGTTGCGACAATCCGCATCACGGTTTCTGGGCGACCGACCAAGGCGGCACGATCGATGTCTACGTGCGAAAGACGTATCTTGAAGCTCGGGGAAACGATATCACCGGTGATCAACCGGGCGGTAATGTCGACTTGACAATCGTCGGGACTTATGGAGGCGATTATCTTGCGACCGACTATCCCCGTTCGTCACCTCTCGGTGTTAATGGAACGGTGTATTTTTCGACCGCAAGCGGATGCTGCGCCCGTCCTTTGTTGGTCTCAGTCGCGGACCGTACGGTGCCGAATTCAATTTCCTTCAGGGCTGGGATCGGTGTTGATGAGGGCGATTTTAACCCTGACGGAAGTCGAAACGTTTATAAGGTAGACATTTATAATGTCGTAACCTTCCCTGTCGATGATGATGAGTACATGAGGCTCCACAATTTGGGCATCGAGCATCATCCTGCCATCGCGTCCTTAACACGGGATTTTTTCGGCAATGCGTTCGTCGCTCGTTTGCGGCTGGCGACCGCGGCCGAGATCCATCGGATGGCGCCGATCGCCGCGCGAGGCCTGCCCGCGTCCATACCCTGAGTCGCCGCAACCCTCGCTCGGTCGGCAGACTCAGGAGTGGGGTGCGGGTGAGGCGACCGGCGCGCCGAGCTTCAGCCGCGATCCGCGCTGGACGACGTACGCGTCGGCCGCCGTATTGAGGATCGCTTTGCGCGCGAGCTTGAAGTGGACGCTCTCCATACCGCGCGCGAGATTCGGCGCCATCTCCGCCGGGATGCGGGCCTTCGCCCAGGCTTCGATCTCATCCGCCGGTGCGGCGTTCCACGCTCCGTCCGGCACGTACTGCGCGATCGCGATCGGCTCGAAGGTTCCGAGCGGCTTCAGCAGCCGGTCCGTGTTCGCGACGAGCGTCGTCCACGACAGGCGCGGGTTGTAATCGCCGACCGCACGAACGAGAAAGGGGCGCATGCTCTCCTCTTGCGGCGGGATCTCGCTCGAGAGCGCGATCGCGATCGCCTGCTTTGCGAGCTCCGGATCGCGCACGTGCATCAAGGCGACGTAGTTGCGCCGGCTCTCCGACTCGTTCTTCGAGGCTTTGGCGAGCGCGTGCAGCTGATCGAACGTTGTCTGGTCGGCATTTGCCGCGACGACGTTCGTCACGATCCCCTGCTGATCCGGCGTGAGCGAGGCCGGGGTCTTCAGGTAAGTCGCGAACCGCGCCTTCGCCTCGACGATCGTCGCCGGATCGCCCCATTCGCCGAGATCTCCGAGCACTTGGCTGCGCAAGTCGATCGTGCCGGGCGTTTCGTCAGGCTTTGCATCCCAACCGAGCTGTTTTGCGAGTGGTGAGAGAACGCCGCGGGCGTATGATGTGAAGGCGTCATAACCGGCCGTGCCGCGCTCGCCGTATTCGATCGTGCCGAGCGACGTCGCGACCTGGCTCCACGCGCGACTGTCGAGGCCCGGTCCCATCGCGGAGACGAGCCCGAGGTACGCCGATAGCGGCGCCTGGCCGGAGCTGCCGAGGGCCCACTGGTCGTCGAGGAGTGCGATCTTGTCACCGTCCGGCAGCGAGCCGAACTGGGCGCGATTCGTCGCGAGCGTCGCGTCGTCGTAGCTCGCGCGGTAGAACCCGACGGCGTCCGCATCGATGCTCAGTGGCTCCCCGCAGCGTCCCGCGGCGACGCTCTGACCATCCGTTGTCAAGAGCACGGACTGCGGCGTGCCGGTCGCGCCCGAGCGGATGACGAGCGGTACGTTCCAATGCGAGGCGGCCGTGTCGGAGCCCGAGAGCAAGAAGCGCCGCTGCGAGAGCGCGATCGTGCGCGCGCCGTCCGCAGCGCAGGTCGCCGCGGCACTCACGATCGGAAAGCCGGCCTGCGTCGTCCACTCGTTCGAGAGCGCGCGGACGTCCTTCCCGCTCGCCGCGCCGAGGGCGGCCCAGAGGTCGGCGGTCGTCGCGTTCGAGAACGCGCGACTCTTCATGTAACGGCGCACGCCGTCGCGAAAGACGTCGGGGCCGAGATAGGCCTCGAGCATGCGCAGGAATGCCTGACCTTTGCTATACGTGATCTCGGGGTCGAAGGCGTTCTCCGCTTGCAACTCGTCCGTCACGTGGACTTGGATCGGATGCGAGGTGAGCCGGGCGTCGGCGGACATCGCACCCTCTTTGTCTTCGTCCTGATGCTCCCACCACTTCCAGGTCGGATTGCGCACGTCGGTCTCCTTCGCCGACATCCACGACGCGAAGCTCTCGTTGAGCCAGAGATCGTCCCACCAGCCCATCGTCACGAGGTCGCCGTTCCACTGATGCGCCATCTCGTGCGCCTGGATCGAGTAGACCTCTTGCTTCGCGCCGACCGTGCTCGAGGGCGTCACGAGGAGCGTCTGATCGTTATAGGTGATCGCGCCCCAGTTCTCCATCGCGCCTTGGAAACCGCCGGGGATCGCGATCGAGTCGAGCTTCGGCAGCGGAAACGGAAAGCCGAAATAGTCGTCGTAGTCGGCAAGGATCTGCTGAGCATTCGCGAGGGCGTACGCGCCGTCGTTCTCTTGGCCGCGCACGGCCCACACGCCGAACTTCGTACGCGGGCCCGTCGCCTGGATCTCGGCGATATCGCCCGCGGTGAACTCGACGAGATACGACGGCATCTTCGGCGAGGTCTCGAAGGTCGTCGTCGCGAGCGCGCCGTGCGCGACGTGCGAGGCGATCGGCATGTTCGAGGTCGCGTTCCACTTCGAGGGGATCGTGGCGCTCAGCGTGTAGGTCGCTCGGAACGCCGGCTCGTCCCAGCACGGGAACATGCGCCGGGCGTCGGTCGATTCGAACTGCGTCGAGAGGAGGACTCCGCTTTTGCCGCCGGGCGCCGCGTACGGCTGGTAGAAGAGACCTTGCGGCGTCCCTTCGACGAGCTTCGCCGTGTAGCGCATGGCAAGTACGTGCCGTCCGGGCTTCGCCGGGGCGGCGAGCGTCACGGTCGCGAGCTGCGTCGCATCCGTCGTCTTCGCCGATGCGACGGGCGCACCGTCGAAGGTCACGTGCTGCAACTTCACGCCGAGTTCGTTGAAGACGATCGTGCGCTCGGAGCGACGGACCGTCAGCGTGACGGACTCCGTGCCGGCGATCGTCTTCTGCGCGAGGTTCGGAACGATGGCGATCCGGTAGGCGGTCGGTACGACGTCCTTCGGCAAGCGGCCCGGCGCGCGGTCGAACGAGAACGGCGCCTCCGAGGCGGCCGGAGCCGACGCGGCTCCGAGCGGTGCGGGCGCAGTGGCGATGAGCCAGGCCAGGGAGAGCGCGATCGAACCGAGCATCATCGCGGGTGCTACGGGTGCAGGAGTGCGCGCCCCTGCGACGGGGCATCGGCGGCCCGGCTCGCGAAGTGTGCGGGATGAACACGAGGAGCATCCCCGCAGCCGCGCTCGCGACGGCCTTCGCCTGCGCGTCGGCCGGGGCGTCGCTCGTGCCCGCAAGGGCACAGGCTCCGGCTCCGATGGCCGGGACGTCGCTGCCGGCGCCTGCCTCGGCCGGCTCCGCCACGCCGTTTCCGGCGCTCACGGGCCCGCAGCTCGGCGAGCCCGCCCCCGCGTTCGCGCTCAAGACGATCGACGGCCGCATGGTCTCCCTCGACGCCTATCGCGGCAAGACGCTCGTGCTCAACGTCTGGGCGACGTGGTGCCCGCCGTGCCGCATGGAGATGCCGCAACTGATCTCCGCGTACGCCGCGCTCCGCAAGACGAACGTCGAAGTGCTCGGCGTCGATACGACCGAGCAGGCGCCGATCGTCCGTGCCTACGTCTCCTCGAAAAGCGTTCCGTATCCGCAGGCGCTCGATAGTGAGAAAACGTTCGCGAAGGCCTACGACGTGCAGTACTTTCCGACGACGTACGTCATCGATCCGCAGGGCGTGCTCCGCGCGCGCTATATCGACCAGCTCGGACCGCAGCAACTCGCGCAGCTCGTAGCGGGCGGCCGCGAGAGCCGGAACGTCTCGATCCTCTCGCCGCTCCAGACGAAGATCGACGGCATCCTCTCCGATCCGTCGCTGACGTTCGACGGTGACGCCGCGAGCGTCGCTGCGAACGCGAAGCGCGCCGCCGATGCGATCGCCGCCGCCGAGAAGGCTACGGACGACAGCGATCCCGCGAAGGGCATGACGGTCGACCTGCTGCGCACCCGCGCCGAGGAGCAGGCGCTGCGTACGCGCGCGACCGACGCACTCGCGAAAACCTCGCCGAACGACGCGGACAAGATCGTGCTAGGACTGCTGCGTGGAGGCGGGGACGCGGATCGCGAGGCCTGGGACGACGCGCTGAACGCCTACGGCGACGTGCTCGCGCTCGATCCGAAGAACGAAGACGCCCTCGCCGGCACGGCGCTCGCGGCCGGCCGTCTCGGAAATGACGGCACGCAGATCGAAGCCGACGTCAAACTCTCCGCGCTCCATCCGAACGCGGTCGAACCGCTCGTCGATCTCGGCATCGCCCTCGGCCACGCCGGGCGCTTCGGCGACGCCTACGCGACCTTCGACACCGCGACGACGATCGGCACCGAGAAGCTCGAAGCGAATCCGAAGAACGCGAAGACGCTGCGTACGCTCGCGTGGGCCTATCTGTACGAGGGTCGCACGCACGCGAAGGGCGGCGACGTCGCGAAGGCACGCCTCGCGTATGCGCGCTCGCTCTCGCTCGCGACGAAACTCCCGGCGAACGACGAGCGCCACGACATGTATCTCGAAGAGAATCAGGAAGCGCTCGTCGCACTCGACCTCGGCGGGCCGCCGGGCGCGACCTCGCTCACGCTCGTACCATGGACCGGGCCCGCGCTGCCCGGCAGCGTCCCGCATACGATCAAATACCGGCTGACGGTCGCGGGCGCCGCCGGCCGGATGGTCGCTTTGGAGACCGCGGGCGTCCCGAGCGGCTGGATCGCATCGTTCTGCACGGACAAGATCTGCTCACCGTCCCGCGTGAGCGTCGGCATCCCGCCGTCGGGCGTCAAGGTGATCGAGTTCCAACTCGTGCCGCCGAACGCGCGCGCGACGCACGCGAGCGTTCGCATCCTCACGACCGCCGGCGGCAAGACCGCGAGCGCCTCGACCTAAACGAAGAACGGGTTGTGCGCGCGCTCCTCGGCGATCGTCGACGGCGGCCCGTGGCCCGGCATGACCTTGACGTCCGCGTCGAGTGTTAGCAGTTTCTTGTTCGCGTTCGAGAGGATGTCGGCGTACGTCGAGCGGTCGCCGAACGCGCCGCCGACGCTGCCGGCAAAGAGCGTGTCGCCGGTGAAGACGACGTCGCCCGCGAGGTAACACGTCGACCCGTCGGTGTGGCCGGGGGTGTGCAGCGCGACGAATGCGCCCTCGCCGAAGGGCACGCGCTCGCCGTCGGCGACCGTCGTCGCCTCGCGCGCGAGGTCGCCGATCGCGAACGCGTCGACCGCGTGCACGACGATCGTCGCCTGCGGGTGAGCCGCTTTGACCGCGCCGGCCGACTCGCAGTGGTCGGCATGTTTGTGCGTGATGACGATGTACCGTAGCGCGTACGTCGTCGCCGCGACCGCGTCCAGCAGCGACTGCGGGTCACCCGCCGGATCGATCAGCGCGACCGTGCGATCCGTCTCGGAGAGCAGCAGATAGCCGTTGGATTCGGGGGTCGAGAATTGACGATGGTGGCGGACGTTCGCGGGCAACGTGACGTGCGGATGCCAGCGCTCGGCCGCGCTGTCGGCGAACTTCGCGGGATCGAGCCGGAGCGCGCGGGCGAGCCTCTCCGCCTCTTCGTGCGAGGGCACGGCGTCGCCGCGCGTCCAGGCGGCGATCGAGGCAGCCTCGAGCGAGGTTGCCGTCGCGAGGGCCGCGTCGTCGAGCTTCGCGCCGCGCTTTGCCTTGCGGAGGACGTCGACGAATTCATCTTCGAGCATGCGCTCCGGCTTCGTCGGGCTCTCGGGCAGACCCGTCCGCAACCCGGGGGAGCCCGCGACCCGTCGAAGGGTCGCATATGGACGCATCCGTGGAACGCGTAGTCATCATCGGCTCGGGGCCGGCCGGACTCACGGCCGCGCTCTACTGCGCCCGCGCGAATCTCGCGCCGCTCGTGTTCGCCGGGCAGCAGTATGGCGGCCAACTGATGCTGACGACCGAGGTCGAGAACTTCCCGGGCTTCCCGGACGGCATCCTCGGACCGGAGCTGATGGAGCGCTTTCGCGCGCAAGCCGAACACTTCGGCGCCCGCATCGACAACGAAGATATCGTCCGCGTCGACTTCGCGCAGCGGCCGATGCGGCTCTGGACGGAGGATCGCGAGGTACTCGCCGAGAGCGTCGTGATCGCGACGGGCGCGAGCGCGCGCTGGCTCGACGTGCCGGGCGAGACCCGCCTGCGCGGGCGCGGCGTCTCGACCTGCGCGACGTGCGACGGCGCGTTCTTCAAGAACAAGCAGATCGTCGTCGTCGGTGGCGGCGACTCCGCGATGGAAGAGGCGCTCTTCCTCACCCGTTTCGGCTCGCAGATCACCGTCGTGCATCGCCGCGACTCGCTGCGGGCGAGCAAAATCATGTCGGAACGCGCGCGCAAGCATCCGAAGATCTCGTTCGCGTTCAATACCGCGGTCGAAGAGATGCTCGGCGAGCACGGTCTGGAGCGGCTCGTCCTGAGCGACACCGTGACGGGCGAACGGCGGGAGCTGGCGGCCGACGCGGTCTTCGTCGCGATCGGTCACGATCCGAACACGCTCGTCTTCGAGGGGCAGATCGCACTCGATCAGCAAAAATACATCATCTCCCACGACGGAGTTCGCACCGACGTGCCCGGCGTCTTCGTCGGCGGCGACGTGTACGACGTGCGCTACAAGCAGGCGATCACGGCCGCGGGAATGGGCTGCAAGGCTGCGATGGAGGTCGAGAAGTATCTCGAGGGTCTGGAAGCGGGCGACGATCCGATGAGCGCGCAGGCCGAGAGTCAGGTCGCTTTCGCGCAGGCCTGAGCGGCGGCCGGGCGCGCTCCGTCGCCGGTCAGTCGTCTTCTTCGAAGGCGCCGTCGCGGAGCTCGCGGGCGAGCGCTTCGAGTTCGTCCGTCGTCATGCCGGCGGCGAGTTCGCCGAGCGGGCGATAGTCCTTCGCGAATGCGAGGACGGCGACGGCGGCGAGCGTCAACTCCGCATCCCACGTCCGCTCGATGCACGCGGCGATCAGGCGCGGAACGTCGTGCCATGCGGCCATGTAGGCGTCGGCGACATCGTCCGGCAGATCCATGCCATCGCCGTCTTCCGTGCGCGCGGCCTCGATCGCGGCCGGCAAGGCGAAGAATTGCGCATGTACGCGATCCGGATCGGCGGCCGCGATCGCGAAGAGATGCGGCACCGCCGCAAACGACGCGGTGTGCGGATCTTCGTCGTGACACAGCATGCCCCAGAGTTCGGGCCACGGCTCGTCATCGGGCGTCTTCGCCGCCGCGAGCCTTCGTAAGATCTCCGGCACCGGGCCCGCGTGGCCGTAGGTTTGCATCAACTCCGGCCAGCGCGGGCTCTCGAGCGGAATCACGCGCCCGGCGGTGCCGCGACGGCCGCGAGGATCTCGTCCGTCGCGGGCATGCCGCGCCGGTAGAACGAGATGCGGCCATCTCGGCCGATGCCGACGACCGTGCGGTTCACGACGCGTAAGAAACCGAGCCGCATCACGGCGTCGTAACGCGCCGCGACTTCGAGGCCCGTATCGACGAGCATGGTCGCGGTGAAACCGTTGCGGTCTGCGAAACCGCGGTGCGACTTCGCACTCTGATTGCTGACCGCGAAGACCGAGACGTGTGCGGCCTCGTAGCGAAGACGGTCGTCACGGACCGCCGAGAGCTGGATCTTTCAACCCGGCGTGTTGTCGAGCACGTAGAAGACGAGGACGACCGGGCCGCGTGCGACCTCCGTCTCGAGCGAGATCGCCTCACCGCGATCGGTCTGCAGCGTAAAGGCCGGGGCGACGTCGCCGATACCGAGTTTTGCCATGCGGCCGCCTTCGACGCGCCCGCGAGCACTCTTCTTCGAAGCCGGCAGGGCCGGCCGAGCCCGGTCACTCGAGGTCCAGCAGCATCTCCGTGGACGGGCGGAAGCCGAGCCGGTCGTAGAGCGGCCGTCCCATCTTCGAGGCGTGCAAGAGCGCGCGTGTGCAGCGAAGCGTGCGGGCATGATCGAGACTTGCCTGCACGAGCGCGCGCGCGACGCCGGCGCCGCGTGCCTCCGGGGCGACGTACAGCCCCCAGAGATACGCGACGCGGCGCCGGACGACCCGCGCGCTCGAACTCTCGTGCACGTGCACGGAGATCGTGCCGACCGGTTCGCCATCTCGCTCCGCAACGATGATCCGCAGCGCGGCGTCTCGCTCGAGTTCCTGGACCCGCCGGTCGTAGCGCGCCTCCCAATCGTCGAAGAACTGGTCGTGCGGCGTCCCCATCTCGACGTACATCGCATGCACGTAGGCGCGCACGGCCGCGCGTTCGGCCGGTGCGGCGACGCGAATCGTCGCGGACGGCGCTCGCTCCGGCGCCCCCGGAGCCGGCGGCGCGAAGTCGACGAGCGGCCGCTCGAAACGAAGTTCGTTTGGTGAGATCGTGCCGACGCTCGTGTGCGGCGAGATGCGTCGCATGCCGAGGCGCTCGACGAGTGCGATCGAGCGATCGTTCGCGGTATCGACGAACGCGACGGCGATCGCCTCCGATGTCGGGAGGCGCCCGGCGACGTGGGCCAGCGCGCAGCGCGTCGCGTCCGTAGCGAAACCTTGCCCGCGAACCCCCGGGTCGAATACGTAGGCGACGAGGACGTCGCTCGCGAGCGTAAACGTCAATTGCACGTGTCCGACGATCGGCTCGCCGGGCGAGCCCGTCGCGCGGACGATCCAATTCCACCACCGTTCGCGCGGGCTCGGCGGACCACCCGTCCAGCGTCGCAGCGTCGCGGCGAGCGCCTCGACGTCGCCCGGCGGCGCCTGTGGCAAGAAACGGTAGAGTGCGGGATCGCGCATCCACCGGAAGAGCTCGGCTGCGTGCGCGACGCGCATCGGCTCGAGTCGCACCGGCGGCGCCGTCAGCGGCGGCGGTGCCGCGGGCAGCGCGGACCAGTCGGCGAGGAGGACGTCAGGCTCCGAAGAGCGCCGTCAAGGCGTCGCCGATCGTCCGGTACCGGAACCGGTAGCCCGTCCCTTCGGCTCGCTCGGGCACGACGCGCTGACCGTCCGCGACGACGGTCGCGGCTTCGCCGAGGACGAGCCCGATGGCAAATCTCGGCGCGGGAAAGAGCGACGGCCGGTGCAGTGCGTGCGCGAGCGCGAGCGTGAACTCGGCGTTGCGCACGGGCACGGGGGCGGTCGCGTTCAGCGGTCCCTCCGCACCGTCGAGCGCATGCAGATAGAGTCCGACGACGTCGTCGATGTGGACCCACGAGTACCACTGCGTGCCCGAGGCGACGATGCCGCCGAGGCCGAGCCGGAAGAGCGGCAGCAGCGCCGCGAGGGCGCCACCGTCCGTGCCGAGGACGAGCCCCGTACGGACGTAGGCAACGCGCATGCCGAGGCTCTCCGCGCGCTTCGCCGTCGCCTCCCACGCGACGCAGACCTCGGCGAGAAAGCCGCTGCCGGGCGCGCTCGACTCCGTGAACGTCGCGTCGTCGCTCGTGCCGTAGTAGCCGATCGCCGAAGCCGAGATGTAGGCTGCCGGCTTCTTCGTGAGTTTGGCGATGCCGGCGAGCAGCACGCCCGGCGCGTCGATGCGGCTCGACCGGATGGCGGCCTTCACCTTCGCGCTCCAGCGCTGGGCGACGGGGGCGCCCGCGAGATTGACGACCGCGTCCGCGCCCTCGCAGGCGGCAGCCGCCGCCGCCGGATCTCGCAGCGAGACCTCCGTGACGGTATCGCCGCGTTCGCGCAGCGCCGCGCTCACATGGCGGCCGATGAATCCGGAGGCGCCGACGATCGTGATCTTCACGACCGCGTCGTTCCCACGAGCGCCACGTCGGCACCGACGACCGCTTCGATCTCGGCGACCGTCTTCGGGATCGAGGACGTCAGATTCTCGGGTTCGCCGGAGGTGCAGAGGATATCGTCCTCGATGCGGATGCCGATGCCTTTGAACCGCTCGTCGCAGTCTAGATCCGGCTGGATGTAGAGACCGGGCTCGACCGTCATGACCATGCCGGGCCGCAGCGCGCGGTACGCCTCACCGTCGCGATAGCGGCCCGCGTCGTGGACGTCGAGCCCGAGCCAGTGGCCCGTCCGGTGCGGATAGAAGTCGGCGTACGCGTTCGACTCGATCGCTCCGTCGAGCGAACCCGTCACGAGACCGAGGTCGATCAGACCCTCCGTCAAGACGCGGACGGCGGAGTCGTGGTAGGCGACGAACGGCCGGCCGGGGCGCACTTCGTCGATCCCGGCGAGCTGCGCGCGGAGCACGATCTCGTATAGCGCCTTTTGCTCCGGGCTGAAGCGTCCGCCGACGGGCCACGTGCGCGTGACGTCGCAGGCGTAGGCGTCGAACTCGGCACCGCTGTCGACGAGCACGAGGTCGCCGTCGCGCAGGACGTCCCGATTGCTTTGGTAGTGAAGCGTGCACGCGTTCTTGCCACCCGCGACGATCGAGGGATAGGCGACGTCGCGCGCCCCCGCCATGCGGTAGCGATATTCGATCGTCGCCTCGAGTTCGTATTCGTACAAACCGTCGCGCGTCGCGCGCATGCCGGCGACGTGGCCCGCGTGCGTGGCCTCCGCCGCGCGGCGCATCAGCGCGAGTTCGTCCTCGCTCTTGAAGAGCCGCATCTCGTGCAGGACGGTCCCGGGCTCGACGTAGCCGTTCGGGGCCGTACCGCCGCGCCGGACGGCATGGCGCGCTCGGTCGACGGCGGCGAAGACGATCCGGTCGGTCGCGGCGTCGTGGCCGACCCCGTAGAACAGCGACGATGCGCCGAGCAGATACTCGTGCAGGTTCGCTTCGAGGTCGCCGATCGGACGGGCGGCCTGCATGCCGAGTTCGTCCGTCGCGCCGTCGACGCCGACGCGGCGTCCCGTCCAGATCTCCATCGAGCGATCGCGCGGGCGCAGAAAGAGCGTGTCGCGCGGTTCCCGGCCCGGGGTGATGACGAGCACGGCCTCGGGTTCGCTGAAGCCCGTCAGATAATAGAAATCGGAGTTCTGGCGGTACTCGTACTCCGTGTCGGCGTTGCGAACCGCGTGGTGCGCCGCCGGGACGATCGCGACCGCTCCCTGCATCGAGTCCGCAAATGCGGCGCGGCGCCGTTCGTACACATTCATCACGCGTTGGACGTTCGACGCGCGCCGGGCGCACCCGCCCGCCTGCGGCTTCCGCGTAGTCGGCCCGATACGAGTGCCGGTTCTCGATGAGGGACACCGCCGATGTTCCGTTCTGCTCGCTGCCTCGTCCCCACGTATGCGTTCGTCGTTTCGCGTGCGGCTGCTCCGGCGGAGGCCCGGGGATTGCGGGCGCCGGCGGAGAGCCGACCGCACCCGCCCGCCGGCCCCCGTGGCCGATCCGTCGCCGACGAGCATGGACGAGCGTCCGTCCGTTTCCGCCGGGTCTGCGCTTCGTGGTCGGCGATCTGCACGCGTCACCGGCGACGTTCCTCGCGGCCTCCGTTACCGCACTGGCTGCAACGAGTCCGGCCCTCACAAAACGCCTCCCGCAGGGACCGCTTTAGAGATCGGTCGCAAGGCCTTGGGGCAGCGAATAACGTCGTCGGAGGTCGCACCACCGATTCGTAGCAGCGCCTCGGCCTGGGGCTCTCTTGGACTTTGCGTGCCGACTCAGGCGACGGCGCGAGCCCGCGATGCAAAAAATGACGTCGGTCGTCGCGAGAGCTCGCGTCTGACCGCAAGTCGAAAGACATCGCCGGCGCCGAGTTCGGCCAACTCGAGCGCGGCGAGGGCGGCGCGCCATTCATGGCCGATCGTCGTCCAGGTCTCAAACGCTGACTTCAGACGCATCGCCGACTCGTCTAGCCGACCCTCAGCGCGTAAGACCAATCCGTGAGAGAAATCCACTTCCGCTCGGAAACGCTCTTCTGACCGTGCTGCCGATCTTACGTCGATCGCCTTGCCGATCGCCGAGTATCGATCAAGAACGCGACGCGCGGCCGCGGCTGATATCGGTGCCACCACCTGCGCGAGCAGCGGCAGCACGACGCGGAGATCACCGGCCGCATTCTGCCATTCGAATCGATCTATCAGCGTGAGCCCGTAGCGGACTTCTTCCGAGGCCATCGCGGTGTACCCGGCCTCACGCGCGAGCAGCGCGCGATCAACTGAGAGCCACAGGCGTTCGGGCACACTCGTTGCCGCGGCGCTCGCCGATCGGAGTCGCCAAAGCGCCTCGGCGACGTCGCCACGAAGCGCCGCAGACCAGCTCGATGCCTCGAAGGCCAAGAACCCGACGCCAGACAATTCCGGCGTCCACGCCAGCGCGGAAACGCACTTTGCAATTTCCTCCGCATCCTCGAGCATGAAGTCGCGGGCGACGATCGCGAGGTTTTTGATTGCGTAGCCTTCGAGAAAGACGTCGCGTTCGGGCGCTGATCTCAAAGCCTTCCAGACGGTTCTCGCATGACGGATAACGTCGCGATAGTGGCCCCGGCTCGCGTCAATAACGACAAGCATTTCGTTCAAGCGCGCGATAACATGCGTCCGATTTAAGACGGTCCCGCTCTCGCCAAGATCAACCGTTTCGAGCGCTTCGAGGCTCGCTTCGACGTAGGCGTGAGCCTCTCCGAAATCGTCGTCTCCGATTGCCGCAAGGGCGGTGTAATAAGCCAGCTCGCCGTCGAGTATTTGGCTTCCGGCCGAGATGCTGAACGCACGCGCTTCCGCGTATGCGGTCTGCGCGCGCGCGCGATCCCCGAGCCGTTCGCAGCTCGCGGCAGCGAGTATGGCCTGCTCGGCGCGCTCGAAATTCGTGGGTGCGGAGATCTCCGCGAGCGCCGTGAGAGCATCCCCTGGATGGCCGATCCGTAGGTGGGCACGGGCTGCAAGGAGCCGCGCCGGATTCGATCCGAGTCCGGTCAACTCCCCAAGACACGCGTTAACTCTTGCCGCTCGGAAAGAGGCCAGAGCCGTCGCATAGGACCCGCCACGCGACGGCAGTCGCGCGATCGAAAGTGGCACGATGACATTTTAGAAGGGTGTCAGCCGGACCCTTCTTAGGTGAGAGGTCCTAACCGCTGGTTCCGACGCCGCTGGCGATCGTCGGGTGCGCTCCAAAAAAAGCTGCAAAGACGCTGTAGAACGAGTGAAACGTCGAGAAATCGATGCTGGCGAGGAGGAGGTGCGACATCAAACAAGGGCCTCCGGACGAGATGGTGACGCTCAAGGCGTGGGCAAGGTGTGTTCGCCATCACACCTGCCACCTCCCGGGAAGGACTGGGGCATAGCGGCGCCGCGGCTCGAACCCGGACTCCGGCTTATTAGGCCGGCGCTCTAACCGATTGAGCTACGCCGCCCGAATCAGGGCTTACGCCGAGATATTCGCGGGGCCACGCGGATGATGTCGGCAGCTTGGAGCATCGCGAGGTCTCGGCGGAGATCCGACACCGAGACCCCCTTGACGTTCGCAACGCGCTCGATCGCGTTTCCGTTTTTAAGCATCACGATCGCGTTTCGTACGTCGATCGAATCGAGTGACCATTCGTAATCGCCGTCGCGTTGTTTCAAAACAGCCTTCCACGGTGGTCGGGTTGACCGGTGGCAGATTTCATCAGTCGTCGCTATCGAATTTCACTTCTGAACCGCCGACATTTCGTCCGAAATTTTCGTGCGGCGGTCTTCGAAAACTCCCCACCAGTAGGAGACGCGGACGCGCGTCTTTCCGATTACGACCGCAGGACGGACTTCACATTTCGTGCCCCGCATCGACGCCGGCTCACCTACCCACGGCAGCAATTGGCAGCCATACCGGCGTCCATTTATCTTGTTTGGAAGTGCAATGAAGAAGTGCGCCAACGTCCCGTCTGCATGACGGATTGCCATACCACCGTTGTGATTGCCGAGATTATATGCGGTGAGCACTCCCGTATCAGAAAGGACGCTTACGCCCGGCGGATGCGAAGGGTACGGCCACGGCTGAGGTGCGGCGTATGCTATTACTAGGGTCGCGAGCAGCACGTCAATCATCGACCTAGTCCTCTCTGTTGATGCTGCACTTGTTGTTCGATCGTCGCCATTCGCCCGTCGATCAGCTGCGTGTACGGGAGGTCCGGATAGTCTCCATTGTAGTGTTGGATACCAAGATCTTGCCCGTCCTTGGCGATTTGCTTCGACAACATCTCTGCGGCGGTATTCGCGGCAAAAACCGGATCGTTCCCGGCTCGTATACAGTCGGCCATCGAATGGTCCGTTGGAAAGCGGTCGTCCAGCTGCCACATGCCATGGCCGTGTCCGTCAGCCCCAAGCTTCGTGGTGGTATCGTAGTCGGCGCCCTTGCCCATACCACTTTCTTGCATTCCGACAGCTCCGAGGATGCGAGGGTCCAGATCATGCGTCACTGCAGCGCGCATGACGATGTCGCGAAAAGGGAAGTCCTGCGGCAAGCGCGCTTCAAGGGCCGGGTCTCTCACGAACGTGCCGCCTCTGTGGCCGTCGATCTTTACGGAGTCTCCGTGCTCGGCTGCATAGCGAATCGTGGCCTCGAAGAGCTGTGGATCTTTCGAGTGCACCGCGAGTTGGCTCAGGCTATACTCTGCAGTTTTGCCACCGCGACCTAGCGATTGAGTGATCGTGTCGCCGTCGAGTTCGATGGTCCCCGACTGTTGATATCGATCCATATCGCGAAGGTGGCCGTCGTACCGGACTAGCGGGCCACCTGCGAGCGCGATATCAGGTAGTGGTGCGGCACTCGGTGGTCCGACGCTGCGACGAAGTTCGTCGATCGGCGGCGTCATCGGTGGCCATAACGGATCGAGGGGCGCTCGCGAGTTAAAGTCGAGCTTTCCCGGTGGAGGCGGCGCAGGGATCGGCAAGCGGTCGGTGGCGGCAGAGCGTTCAGCCATCGAATGGCTAGTCCGGTACGAACGTATCAATCATGCCAGGTGACGATACACCGTCGATCGGCCGACCCGCAAGATACGGGCGATGTGTGGAACGGCATCGCCGTCCGCGAGCATCTTTCGCGCCTGTGCAACCTGAGCCGTCGTCAGCGCCGGCCTTCGCTCGAGCTGCTCACCGCGGCGCTTCGCGGCAGAGAGCTTGCTGCGCGACGAGTGGGCGCAGCTCGGCCACGTGAACGTCTCCCGACAAGGGGGTACCGCTCGTTTCTTCCAGAGCGACGGTAGAGGTCCGAGCGCCGACCGGCGCCACCAAAAAACTCGAGACCTCGTGCTTCGAGAGACCCGCTAGGGGCGACACGAGCTGTGAAGATAGGGGACTCGAGGCAGCGATGAACGGACCGCGCGGCCTCCGGAGCCTTCGGCGTCAACCGATCACTCCGGAGCCGGCACCCTTCTTTTCTCCGTGAAGTTGCTTCGATTAGCTCGCGGCGGGAGCGGGTGAGGTCATCGCGCCGGGCGAGGTCATCGCGCCGGGTGAGGTCATCGCGCCGGGTGCCGGCATCGCGCCGGGGCTCGTCACCGGGCTGGGCGAGGCCATGCCGTGGTGGCGGCGGTGGTGCTTCATCATGCCGGGCGAGGCCATCGCACCGGGGGCCGCCATCGCGCCCGCGGTCGCCATCGTCCCCGGCACCGCAGCGGAGCCGGCGGAGATGCCGGACTTCGTCGACTTCGTGCCGATCGCGTGATAGCCGGCGGCCACGGCCGTCGACTGGCAGGCGTACGAGCCCGACTTCGTCTTTCCGTAGTACGAGTCGCCTTGGAGATGGAAGACCTTCGAGCGGGAGTTCTCCCAGACGACGGGGTCGCCGGCGGCGCAAGCCGGCATCGCCGTCGACGTCGCGGCGGGGGCGGCGGTCGGGACGAGGCCGGCGGTCGCTGCGGCGAAGCCCGCGAGCAGAAGAGAATGGCGTAAATTCATGCAAAGACTCCGATGAAGACGGTGGACACCGCGTCCAACGCTCGCCGCCTTCGAAAGGTTCGCTACCGATGGATCGTCGTGCGTTTCTGCGTGAGGCGCCTCGTCTTGCCGGTCTCTCCGCGCTCGCACTCGGCGGCGTCGCGGCAGCGCCGGTCGTGCTCTCCGCCGCCGGCTCGGATGCGCGTTCGCGGCTCGCGTCGTGCCGCTCGTCGATCCGACGGCTCGATCCGACGAACCGCATCCACTTCGAGATGCGCACGCTCGACGGTCCGATCTTTCGGATCGCGGAGTACCGCGGCCGGCCGCTCATGATCAATTTCTTTGCGAGCTGGTGTCCGCCGTGTCGCGAAGAGACGCCGGCGATCGTCGATCTCGCCACGCGCCTCGCGCCGTTGCACGACGCCGTCGTGCTCGGCATCGATATCGACGACTCCGATGCGCAGGCACGCGCCTTTAGGCGCGAATTTGCCATACCGTACGCGATCGGCATGGACGCGGGCGGCGCGTTCTTCGACTCGCTCGGCGGATGCGCGCTGCCGACGACGCTCTTCGTCGATCGCGCCGGCCGTGTCGCGCGAGCGCGCACCGGGGCGCTGACCCCGCAACGGATGACGGCGGAGTTCGCGCGCGTGATCGAGCGCGCTCCGGTGGCGTCGTAGTGCGCGCGCTCGTCATCGGAGCCGGGCCTGCCGGGGCCGCCGCCGCGCTCGAGCTCGCGCGCGGCGGCGCGCGGGTGACGCTCGCCGAGAAGAGCGCGTGGCCGCGGATCAAGACCTGCGGCGACGGCGTCTCGCCGCCGGGCGTCGCGATCGCGCGCGACCTCGGGCTCGCGCTCGACGACCGCTTCGCCCTCCCGGTCGGCGATATCGAAGCGCCGAGCGGCGCCCGCTACCGCAGCGGCTGGCGCGCGGAGACGCCGTGGGGCACGGTGATCGAGCGGCGCGACCTCGACGCCCGCCTCGTCGATCTCGCCGTCGCCGCCGGCGCCCGTTTCACGCCCGCAACCGAGGTCCGGGGGCTCGTTCTCGACGGCCGTGGCGCGCGCGCGGAGCTCGCCCGTTCGGGCAAGCCCGAACGCTTCGATGCCGTCGTGCTCGCCGAAGGCGCGACCGGCGCGCTCGCCGCCGCGCTCGGCTTTCCGCGATACCGTTCGCGGCTCGTTGCGCTGCGGGGGTACCTGCGCGCACGACGGCCGCTGGACGCCGCCTTCGGTCTCTTTTTCCATCGGCTGCTGACGCCGGGGTATGGCTGGATCTTCCCCCTGTCGCCGGAGGTCGCGAACGTCGGCATCCTCGTCGACGCACGGGTCGCGAAGCGCACGAACCTGCGCACCCTGTTGATGCGCTGGCTCGCGGCGAGCGACGTCGCGTGCGATCTGTTCGGTGAGGTGCCGTCGCTCGCGGGGCTCAGCGGCGGCGTCATTCCGACCGGCCGCTCGCGGCGCGTGCGCGGCGCCGTCTTCCTCGCCGGCGACGCCGCCGGCACGGCCGATCCGTTCACGGCCGAAGGCATCTCCCAGGCCTGGGGCAGCGGAGCCGACGCCGGACGCGCGCTCGCCGCGACCGGCGGCGACGTCCGCGCCGCGGCCGCCCGCTATCGCCGCGACCTGCGGCGTTTCGATCGGAACGAGGCCGAGGCGCGGCGGCTGCGGCTCGGCTTCGGGTTCGTCATCGATCCGCTCGTCGCGCGCGCGGCATACCGGCCGGCGCTCGCGCATCATCTCGCCGCGAACGGGCTGTTCATGAAGGAGAGCCTGCCGAGCTTCCTCGCAGGCATCGTTCGCACGTGGTGACGGCCGCCACGGACGGAGGTGCGCGCCGCGTGGGATGGTACGTGACGATCTTGCCGCCTCGGGCGGCGCGAAGGAGTCCTCGCGATGGCGCTACGCAACCGTCTGGCCAAGATGATCGTCGATCCCGCGTTTCGCAATCCCGGCCTGATGAAGCTGATCTTCTCGATCGACGACGCGACCGGCATCGATCTCGTCAAGACGCTCTCGCCCTTCAAGCTGATGCCGGCCTCCTCCGAGCTCTTCCAGCGCTCGTTCGCCCACTTCGTTTCGGGTGAGGAGATCTCGCTCTCGTGTGCGACGCAGCTCTCGAAGCTCGTCCCCGATCACGCCTCTTCTCATTACTTATTGATCCAGGCCGGCGAGGAGCAGACGCACCTCGACCACTTCCGCACGAAGCTGCAACAGTTCGGCCTGCCGGAGGATCGTCTCAGCCGCTTCGTCGCGCCGAGCTTCGCACGATTCGGTACGGCGATCCAGGGCCGGCTCGATCGCGGCGACTACGTGAACGCGATGGTGGGAAACAACGTCGTCGTCGAAGGTCTCGCGATCTGCCTGCTCGAGCTCGGATGCAAGGATTTGCGGGCAAATTCCGACGAGATCACGGCGTTCCTCGATTTCGTGCTGGAAGACGAACGGCACCACGTGCGTTTCGGCGAGCGCCGGCTGCTCTACTGGAACGAGCGCGGTATCGTGAAGGAGCGCGACGTCGCGGATTTCTACGGCGAGATGTGGGCGAACGTCGAGTCGGCCGTCGCGGAGATCCCGGACGTCCTCGCGTCGATGGGTCTCGAGCCCGGCGAATTGCTCGTCGCGGCGCGCGCGTATTTCGCCGAACGGTTCGCGCGCGCGGGCCTACCCCGCATCGCGGAGGCGGCCGCCTAGAGCGGCTCCGCGAAACACGCTCAGATGCCGCCGACGTAGCGGCCGGGCGCGAGCGTCGCGCGCGGATCGAAGCGGCGTTTGAGCGCGCGCATCGCGCCGATGCCGGACGGAAGCACGCCCCACATGGCAAGTCGTCGCCGCATGGCCGCGGGCGCGACGAGCACGATCGTCGCGGGTGCGGCGAGGTGGTACGCATCGTCGAACGCCGCGATCTTGGCAGCGAAACTCCGCGCGGTCTCGCTCGAGCAGCGCGCGATGCAGTCGCCCGTGGTGAGATCCGCGATCGTTTCGAGCTCGAGGCCGTGCGCTCGGGCGAGGTCGCGGGCCCGGCGCACGCGCAGACCGACGTCGCTCGGGAGCGACAGCGTGCGATACGTCGCACTGCGCTCGCCGAGCGGCGTCACGTAGGCGTCGAGCACGCGGGCGTAGGCTTCGTTCGCGCCGGCGTCGACGATCGTCGTCTCGGGCACGCCCGCGCTGCCGAGCGCGGAGCGCAGGCCGCGCGTCGCACGGTCGACGGTCGCGCGCGAGCCGTCGTACATCAGGAAGAGGCGGCCGTCGAGGCCTTCGCGTCCGTCGATCTCGGCTGCGAAGCCGCGCACGACGAGCGCGACGGTCGGCTCGACGTCGAGTCCGGCGACGTGGCCGACCGCGCGCGAAGCCGTGGCCTCCGGGAGCGTCGCGATGAAGCAGCGGCGGCTCTCCGGTAGCGGCCGCGTCTTGAAGTTCGCGCGTGCGAAGAGGCCGAGCGTGCCGAGGGAGCCCGTGTACAGCTTGCCGACGTCGTAGCCGCTGACGTTCTTCACGACCATGCCGCCGGCGCGCGCGACCGTGCCGTTCGCGAGTGCGACGGTACTGCCGATCAGGTGATCGCGCAGACGGCCGGCGGCGAGCCGGCGCGGCCCGAGCCAGCCGCTCGCGAGCGCCCCGCCGACCGTCGTGCGGCGCGGCATCGGCAGATCGAAGGGAACCTCCTGACCGTACCGTGCCAGGTCGTCCGCGAGTTCGCCGAGCGTCGTGCCGGCCTCGACCGAGACGGTGAGATCGCGCGGTTCGTACGTCGCGATGCCGCGCAAGCGTTCGGTCGATATGGCAATTTCATAGCGCGCGGGAGCGAAGCCGAGCGACTGCAGCGTGCCGCCGCCAAACGCGACGACCGCGTCGCCCGCGGCCTCCGCATCGCGCAGGATCGTCGCGAGCTCGGCGTGCGTCTCCGGCGTCGCGAGCGCGCGCGGCGCGTAGGCGTCGATCGCGAAACGCATCGGCAGCCGAGGCGGCGTCGGACGGGACGTCATGTCGCGGTCACGAAACGGCAATGTCGATGGCGGATGCTGGTCGCGTGACGGACGAAGCAATTCTCGAGGGGTTTCGCAGCCTCCACGAAGCGATCGCGCGCGGCTTCGCGCAAGTGAACGAGCGTCTCGATCGCCTCGAGCATCGCGTAGAGGCGCTCGAACGCCGCATGGATGCGATGGAGACGCGGCAGACCGCCTTCGAGGTCCGCGTCATGCAACGCTTCGATGCGGTCGACGCGCGGCTCGACGGGCACGACCGCCGGCTGGAAGCGATCGAGGCGACGCTCGCGGAGCACGGCCACCGGTTGGAGGCGATCGAGGCGACGCTCGCGGAGCACGGCCACCGGTTGGAGGCGATCGAGGCGACGCTCGCGGAGCACGGCCGCGAACTTGCGCAGCACGGCCACCGGTTGGAGGCGATCGAGTCGACGCTCGCGGAGCACGGTCGCGAGCTCGCGCAGCACGGCCACCGGTTGGCGGCGATCGAGTCGACGCTCGCGGGGCACGGCCGACGCTTCGACCGGCTCGATCTGCGGATCGACATCCTCGCCAAGCCCGGCTCTCGCTAGGTCCACGCGCCGGCTTCGGTTGCGGCGGCGAGGTCGCTTCCGCCGGGCGGCGTGCGCACCTCGCCGCAGCTCGCGCCACTTGGAAAGATCTTGTCAGGATTGAAGAGACGCTTCGGATCCCAGGCGTCGCGCACGTTACCCATCGCGGCGAGGTCGCTCGCGGAAAAGACGAGCGGCAGCGTCTCCCGTTTTTCGTATCCGATCCCGTGTTCGCCCGAGATCGTCCCGCCGAGATCGATGCAGGCGCGCAGGATCTCCGTGCCGGCCTCGGCGACGGCGCGGACTTGCTCCGGTTCGCGCCGGTCGAACAGCATGAGCGGGTGGAGATTGCCGTCGCCCGCATGGAAGACGTTGCCGACGAGCACGCGCCGCTCGCGGGCGATCGCCTCGATGCGCGCGAGCGCCTCGGGCAACCGCGTGCGCGGTACGGTCGCATCTTGAATATAGTAGTTCGGTGCCAAGCGGCCGACGGCTCCCGCCGCACCCTTGCGCGAGGCCCAGAGCGCGTCGCGTTCGCCGGCGCTCGTCGCGGCGCGCCAGCTGAGGGCTCCGTTCGCTCGCGCGTGCGCGCGCACGATCGCCTCGCCGGCCGCGACATCTTCTGCGGCGCCGGCGAACTCGACGAGCAGCACGGCGCCGGCCGCCGTCGGGTAACCTGCGTGATAGTGCGCCTCGACGGCGCGCACGATCGTGCGGTCCATGATCTCGAGCGCGGTCGGGACGCAACCGGAGCCGATCGTCGCCGAGACGCATGCGGAGGCGCTCTCGACGTCACCGAAGGCCGCGACCACGACCTGCACGGCCGCCGGCAGGCGGACGAGCCGAACGTCGATCGCCGTCACGATGCCGAGCGTGCCTTCGCTGCCGATCAGCACGCCCGTGAGGTCGTAGCCCGGGTCGTCCTGCGCGTGCCGCCGCACCTCGCCGTCGGCGTCGACGTATTCGAGCCCGAGCACGTGCGCGGCGGTCGTGCCGTAGGCGAGCGAGTGCGGGCCGCCGGCGTTCGTCGCGACGTTGCCGCCGAGCGTCGAGATGCGCTGGCTCGAAGGATCCGGCGCGAAGAAGAGCCCGTGCGGTGCGACGTGCGCCGAGAGATCGATATTGACGAGCCCCGGCTGCACGCGCGCCCGCCGGTTCGGCACGTCGAGCGCGAGGACGCGGTTCATCCGCGCGAACGAGACGACGATGCCGCCGCGCACCGGAACGGCCGCGCCGCAGAGACCCGTCCCCGCGCCGCGCGGCACGAGCGGCAGGCCCGTCTCGCGCGCGACGCGCACGACGAAGGCGACCTCGCGAACGTCCCGCGGCACGACCGCGACGTCCGGCAACGCCTCCGTGCCGCCGGCGTCGAAGGCGTAGCTCCGACGGTCCTCGGGGCTCACGAAGACACCGCCCGGCAACCCTTCGCGGAGCCGTTCGATCGCGGAGCCCAGCGTCTCGCTCACGTGTAGAGCAGATATTTCGAGCGCAGCGTCTGAAAGACGAGAACCCCGGCCTCCCAGCGCTGGACGATCGCCTCGACGCTCTCGCCCGCCTCGAGGCCGAGCCGCAGGGCGTCCGTGCCCCAGTCGCGATCGAGCTGCGCGCCGTGGAGCGAGACGAGGCGCGGGGCGATCTTCTGCACGGCGACGATCAGTTCGACGGCCGTGCGCACCGCGCGGAACTCGCGCGCATCGAAGACCACCAGTTCGACGCCAGACAACGTCTTGCCTGACCAAAAACCGCTCATCGGCGTCCAAGACGCCGGTCGGAAATGCACGCCCGCGATCGGACGGCCGTTCAAGTAGGCGGCGAGCTTCACGCCGTCGAGACCGTAGGCGCCGGCGTACTTGAACGGCTTCGTGTAGCCCGTGCCGTTGTTGATGCCGGCGGCGTCGATGACCCGTCGCGGGATAGACGAGCGTCGTATCCCATTCCGGAATGTTCGGCGACGTCTGCACCCACGCGAGACCCGTCTCCGGCCACAGCATCGAGCGCGTGTAGTCGCGCATCGGAATGACGCGGAGGGCGCAGCCGATGGCGAAGTGATCGTTGAAGCAGTGCGCGAGTTCGCCGATCGTCATGCCGTGACGGACGGCGATCGGATAGAGGCCGATGAATGAGGTGAACCGGCGATCGAGGACGGGGCCTTCGACGACCGTGCCGCCGAGCGGGTTCGGCCGGTCGAGGACCCACACGTCCTTGCCATACTGCTTTGCGGCCTGCATCACGGAGGCCATCGTCCAGATGTACGTGTAGGCGCGGTCGCCGACGTCCTGGATGTCGAAGAGCAGCACGTCGACCCCCGCGAGCATCGCGGCGCTCGGCCTGCGCGTGGCGCCGTAGAGACTGTAGACGGGCAGGCCCGTGCGCTCGTCGACGTACGAGGGGACGTAGGCGCCCGCGGGCTGATCGCCGCGCAGGCCGTGTTCGGGTGAGTAGATCGCCTTCAGGTCGATCGCCCGGTTACGCCGTACCGCATCGACGACGGATTCGAGTTGCGACGTGACGCCGGTTTGATTCGTGACGATGCCGACGCTCTTGCCACGCAGATCTTGCCAGGCACCCTGGAGGAAGGCCTCGTCGCCGAGCGTGACGATCGCCTGCGGCAGAGCCGCGCCGGCGGTACCGCCGAGCAGGGCCGCCCCGGCGGCGGCGCGCAGAAACTCGCGACGCGACCACCTCACACGAACTCCGGCGCGCCGGTATCCGGCACGAGACCGGCCGCTCGCGCGCGATCGAAGAAGCTCCGGATCGCGGCCTCCCCGTCCGCTCCGACGTCGTTCGAATACTCGTTGACGTAGAGCGCGATGTGGGCGCGCATGACGTCCTCGTCCATCTCGAAAGCGTGTTCGCGCACGTACGGTGCGACCGCGTCGCCGTGCGCGTACGCGAAGGCGAGACTCGCGCGGATCGTCGCGTCGAGCGCGAGCGCGTCGCCCGTGGCAAGATCTCGCCGTACGAGGATCGCCCCGAGCGGGATCGGCCGGCCCGTCTCGGCCTCCCACCACGCACCGAGATCGGCGATGCTCGCGAGACCGGCCGCGGCGTACGTGAAGCGCGATTCGTGAATGATGAGTCCGGCGTCGACGTCGCCCGCCGCGACCGCCGCGACGATCCGATCGAAGCGCATGACGACGGGCTCGATCGGAATGCCGAGCGCCAGGCGCAGCAGGACGTAGGCGGTCGTCATCGCGCCGGGAATCGCGACGCGGGCGCCGGGGCGGAGGGCGCCGAGGGACGGCGCCGAGCCGTCCGCGAGCGGGCGCGCGACGACGAGGGGGCCGCAGCCGTGGCCGAGCGCACCGCCGGCCCGCAAGATGCGGTAGCGACCGAGCAGATACGGAATCGCCCCGTAGCTTATTTTTGTCATGACGTGCCGGCCGCTCAGAGCCGCGACGTTCAGGGCTTCGACGTCGTCGAGCACGACGTCGACGGGCGGTGCGCCCGCGAGCAGGCCACGCGTCCATGCAGCGAAGATGAACGTGTCGTTCGGACACGGCGAGTACGCGAGGGAGAGCGGTGCGATCACCGGCGCGAGAAGTCGAACTCGACGACCGGCGTGAAGGAGTCGTTCGGCGTCTCCTCTTCTTCGAGGAGCGAAACGTGCTTTGCGTCGATCGAATTCAGCGTCGTGCGAATGCGGCGTTCGTCGCCGAGGGCGCTCTCGACGATCGATTCGAAGACCAGTTTTCGCCCCGTCCCCGTCGCCGTGCCGATGCCGTAACTCGGGAAGCCTTTGAGGTCGGCGAAGACCCAGTGGTTCGCGGGCGGATCGAAGGTGAAGTACAGGAACTCGGTATTCTTCGCGTCGGTCCCGAGGATCCAACGATCGCGCATTGTGCGCGCGAAGACATACGTCGTGTGGCCGAAGTCGCGCGTGATGGCGTGGCTCTGGGAGAGCGTGTAGATGTGCGCGTTCCACGTGCCGAGCAGATAGTCGAGCTCTTTGAGCCGGACGATCGGGTGACGCAAGGCCGCACCCTGATCGTCGCGCCGGTAGCGATCGCGCAGATAGACGAAGTCGGGCAAGGTTCCGGGCGCATGCGATTGCGATGACGATTGCGGACTAGGCGCGGCGGCGGGCGGAGCGGCCGGGCCGGCCGTCGGGGTCGCCGTCGCGGTCGCCGCCGCCGTCGCCGTGGCGGTCGCCGTCGGCTTTGCGAGGGGGCGCACCTTCGGTGGGGACTTGGCCGCAGCGGCGTCCGCCGGCGTCGCGCTCGGCGACGCCGTCTGCGCCGACGCCGCGACGGGAACGGCGAGCGAGGTGCACCCGAATGCGAGGGCGAGCGCGGAGAGCAGACGACGCGACATGCGGATTCTCCGTCAACGTTGCAAGGGTCAGCGTGGGAGGAGGCTCGGCACGAGCGTGCGCAGCGCCGACAGCGTTGCTTGCGCGCCCGCGCTGAAATTCCATCCAGCGAGCGTGCGCTCGCGCGCGACGTTGGAGATCCCGCGGAGTTCGATCGCCGGAACGCCCGCGAGCGCCGCCGCGCGCAGCACGGCGAAGCCTTCCATCGATTCGACGTCGACACCGTAGCGATCGCGCCGTGCCCGTGCGGTCGCCTCGGTCGTCGTGACGAGCGTGACGGTGAGTCCGCGCGCGAGGCGGAGACCCGCGTGCCGCGCCAGACGCACGAGCTCGGGAGCGGCCGCGACACGCTCGGCGAGCGCGTGGCCGTCCGGCAGCGCGAGCGGCGCACCCCCCTCGAGTCCGAAATCGGCGAGCCGCTCGTCGATCACGGCGACCGCGTCGCCGACGGCACCCCGCCCTTCGTAGACGCCGCCGATGCCCGCGCTGATGACGGCGCGGTATGCGCCGCCGGCAAGGGCGCGCGCGACGGCGACGGCGGCATCGACCGGACCGACGCCGCAGGCGAGCAGATCGACGGCCTCGGGTACGGCAAAGCCCGCGAGTTCGCGCTCGATCGCGCAGACGATGAGGATGCGGCCGGGCGCGCTCACGCGACGCCGATGAACTTGTGCGTCTGCAGCGAGAGGCGCAGGCGGGCGGGGTGGGCCTTCACGGCGTCGAGAGCGAGCGCGACGTTCGCCGGGCGGTTCCCCTCGGGCTGTAAGAAGGCGGGCGTCTGTGTCGGGAACGCCGCGAGCCATTCGTACGGTACCGAACCATCGACGATCAGCTTGATCTCGTCGGCTCGCGCGGCGTTGATCGGATGCAGCCGCTCCTTCGGCGAGACCGTGAGCCAGACGTCGCGCGGCAGGTCGACGGGCAGCGAGCCGTTCGATTCGACGTGGACGCGGCGCCCGTCGGCTCGCAGCGCGTCGATCAGAGCGAGGCTCTCGGCTTGCGCGAACGGCTCACCGCCGGTCAGCACGACCATGGGACACGGGCCGCCGAGGGCCGCGACGCGGGCGACGATCTCGGCCGTCGAGGCGAAGAACTTCGTGCTGAAATCGGTGTCGCAGAAGCGGCAATTGAGATTGCAGCCCGCGAGCCGCACGAAGACGGCGGGCGTCCCGACGTGCGTGCCTTCGCCCTGGATGCTGTAGAAGATCTCAGCGAGCGCGAGCATCGGCCTCGCGTACGACGGCGCAGGCCGTCGCCGTCTCCCAGAGGACGATCTCGTCGAGATGGGGCAATGCCGGCGCGAGTGCGTGCCAGATCCAGAGCGCGAGGTGCTCGGCCGTCGGATTCGGCAGCACGTCGTTCAGCGACCCGTGATCGAGGACGTCGACGACCGCCGGCCGGACGATCGCCGAGAGCGCGTCGAAATCGACGACCATGCCGCAGGCCGGACCCTCCGTCGCGAGCTCGCCGCGGACCGCGACCTCGAAACGGTACGAATGGCCGTGGAGACGCGCGCACTTGCCGAGGTGATGCGGCAAGACGTGCGCCGCCTCGAACCGGAACGTCTTGCGAATCTGCACGACCCACGGGATTCGAGTCGCCGGCACCAGGCTCTTTTATCGGAGGGCGGGCGTCCGGACGGCCGAAGGGCGGAGGTATGTCCGGCCGACCGATAGTCATTTCCAACCAGGAGCCGCCGCATCCGCCGATCATGATCTCGGATGACGGCGGCGCGACGTGGTTCGAGATGCCGGCGCGCTGGCGGCAAGACGGGCGCATCTTGATGTCGACGCCGGATCTCGTCGTGCAGGACGTCGGCCGCGGACGCGAAGTCTGGTACGCGTTCGCGGACGCAGAGGAGCCGGAGGGCTAAGCGCGTTCCAGATGCTGCTGCGGCGCTCGGTCGATCGTCTGCGCGCCCTGCGGCGTGATCTGGGCGAAGGAACCGACTGCGGGCGTGCCCATGGTCGAGCCGATCGTGATGTCGCGCGTGTCGAAGGGCGTCACGCCCCAGTTGTTGATCGTCGAGTGGTCGGCGCCGTCGCGCTTCATCAGATAGTCGTGAACGTTCTGGTGCGGCGTCTCGGGCACGAGCTGCTGACCGACCGGCGTCTCGCCGCGTAGGAACGGCGCCTTCTGCACGTGCGACTCCGGCGGCAACTGCGAGAGTTGGACGAGGGGCTCGGGGTGCGTCGCCGGGGCAGGTGTCCAGCCGATCGACCCGCCGGTGCCGGGGATCGGGATTCCGATGTTGCCCAGGCCGCGCGAATTCTGGTCCTGCTGGATGAACAGATGTCCGTCGGTCGTGTGGTAGACGTAGCCCCACGTCGTTCCATCTTTCAACGTGACGACGTTGAGGTCGTCGATCGTGTGCATCTTCGCCTGACCGTTCGCGGCCTTCCACGGGATCTGCTCGCCGATCGAGCGCGAGTTCTCGACATTCGTTTGATTGAGGCCGGCCTGCGGCACCTCGCGCGTCGGCATATGCGTCGCCGCTTCGACGGCTTTGTCGAACGCAGCCGTATCGGCGCGATGCGCCGCGAAGTTCGCCCCCGCCTCGGGAGTCATCCGTCCGCCGCCACCGCCCATGTCGTATGCCTCACTCGAAAAAGCGTTGAGTCGATCGCGGGAATTCCGCGTGAGGAGCATCCTCTTCCTGCCCGGGCGCGACGGGCCGGCGAGGGCGCCGCTCAGAGCGTGAAGCCGGGGCCGCCCATCGCCTGGAGACGCTTCTTGAGCTCGACGAGGAACGCGTTCGCGATCGCGCCGTCGACGACGCGGTGATCGAGCGAGAGGCAGACATTCATCATCGAACGGATCGCGATCGCGTCGTGCTCGACCACGACCGGACGCTTGACGATCGCCTCCATCGTAACGATGCCGGCCTGTCCGCCGTTGAGAATCGGCGCCGACAGGATCGAGCCGTTCGCGCCCGTGTTGTTGACGGTGAACGTCCCGCCGCCGAGATCGTCCGCCGTGAGACGGCCGGCGCGCGCGCGGTCGACGATCTTGCCCGCGGCGAGCGCGAGACCCGTGATCGAGAGCGTGTCGGCGTCGCGGAGCACCGGTACGACGAGGTTGCTCTCGAGGGCGATCGCGATCCCGACGTTGATCTCGCGGTGGACGAGGATGCCCTCCTCCGTATAGCGCGCATTCATCAGCGGATGCAGCCGTAGCGCCTGCACGGCCGCGTGGATGAAGAAGGGCAGGATCGTGAGCGCGGCGCCGCGTTCGGCGAGGAACCGGTCTTTCTCACGCGTGCGGAAACGCCAGAGATGCGTGACGTCGACCTCGACCATCGTCCACGCGTGCGGGGCGACGTGCTTCGATTCGACCATGCGCTGCGCGATGATCTTGCGGGCCTGCGTGAGCGGGATCGTCTGCCCGAGAACGGGCGCGGCGTACGTCGGCCGCGCGCCTGCGGGCGGCGTCGTGGCGGCGGGCGGCGTCGCGGGCGCCTTCGCGGCCGGCGGCTGCGGAGCGGCGGCGCCGCTTGCGAGCACGGCCGCCGCGACGGCGGAGGGCCCTTCATGGGCGGCCGCGAGGACGTCGTTTGCCGTGACGCGGCCGTGGGCGCCCGTGCCGCGGAGGGCCGCGACGTCGACGTGGTGTTCGCGAGCGAGCCGTCGCACGGCCGGAGAATAGCGCCGTCCGGCGTGGTCGGCTACGAGAGCCACGCCGTTGCGTTCGCCGTTGCGCTCGCCGTTCGCTGACGGCGCGGCCGCGACGCCGGGTCCCGCGCCCGGCGCGCCGTAGGACGACGGCACGACGGCGGGCGGGGCCGTTGCGCGAGCGGCGACTTCGTCGATGATCGCGATCGGCGCGCCGGTCGGCACCGTCTCGCCCTCGCGCACGATGAGCTCGCGGATGACGCCGCTGACGGGCGAGGGCACCTCGGCGTTGACCTTGTCGGTCGAGACTTCGACGAATGGCTCGTACTTGCCAACGGTGTCGCCGACGGCCTTCAGCCACTGTGCGACCGTGCCTTCCGTGACGGTCTCGCCGAGCTGCGGCATCACGATCGTCGTCGCCATCTAGAACGCCACCATCTCGCGCATCGTCGCGGCCATCGTCTCCGTCGAGATCATGAACGCTTCCTCGAGCGGCAGCGCGTAGCCTATCGCCGGCACGTCCGGTCCGCAGAGGCGCCGGATCGGCGCGTCGAGATCGAAGAATGCCTCCTCTGCCACCATTGCTGCGATCTCCGCACCGATGCCGCCGAACTTGTTGTCTTCGTGAACGATCAAGAGCTTGCGCGTCTTGCGGACGCTCGTGAGGATCGTCTCGCGGTCCATCGGCCGGATCGACCGCAGATCGATCACTTCGACCGAGGTGCCGTCCGCCGCGAGCCCCCGCGCGGCCTGGATCGCCTGATGGACGTACAAGCCATAGGAGACGACCGTCAGCGCGTCGCCCGGATGTTTGACGTCCGCCTTGCCGATCGGGATGACGTATGGCCCGCTCGGCACCTCGCCCTTGATCGACCGGTAGGTCTTCTTGTGTTCGAGGAAGAGCACGGGATCGGGATCGGCGATGGCGGCGGTGAGTAACCCTTTGATGTCAGCCGGAAAGGACGGCGCGACGATCTTCAGGCCCGGCACGTGATAGAACAGCGCCTCGATCGAGACCGAGTGCGAGAGCGCGCCGCGGACGCCGCCGCCGTAGGGCGTGCGGATGACGAGCGGACACGTGTAATCGCCGGAGGAACGGTAGCGCGTCTTTGCCGCCTCGCCGACGATTTGATTGAACGCGGGATAGATGAAATCGGCGAACTGGATCTCCGCGATCGGACGCAGCCCCTCCATCGCCATGCCGACCGCGACGCCGACGATCGCGGCCTCGGCGAGCGGGGTGTCGACGATGCGTTCGGGTCCGAACTCTTCGAGAAAGCCCTTCGTGATGAGGAAGACGTTGCCGCGCGCGCCGACGTCCTCGCCGAGGATCAGCACGCGCTCGTCGCTCGCGAGGGCGTCGTGCAGCGTCTGCCGCACCGCCTCGACGTTGTTCATCAGCGTCGTGCCGGTCGACGTCACTGCCATGGTTCGAACGCTCCTTCGACGACGTGCGTGTAGAGATCGCTCGCCTGCGGCAGCGGCAACGCCTCGCTCGCATCCGTCGCCTCGTTCACTTCGCGCAGGACGTCCGCTTTGAGCGCCGCGATCTCCGCTGCGCTCGCGATGCCGTGCTCGATCATGACCCGCTCGAAGCGCGGCAGCGGGTCGAGGTCGCGGTGCCGTTCGACCTCGTCGCGCGTGCGGTACGTCCGGTCGTCGTCGTCCGTCGTGTGCGACATATAGCGATAACAGGTTGCTTCGACCAGCGTCGGCCCGCCGCCGGTACGCGCGCGATCGAGCGCCTCCTTGACGGCGGCGTAGGTCGCGATCGGGTCGAAGCCGTCGACCCGCAGGCCGGGAATACCGTAGCCCGGCGCTTTGTCGACGATGCGCTCGACCTTCATCTGACGTGCGCGCGGCGTCGAGATCGCCCACTCGTTGTTCTCGCAGAGCCAGACGACCGGCAGATGCTGCACGGCGGAGAAATTGACCGCTTCATGCCATTCGCCCTGCGAGGTCGCGCCGTCGCCGAAGGTGCACAGCACGGCGCGGCCGGCCTCGCGGCGGAGCTTGAAGGCGTAGGCCGCGCCCGCCGCGTGCGTGCACTGGCCCGCGATGATCGAACTGATCGAAGCGAGGCCGATCGCTTTGTTCGTCGTGTGATTCGGGAACTGCCGGCCGCCCGAGCGATCGGCGGCGCGGGCGAACATCGAATCGAACGCCTCCTGCGGCTTCATGCCGATGCCGAGCGCGAGCCCCATGTCGCGGTAATATGGGAAGAGCACGTCCTTGCCACGTGAGAACGCCTGCGCCGCGCCCGCTTGGAGCGCTTCGTGACCCTCGCTGCCGAGCGAGAACGGGATCTTGCCCTGCCGGTTGAGCTGGAAGCCGCGCGTATCGAGCGTCCGCTGCAAGAGCATGTTGCGGAGCATCGCGCGCAGGCGATCGTCGTCGAGTCCGTGTCGTTCGAGCGCTTTCGTCACCGTCGTCGCCATCGCTAGAGCCTCCTCTGAGTGCTCGACCTATGCCCGACCGGAGAACGCTTTCCTTTCATGATGTGGAACCATTACGAAAACGAGTTTCACGCAAGGGCCTTCGAGCCGGAGCGCGTGAACGACTCGGCATGATCGCCTCCGATCGAATTCCGACGGACGACCTCGTGCGGGTCCGTCGCCGCCTGCACCGCCTGCCCGAGCTCTCGATGGTCGAACACGAGACGGCCGCCTTCGTCGCCGGGCGCCTCGGCGAACTCGACCTCGAATCCGTGCGGACCGGCGTCGGCAAGACCGGCGTCCTCGGCGTCTTGCGCGGCGGCCGGCCCGGCCCCGTGACCCTGCTCCGCGCGGATATGGACGCGCTGCCGATCGTCGAGCTCGTCGTGGCCGACTATGCCTCCGAGCGGCGCGGGGTCATGCACGCCTGCGGCCACGACGGGCACGTCAGCATCTTGCTCGCGGCGGCCGCGACCCTCGCCGAGCGACGCGCGGAGATTCCCGGAACGCTCGTGTTCTGCTTCCAGCCGGGCGAAGAGGGCCACGCGGGCAACCGGCTGATGATCGAGGACGGGGCGCTCGAGGATCCGCACGTCGATCGCACCTTCGCGCTCCATCTCTACTCGGGGCTCGACGCCGGCAAGATCGGCGTGCGCGACGGGCCGTTCTTCGCCTCGGCCGATGAGTACACACTCACGATCCTCGGTCGCGGCGGCCATGGCGCGATGCCACATCTCGCGCACGATCCCGTCGTCGCGGGCGCGCACGTCGTCACCATGCTGCAGACGATCGTCAGCCGGGAGGTTGCGCCGAAAGACCCGGCCGTCTTCACCGTCGGCAAGTTCGATGCGGGCACGACGTTCAACGTCATCCCCGATACGGCGAAGCTCATGGGCACGGTGCGCTGCTTCGATCCCGAGGTGCGCAAGAGCATGCCCGAGCGGATGGAGCGGATCGTCAAGGGCGTCTGTGAGGCGATGAACGTCGGCTACGAGCTCGACTATCACTGGTCGTATCCGCCGACGATCAACGACGCCGCGACGAACGACGTCGTGCGCGAGGTCGGCCGCGATGTGCTCGGCGCGGAGAATGTCGTCGAGCACGATATTGTCATGTGGGCGGAGGACATGTCGTTCATGCACGAACGGCGGCCGGGCGCCTATTTCGTGGTCGGCGCGCGCGGCGGCGAGGCGACGTCGTACCCGCATCACAGCGCGAAGTTCGACATCGACGAGCGCGCGCTCGGAGTCGGGTACCGGATGATGGTCGCGCTCGGCTCCCGCGGGTAGCCGAGCGCGACCACCAGGTCAGCGGCGGCCGCCGAACGGATAGACGAGTTGGAGCGTCAGTTCGCGCGGCGGTGCGAAGAACAGATCTTGCGCCTGCGATGTGAGATCGGACTGGATCACGCCGTAGCCGGCCTGCGCGAGCGTCGTGCCGCGGTAGTTGTCGTGATTGAACAGATTGTTGCCGGTAAAGTCGAGCATCACGCCGCTGCCGAGCGGCACGTCGATCCCGGCGTCGAAGAGCGCGAAGCCGCTCTCCCCGAACGCGTTGTTCGCGCCGTAATTCGTCACGCCGGCGCGCGCCTGGAGGGTATTCGCGAAGCGGTACGAGAGTTGCGCCCGCGACTTGGAATAGGGATCGCTCACGAGCTGTTCGCCATCGGGCGTGGAGCTGACGCCGGGATACTGCGCGTAGTTGTACGACCGGAGGAGATCGACGTACGCGTTGACGCCGAAACCGACGCGCGGCGTGTCGTCGAAGGCGACCTCGACCCCCGCCTCGCGCGAGCCGGATGCATTGAAGTTCGTGCTGATTTGGTTATACTGCTGACCTTGGAACGTCGCCGGCACGGGGAGCGTCACGCTGGTGTTCTCGAATTTGTTGAAGATCCGCGTGTCGTAGAGGTCGAGTGAGATCTTGCCCGTTCCGGCGACGCGGAAGTCGCCGCCGAAATCGTAGCCGGAGGACGTCTCGGGGGCGAGGAACGTTGCGGGATTCAAGGTGCCCTTGGGCCCGGGACGATCGACGAAGGCCGTCGGTACGATCGTGCCGCCGTAGGGGACGACGTACGAGCTGCCGTACGACGCGCGCACGATCGCGTTCGGATCGATGCGGTACGTCAGCCCGATGTGCGGGTCGAGGTGCGGGCTCGAGTAGTTGGATTTGCTGAAGTAGTTCGCTTCTTCGAGCCGCAGACGATCGGAGAGGCGGAAGTCGCCGCGGACCGAGTACGTTCGCTGGAGCACCGTCACGCCGGGCGTGCCGAAGAAGATGCTGTCCGGCGAGCCCGAGCCCTTCGTCGTGTTATCGCTGTGCTGGTCGTAGCTCAGCGTGACGACGTTCTGCTGACCGAGCGGAATGTCGTATTGGGCGTCGATGCCGTGCAGAAAGTCGATCTCGGTTTGAACGAACGGCGAGCCGAACGATGCGTTCGCAGCCGAGCACGCGGGGTCGCCGCAGTCTGCGAGCGTCCCCGCCTCGCCCGTGCCGTCGACGGGAGATCGATCCCGCATAACCGCGGACCGTCAGATTCGTGCGGCCGATCGCGGTCCGCGCGTCGGCCGTAAAGATCGGTTCGTTGTTGAATTCCGTGTCGGTCGGAAAGTAGGTGTAGGCAAGAACCTGTTTGCCGACGAGCCCGCCGAACGCCGGGTTCGTGTAGCTCGCCGTCGCGTTCATCTGCGGATTCGCACTCGCGACCACGTTGACGAGGTCGGCGTTCGCGAGATTCGCCTCTTGGCTCGTCTGCGTCTGCGCGCCGAAATAGCCGATGCCGACGGAGGTTGCGGGCGAGAAGCCGTAGCGTAGTTTGAGCACCTCGGAGCGATTGACGTACGACGTCGTCAGGGGTCGCGACGCGACGATCGTTTCGTTCGCACCCGGCGCGAGCGAACCGGCGTTCGAGCCGATGAGCAGGGCGTTCTGATTTTGGACGTAGCCCGGCGTCCCGTAGCCGGCATAGGCGGCGACGACGCCGATCTTGCCGAACGAATCGGAGAAACGAAAGCCGGTGTAGTCGCCGTTGTGCGAGTTATAGCCGGCGACGGCGACGCCGACCGGCTTCGTCGTGAAATCCGGCGTGCGGAAGTTGACCGTGCCGCCGATCGCGCCGTTGATCGTATTGAGCGACGTGCCCGGGCCCTTCACGACCTCGACGTCGCCGAGCACGAGGCCGTTCAAAAATGTCGTGACGTAATCGCCGAAGGCACCGGAGCTCACGGGATGCCCGTCGATGAGATTTTGCGTCTCGAAATCCGCCGCTCCGCGAATCGAGACGGTCGAGATCGCGCCGGGTTCGCCCGACGAGAAGTGCTGGACCTCGACGCCCGGCGTTTCGTCGAGCAGCGTGTTGACTTGCGGCGTCGCGCGTTCGATGAAGTCGTTGCCGGAGATCACGTTCACGGCCGCCGGCGAATCGTTCAGGGCCGTACGGCCTCCGCCCGTGACGGCGGAGCGGCCGATCGTCCGAAGCTTCGTGATATCGGCAGTCGAGAGGACGATCGCGGCCGGCGCGGAGCCGGCGGGCGGGACGACGATGGCGTCGACGTGCTGCGGCTGGAAGCCCGGCGCGGAGACGTCGGCCGCATACCGGCCGTCCGGCAACGCCGGAGCGTCGACGAGCCCGGCGGCGTCGGCCGTCAGCCGCAGACTCCGCGGGCCGGAGATGACGAGCGTCGCACCGGCGATCGGCTTCCCTTGCGCGTCGGTTACGAGCGCACGAAAATCGCCGTCGGCGCGCGCGATCGCGGGAGACAGAACGGTCGCGATGCCGACGAGCATCGAGAGCGCGCGCCGGCGGCGCGGTCGTACAAGCACAGATGCCATCCTTCGAACGTGAGAGACGCAGATGCGGGGATGACGGAACGATACGGACGTCGGCTTATGGTCATATTAAGGTGTCGGGCGACGCGGCAAGATTACGGTTGTCGTCGCCGAAGGCGGCGGCGATGTGGCGTAGCGCGATCGTCATCTTCGCGAAGACCCCGCATCCGGGTGCCTCGAAGACGCGGCTCTGTCCGCCGCTCGACTTCGACGATGCAGCCGAGCTCAGCCGCCGCTTCATTCTCGATACGGCCTCCACCGTCGCGCGCGTCGCCGAGACGGTCGCGCTCGGCGACTCCGGCGATCGCGTCGTGCCGTTCGTCTCGTTTACCGGCGATGCCGCGATGCGAGAGCTGGTCGGCGAAGGCTTTCGTCTGCAGCCGCAACGCGGGGGAACGTTCGGCGAACGGCTCGCGCATGCCACGGCCGACGTCTTCGCACTCGGGTTCGATGCGGTCTTCGCGATCGACTCGGATAGCCCGACGCTTCCGCACGAGTCGTTGCTGCGGGGCGTCGCGGCGCTCCGGCGACGGTCGACCGCGTCGCACTCGGGCCCTGCGATGACGATCGACGGCACTCATCGCGCTCGATGAAGCCGCGTTGCGCTCCGCTATTTCGAAGAGACGCTCGGCGGCATTCTCGAGCAGGATCAATTTCGCCGATACGTGGCTTCGGAGCCGCGGCGCGGCTCTGAAGGCCGTGACGGGCGGCGTATCGTGCTCGAGCAGCTCGCGAAGGGCTACCGCCTTCGCGTGACCGAGCCTTTCCGCCGACCGAATCTCTCTGAGCTGGGTCGGCGACGTGCCGCACCGGCTTCCGCACGTGCGTGTCTTTTTCGCCTCTCTCGAGAGCGTCTAATTCAGACCGTACGCGGTGCCGGCGACGTCGGCACCCGCGATTGGGAGATCTCTCTACTCGGTCTGCGAGCGCTGCGCTCCGCGGCCGAAGCGATCCGCAGCCGCTAGACCCCCTCCGTCGCCGTCGTCACGCACCCGTAAGTGCGCATCGGTCCGCATTCGAGGCTAGGCGGCCCCCTTCTACGCCCCTTTCTGGAGCCGCTGTCGGCCAGGGGGAGGCCATGCTTCACGGCCTCGCGCTCACTACGTCTAATACAGATCGGCGCCGCCGATGCCGGCGTCAACTCCACGGTTCGCGCGCCCTGGCGATCCGTCACGATCGGCGGAATCCCGCCAACGCTTAGCGAGAGGCGCCTCGACCCGGGAGGAGGTCTCCTGGGTACGTCGAGAATGTGTGCGGAGCATCACTTGACTTCCGGCCGTCCGAACCGAATCTTTACGGGCCGGCGTTAACAACACTCTTTGGAGGCCTGCACTAAATGCTATCCATGCATCTCGCTAGCGTTGATTTCGGCTCGATGTTCCACTTTTTCGCCTCGATGTTCTCGGCGCATTCGATGAGCGTCTACCCGGCCGAAACGAGCGGCTAAGATCAAGTTTGCGTCTCTAGCATAGATTTCTACCTAGAGAGCCATTTTGGAGCGGGAACTGTCTCGCTCCTAAGCGTAATGTCAGACCGTTGCCCCACGATCGGAGACGGTTGACTTTGTCTTTAGCGTCCGTCGCACAGCTGCGGCCACGCATCGGAGATTACGGAAGAGCGCTCGTAAGTTATCACGACGCTGATCTTCGTGTGTGCGCAAATGAGCTCCACGGTCGTGAAGACGACCCGTCGCGACTCTTGACTGCGCGCTCGCTACTGCGAGCCGGCCAGCCCGCCGACGCCCTGGACGCGTTGAATGCGATATCGCGCTCCGCGAGTCTGCTGCACAACGCTGAGCGTGAGACCCTCCGTGTCGCAGCGCAAGCAAGGCTTGGGAAGCCTGATGCGATGGCCGACGCAATCGCAACAGCACGCGCGTACACGATCGGATCACCCAGCATCGCGCAATCCGCCGAATTCGAGTATTTCGTCGGACTTGCCGGTCTCGCTACCGGCGATCTGGAGCTGTTCGAGGAGTCTGCCTACGAGGTTCTTGGCATGCAGCCCGCCGCCGAAGATCCGTATGTTATCCCGCTCGCTCATACGCGGGCGCGCGCCTACGAGACGCTGCACATGATCAACGCCCATGGCGGTCGCTTCAACGCGAAGTACGCGCTCGCGGCGCTCGCCGAAGTCGACGCCTCCGGTCGTCCGGACGCATGGATCTCCTCGACGTCGCTTTCCACCGTTGCCGGCTTCGCTTGCGATCTCGACCTTCGTAATCTCGTAGACGATCTAACCAGTCGTTACCATACGATGAAGTGGACCGACCTCACGCGCGCGCGCCGGCAGCGCGTGACGCTCGCCCTCGGCTGGTGCGCCGCATTGCGCGGCGAAGAGGTCGCAGCGTTCAAATGGTTCCGAGGCGCGGCGACTGATGTGCATGCGCCCATCGACAAGCTCGAGGTAGCCGTTGACCGCGGCCGCCTCGGCATTGAGCTTGCTCCCATGAGCTCAGCAGCGATCGAGGAGCTGCATTATGCAGTCGAGATCGCGCGCACCATCGATTGGTCCCAGCTAGGCGAACGCCGCAGCGTTCTCGTGTCCCTTGCGATCGCTGTCGCGCGTCATGCCCCGACAGACGCGCGATGGGCACTCGCGCGCTACCGTGCGCTTCCGGGCAGCCAGCTGAGCCTCGGCTCTGCGGATCCTCGTATGGCCGTCGAGATTGCGTTTGCTGAAGGCCGACTCGCAATTTGCGAGGGACGCGAGGCGGCCGCAATCGCGCACCTACAAGAAGCCTATTGCACCGCCGAGAAAATCGGCTTCCGGTGGCGCGCGCAGGGTGCCGCGATCGAGCTCGCAGAGCTACGTGCCGGCGATCATTTTGCGACGTTCGCGAGACTCGAAGCGATCCAACGGCCGACGTCGTGGCTCGGGTATCGCACTGCAGCGCTGTCGAAAGCCGCTTAGAACAGCTGCCCGGCGAACCTTGAACGGTGAACCCTTTAATCCGGCTCCGGTCGGAAGCGAGGAGTCGGCGCTCACGTGCGACTGCCGTTGCCACGTCGTGAGTCGCCGCGGTCATCGACCGCCGCGCCCAGCCTTCGTCACGCAGACAATCTTCTGCGTTCCTGCACTCGGAGATACATCGCTTCGTCGTTGAAGCGTCAGAGCTTCGGGGCGATGACAAAAACGGCGACAACGCCGATCCGATTCGTTACGCCGAAGGCCCGGTAGATGTCTCGCGAATAATTATGTACGGTGGTCGATCGAAGCTCAAGAGATCTGGCGATTCTCAAGGTGTTGGGCGACGCGGCAAGTTACGGCTGTCCTCGCCGAAGGCGGCGGCGATGTGGCGTAGCGCGATCGTCATCTTCGCGAAGACCCCGCATCCGGGTGCCTCGAAGACGCGGCTCTGTCCGCCGCTCGACTTCGAGGACGCAGCCGAGCTCAGCCGCCGCTTCATTCTCGATACGGCCTCCACCGTCGCGCGCGTCGCCGAGACGGTCGCGCTCGGCGACTCCGGCGATCGCGTCGTGCCGTTCGTCTCGTTTACCGGCGATGCACGGCGATGCGAGAGCTGGTCGGCGAAGGCTTTCGTCTGCAGCCGCAACGCGGGGGAACGTTCGGCGAACGGCTCGCGCATGCCACGGCCGACGTCTTCGCCCTCGGGTTCGATGCGGTCTTCGCGATCGACTCGGATAGCCCGACGCTTCCGCACGAGTCGTTGCTGCGGGGCGTCGCGGCGCTCGCGGCGACGGTCGACCGCGTCGCACTCGGGCCCTGCGATGACGGCGGCTATTATTGTCGGCGCGACGCGCTTCGAGCCCGCGCTCTTCGAAGGGATCGCGTGGAGCACGGAGCGCGTCGCGGAGCAGACGCGCGCGCGCGCCGAACTCGCGGGTATGGCGGTCGACCTCCTCCCGCGCTGGTACGACGTGGACGACGCGCGCTCGCTCGCGACGCTCACGGAAGAGCTCTTGCTAGGTCGCGGACCGCTCGGGGCGCCGGCCTCGCAGTCCGCGGCGTTCCTCCGCGACCTCGAGCGGCGGGGCGCGCTGAGCCGCGAAGCGCGCGCGATCGCCTCCTGAGCGACCGGTCAAGGCACTCTCAGCCGCCGTGCGGAAGAAAGCCTTCATCGTGCAACTCTCCGAACGGCCGCGGGTCGCCCTCGCACAAGGCACGCGTCTCGGAGTTGTCGGTGCCGGCGCGATGGGGCGAGCGCTCCTCCGTGGACTGCTGCAGAGCGGGGTCGGCACGGAGCAACTCTGGGCCGCGACGCAGTCCTCTGCCTCGGCCGAGGCCGTGCGTGCCGACCTCGCCGTGCGGGCGAGCGACGCCTACGCGCCGTTCGTTCCGGAGAGCGACGTCGTCGTGCTCGCAGTCAAGCCGGCCCAGATCGGCTCGGCCTTGAAGCAATTGGCGGTCGCGGGCCTGCGGCCGGGGACGCTCGTCGTCTCGGTCGCTGCCGGCGTGACGACGCGCCGTCTCGAGGAGGCGTTGCCCGCGAATCCGGTCGTCCGCGTCATGTCGAACACGCCGTGTTTCGTCGGCGAAGGCATGACGGCGATCGCGCCCGGCTCGCGGGCGACGCCCGAGCATCTCGCGCTGACCCACGACATCTTCGCCGCCGTCGGGCGCTGCATCACGATCGAGGAGCGGCATCTCGATGCCGTGACGGCGATCAGCGGCAGCGGTCCGGCGTACATCTACTTAGTCATCGAGGCGCTCGCGGATGCCGGCGTGCGGGTCGGCCTGCCGCGCCAGACCGCGATGACGCTCGTGACGCAGACGGTCCTCGGCGCTGCGACCATGGTCGAGCGCAGCGATCGCCATCCCGCCTCGCTGCGCGACGACGTCACGACGCCGGCCGGCTGCACGATCGGCGCGCTGCTCGTCCTCGAAGATGGCAAGATCCGTTCGGTCCTCGCGCGGGCCGTCGAAGAGGCGCGCGACGTGCTGCGGGAGCTCGCGGCGGCGCAACAGGAGGCCACGTGAGCCGGACGAGCGAGCTGATCGGTCTCGAAGATGCCTATGGGGCACAGAATTACCATCCGCTGGACGTCGTGATCGACCGTGCCGAAGGCGCCTTCGTCTACGACGTCGACGGCAAGCGGTATCTCGATGCCCTCGCGGCGTACTCCGCGGTCAATCAGGGTCACGCGCACCCGCGCATCCTCGAGACGCTGCGCACGCAGGCGCACCGCGTCACGCTGACGTCACGGGCCTTTCGCAACGATCAGCTGGGGCCGTTCTGCCGGGAGCTCGCAGAGCTCTGTGGCCTCGACATGGTTCTGCCGATGAATACCGGCGCCGAGGCCGTCGAGACGGCGATCAAAGCCGCCCGCCGCTGGGGCTACCGCGCCCGGGGCATCCCGCACGACGCCGCCGAGATCATCGTGTTCGATGACAATTTCCACGGACGCACGACGACGATCGTCGGGTTCTCGAGCGACGCGGCCTACAAGACCGACTTTGGTCCGTTCACGCCTGGCTTCATTCGCGTCCCGTTCGGCGATCTCGTCGCGCTCGAACGCGCGATCAGGCCGAACACGTGCGCCGTGCTGATCGAGCCGATCCAGGCCGAAGCGGGCGTGATCATCCCGCCGGACGGCTTTCTCTCCGGTGCCGCGGCCCTCTGCCGCGATCGTCGCGTGCTCTTCGTCGCGGATGAGATCCAGACGGGGCTCGGCCGCACGGGCGCGATGTTCGCCTGCGATCACGAAGGCGTGCGGCCCGACCTGCTGATCCTCGGAAAGGCGCTCTCGGGCGGCTTCTATCCCGTCTCGGCCGTCGTCGGGCGGCGCGAGATCGTCGAACTCTTCGAGCCGGGCAGCCACGGCAGCACGTACGGCGGCAACCCGCTGGCGTGCGCCGTCGCCCGCACGGCGCTCCGCGTGCTCGTCGACGAGCAGATGGTCGCCCGCGCGCGCGTGCTCGGCGACGTCTTCGCTTCGCGACTGCGGGCGATCGAGTCGCCGCTGATCGCAGAGGTCCGCGCGCGCGGCCTGCTCGTCGGCGTCGAGTTGCGCGTGCCCGCGCGGCCGTTCTGCGAGGCGCTCGCGGAGCGCGGTGTGCTCTGCAAGGACACGCACGACGAGACGATCCGGCTCACGCCGCCGCTCTGCGTCGAAGAGGCCGATCTGCTCTGGCTCGCGGAGCAAGTCGAAGCGGTGCTCGCGACGGGCCGCACCGCGCAGCGCGTCCACGCCGCTTGAGTCTCTCGACGAACGGTGCCCCGCTCGCGCGACGCGGCCGGACGCTCGTCACGGGCGCCGCCGGGCTGATCGGGAGCAACGTCGTGCGCCTGCTGAACGAGCGGGGCGTCGACGACGCGGTCGTGACGGACCGCTTGCACGCCTCGCCCAAATGGCGCAATCTCGTCCCCTTGCGCTTCGCGGACTACCTCGAGGCGGACGATTTTCTCGAACGGCTCGAGCGCGACGCTTCGGCCTTCGGCGAGCTCGCGACCGTCCTCCATCTCGGTGCGTGCTCCGCGACGACGGAGACCGACGCTTCCTATCTGATCCGTAATAACTATGATTACACGAAGCGTCTGGCCCGGGTCGCCCTCGGTGCCGGCGCGCGGTTCGTCTACGCGAGTTCGGCTGCGACGTACGGCGGGCTCGAGACGGACTTGAGCGAGAGACGCCCGCTCGCGACGCTCCGGCCGCTGAACATGTATGGCTATTCGAAGCACCTCTTCGATTGCTATGCCGAGCGCGAGGGCTGGCTCGACCGGATCGTCGGGCTCAAGTTCTTCAACGTCTTCGGGCCGGGCGAGGCGCACAAGGGCTCGATGCGCAGCCTCGTCCACAAAGCGTTCTTCGAGATCCGAGCAACCGGCACGGTCAAACTGTTCAAGAGCTACCGGACGGAGTTTGCCGACGGCCGCCAGCGCCGCGACTTCCTCGGCGTCGATGACGCGGTGCGAATGACGCTCCACCTCGCCGGGCAGCCGGCGGCCGCCGGGCTCTACAACGTCGGCTCGGGCGCGTCGGCGACGTGGATCGACCTCGTGACGCCGATCTTCGCAACGCTCGGCCTGCCGGTGCGCGTCGATTTCGTCGATATGCCGGAGGCGATCCGTGACAAATACCAGTACGACACGCAGGCCGATCTCGCGCGCCTGCGCGCGAGCGGATACGCCGCCGCCGTGATGCCGCTCGACGAGACCGTCGCGTCGTACGTGCGCGTTCTCCTCGCCGAACACGGCCGCTCCGCCGCTCCCGTCGCGTAAGTGCCGCGGCGAGCCGCGAACGCTGGGAAGACCCTGGACGAAATCAAGCCCAACGAGGTGTGGCAGCCGCGCCTCTTGCGATCGATCTGCGCGGCCTCGACTACGCTTCGATGGTTCATCTGATCGTAGCAGGCTACGCGTCGCGCTTCTCCGGTCGATCGTGCCTTTCAGGTGGTCCAAAAAAACACGATCCTGTTTCCGACCAATGAGGCCACATCGGCGCGGATGAGGGGTATCCGGCAAAATGCTACGGGTCCGGAAGTTCGGCTTCGGCAGTTGCTGCATGGTCGTGGTTTTCGATTCAGGGTCAATCACAGAGTCGATGGCATTCGTTCGCGACCTGATATCGTGTTCATGCGGCAACGCTTGGCTATTTATCTTGATGGTTGGTTTTGGCACGGTTGCGAACTTCACGGAACCCGACCTTCACGAAATGCAGAAGCACGTGTCGTTTGCGCCCTCGAGGCAATGGGATGGCACGTATTTCGCTTTTGCGAACGCCAATCGCCTCATCCGGCCCTGGAAGAGATCATGGCGTGGCCAGAATCGCGAAACGCGTAGCATCGCATCGAACGTCGAGCGAAGTCAGGACGTAGTCTCTGAAGCCGAGCCGTGCGGTACCGGTTGGCCGAAGGAGCCGGGGCGGGGCGGCGGAACGAACGCCGTCCCTTCACGCGCCGGAGTGCCGCCATGATCCAGCCGCTTCCGCCCGACCTCGAGGCCGCGCTCGCGACGAGCGGCCTCAGCGCGTTCTTCGCGAGCTACCCGCCTTCGCATCGCAGCGAGTATCTGCGCTGGATCGATGAGGCGAAGCGGCCGCAGACGCGCGAGTCGCGGATCGCAAAGACGATCGCCGCCCTGCTCGCGCGGGCCCCCGGGCGCACCGGCTAGCAAGATTCGCGTGCTGGAGCGACATTTGTCGAATATCGGCACCGCCGTGTAGGACAGATGGCCATGCGGACTCGACAAATGGCGAATGACGCGGGCGCCCAGCAGGCCGTATCGTTATCAGTCTGCATTCTCTCGCGGCGAGGACTAAGGCCATCACATCGATCCCGAGCTTCATGGAAGAGCACGATGGCTGCGGCGTCGGTTTCATTGCGGATCTCGGAGGGCCCGCGACCTACGAGACGATCCGGATCGCCCTGCAGGCCGCAGGCGCGATGATGCACCGCGGCGCGCGCTCGGCCGACGGCCGCACGGGCGACGGCGCCGGCATCCTCTGCGAGACGCCGCGCAAGCTGCTCGCGCGCGAACTCGCCCAGGCGAACCTCCACGCGCCGGCCGGCCACCTCGCGGCGATTGGCCTCTTCTTGCCGCAGGAGCCCGACGCCGCCGCCTCCGTGCGCGCGGCGATCGAGAGCCGCGTCCACGCCGTCGACGTCACGCCGCTGCGCTGGCGCACGCCCGCGACGAATCTCGACGTGCTCGGGGAGCACGCGCGCGCCTCGCGGCCGTCGTTCCAGCAACTGATCGTCGACATGGGGCCCGGCAACGTCCGCGAGCGCATGCGCTCCGCGGCCCGGATGATCGAGAAGGCGCTGCGCGAGTACGGCAACTCGGCGACCCTGCTCTCGGCTTCCGCGACGTCGGTCGTCTACAAGGCGCTCCTCAGTTCGGACGAGCTCGGAACGTATTTCGACGATCTGCGCGATCCGGAGTTCGCGTCGCGCTTCGCGCTCTTCCATCAGCGGTTTAGCACGAATTCATCACCGTCGTGGCGTCTGGTCCAACCGTTCCGCCACATCGCCCACAACGGCGAGATCAACACGATCACGGGCAACCGGGCGTGGCTCGAAGCGCGCGGCATCAAGCCCGGCATCGGCGCGAGCGACTCGTACGACTTCAATCTCGCCGTCGACGCCATGTGCGGCGCGGGGTACCGCGTCGACGAGGGTGTCGACATGTTGCTCGCGCCCGCGATCGGCGACGACGAAGGCCGGCTCAAGGCCTACTACGACGCGCACGTGCCGACCGTCGAACCGTGGGACGGGCCGGCCGCGATCGTGTTCGCCGACGGCGACACGATCGGCGCCGCGCTCGACCGCACGGGGCTGCGGCCGCTGCGCTGGTGCCGGACCGCCGCAAACAAAGTGCTCGTCGCCTCGGAGGCCGGCATCGTCGATTTCGGCAACGACCCGATCGTGCGCCGCGGCCGCCTCGGCCCGGGCGGCCGGCTGATCGTGCGCTTCGCCTCCAAAGAGGTCGTCGAGACCGAGGCGTTCCGCTCGGAACGCCGCGATCGTGCCGACTACCGTGACGTCGTGCGCTCGTGGTCCTTCGGCGTCCGTGATGAGATCACGTCACACGCTCCCGAGCGTCTCGGGCGCGATCTGCGCCGCTTCGGCTGCACGCGTGAGGAGATGAAGGAGATCGTCGGCGTGCTCGGAGCCGGCAGCGAGCCGACGTCGTCGATGGGCGACGACGCGTCACTCGCCTTTTTCGAACGCCGGACACCGGTCGCGGAGTACCTGCGCGAACGCTTCGCCCAGGTCACGAATCCGCCGATCGACCCGCTGCGCGAATCGCTCGTCTTCGATCTGCGCTGCTGGGTGGGCAGCGGCGACACGAACGGCGACGTCCCGGCGGCGAGTTCGATCGTCGGCGTCGCGACGCCGGCGCTCTCGGAGCTCGACTTCGACGCGCTGCGCTTCGACGCGCGACTGCTCGAGCGGTCGCTCTCGCTCGCGATCGACGACACGAGTCTGCGCCAGCGTCTGCTCGCGCTCTGCGATGAAGCGGAGCGAGCGGTCCGCGACGGCATCACGCTGATCGTTCTCGACGACCGGCCGGCGGCTCCGAGCGTTCCGGCGCTGCTGGCGACGGGCGCGATCCACCAGCGGCTCGTGCAGCGAGGTCTGCGCATGCAGAGCTCGATCGCCGTCGCAGACGGCTACGCGCGCGACGCGCACGCCGTCGCGGCGCTGATCGGCGTCGGCGCGAACGTCGTGACGCCGTGGCTCGGCCTGCGCGCCGCCTGCGACGCCGAAAAATCGCCGGGCGACGGAGGTCGCGCGTATCTTGCGGGGCTGCGCGCCGGTCTGCTCAAGATTCTCGCGAAGCTCGGCATCTGCACGCTACGGTCGTACGTCGGCGCGCAGGCCTTCGAGTCGGTCGGCCTGCATGGCGAGATCGTCGAACTCTGTTTCCCGGGCGTCAAGGCGCACGTGCCCTCCGTGACGTTCGCGGATCTCGAAGACGACGTGCGGTCGTGGTTCGCGTCCTCGCGCGACGAAGCGGCGCCGCTGCCGGAGCGCGGGACGTACCGGTACCGGCGCGACGGCGTGCGGCACGCCTTCGATCCGAACGTCATCAAGACGCTGCGCGCGAGCGCGATGCGCGGCGACTACGACGCTTTCGAACGGCTCTCCGATGCGATGGAGGAGCGCGAACCCGTCACGCTGCGCGATCTGCTCCAAGCGATTCCGCTGCGCGAAGCGATTCCGCTCGAGGATGTCGAGCCCGTCTCGGCGATCGTCGTGCAGTTCACGACGGCGGCGATGTCGCTCGGTGCCCTCGCGCCCGAAGTCCACGCCTTGATCGCGCGCGCGACGAACGCGATCGGCGCCCGCAGTAACAGCGGCGAAGGCGGCGAGCCGCTCTGGCGCTACGCTCGCACCGAGGGCAACGCGCGCAGCCGCATCAAGCAGGTCGCCTCCGGCCGCTTCGGCGTCGGTGCGAGCTACCTCGCGAGCGCGGACGAGATCGAGATCAAGATGGCGCAGGGTTCGAAGCCCGGCGAGGGCGGTCAGATTCCCGGCCACAAGGTGACGGCCGAGATCGCCGAACTGCGGGGCGCGCAGCCGGGACAGTCGCTGATCTCGCCGCCGCCGCATCACGACATCTACTCGATCGAAGACCTCGCCCAGTTGATCTACGACCTGCGACGCGCTTCGCCGCACGCCCGGATCGCAGTCAAACTCGTCGCACAGTCGGGCATCGGGTACGTCGCGAGCGGCGTCGCGAAGGCCGATGCGGACGCGATCCACATCAGCGGTCACGACGGCGGCACCGGCGCCTCGCCGCTCTCGTCGATCAAGCACGCGGGCCTGCCGTGGGAGATCGGCCTGGTAGAGACGCACCATGCACTTCTTGCCAACGGTCTGCGGCCGCGCGTGAAGCTCCGCGTCGACGGCGGCTTCAAGAGCGGACGCGACGTCATCGTCGCAACCCTGCTCGGCGCCGACGAGTACGGCTTCGGCTCGGCGCTGCTCGTCGCGCTCGGCTGCATCTACGCGCGGCAGTGTCACAAGAACACCTGCCCCGTCGGCATCGCGTCGCAGGATCCGGAGCTGCGCAAGAAGTTCGCCGGCACGCCCGAGGAGGCGGTCGCCTTCCTCGAGTTCGTCGCGCAAGACGTCCGCCGCCGGCTCGCCGCGCTCGGCGTGCGCTCCCTCGCGGAGATTCGCGGCCGCTCGGATCTGCTGCGCCGCAAGGCGACCGGCGACGCGCGGCTGCACGACGTGGATCTGAGTGAGATCTTGCGTCTGCCGGAGCGGCCGGAGGCGCCGCGCAAGCCAGCGATGGAGCCGACGCATCTCGACGATCTCGTTCCGCGGCCGTGGAACGGATCGCGCAAAGCATGGCAGGTCGTGCCCGAGTTCGCGATCGCGCCCGCCGACCGCGCCGTCGGCGCCCGCCTCGCGCACGAATTTGCCGTCCGTCGGGCGAACGGCGAAGAGACGGGGTCGCTCTCGGTGCGCTATCACGGCACCGCGGGCCAGAGCTTCGGCGCCTTTTTGACGCACGGCATCACGCTCGAACTCGCGGGCGACGCGAACGATTACGTCGGCAAGAGCATGGAGGGCGGCCGCATCGTCGTGCGCGGCTTCGGCGAGACGATCGAACCGGTTGCCGGGAACACCTGTTTCTACGGCGCGCGCGGTGGCGAGGGCTTCATCCGCGGCATCGCAGGCGAGCGCTTTGGCGTCCGCAACAGCGGCGCGACGCTCGTCGCCGAGGGCGCCGGCGACCACGCCTGCGAGTACATGACGGCGGGCTTCGCGGTCCTGCTCGGCGCCGTTGGCAAGAACTTCGCAAGCGGCATGAGCGGCGGCGTCGTCTTCGTCGCGCCGGCGCCATCCGACGGCGACGTCGACGCCGGGGCCTCCGGGCTCGTCTTCGGTCCGACGGGCTGCCGGCCGAGCGAACCGCACGTCGACGATCCCGACGTCGGGCGGCTCTACGACGTGCTCGTTCGCTACGCGGAGGCGACGGAGTCGGCGCGGGCGACCGAGTTGCTCGCGGATTGGCCGTCGGCGCTCGGCCGCTTCGTGAAAGTCGCTTTGCCGGAGGTCGCGCGGACCGCGGCCCCCGAGCGGTTCGCCGTCCGGGCGTGAACGCGCGGGCGAGGCGTCGCGTCTAGCGCTTCGGCGTCATGGATTCGACGATCCGCTGCGACTCTTCGATCATCTTCGCCGTCGCATCGCGTCTGCTCGGCCGAATCGCGGACGGCCTCCGGCTGCGAGCACGGGCTTCACGTGTTCCGTCGCTTTGGTCATCGCGTCCGCGACGGAACGCTGCAGCTCGCGAGCCTGCGCGAGCATCGATTCGAAGTTCTCGCTCATGGCCTTCACGTCCAAACGGTCTTCGCAACTCTTCGCTACGTGAGCGATCGAGTCGCTGAGTTCTCCACTTCCCAACGACGAGCGGTCCGGGATTCTCGCAGGGTCTGACACGCTTCGAATAGTTGAGGTCGTCGGCGGCGCTTCGGATTCGCGTGCGAGGCCATCAGGCGGAATATGACTTCGAGCTCGTCGTGAATGGACAGGAGAAGGCGGCGTCCGCGCAACGGCTGCTGCTCGGCCGAGCTTTGCTAAGATATATTAGTCGCTTGTCGTATATATGGTCGATGGCAAAGCATCTGATCGAACTCGATGAAAAGGCGCTGAGCGCGGCTCGCGCGGAGCTCGGTACCGCGACGATCAAAGATACGGTGAACGAGGCACTCCGGCGTGCGACCTCCGAACGGTCACGACGAGTGACGAAGGCACTCGAAGTTCTGAGCCAAGCCGGCTTCGACGATCGGGCCGAAGCGTGGCGCTGATCTTCTTGGTCGACACCAGCGTCTTGAAGCGTCTCGACAAAAGATCCGTCCGAAACGTCGTTGCGCCGTTGGCCGAGGCGGGCGAGCTCTGTCGCGCGAGGATCTGCGATCTCGAAGTCGTCTATTCCGCGCGCAACACGAAAGAGTGGGACCGGCTGTTCGGAGCGCTCGCCGTGTTCGACGTTATCGAGACGACGGCCGTGCATGTGCGGCGCGCACTCCAGGTGCAACGGATGCTCGCGAAGCGCAGCCGGCGCGGCCGAAAGATTCCAGACCTTTTGATCGCTGCAGCGGCGGAGGAACTGAATCTGGCGGTCCTTCATTACGACGCCGATTTCGATCACATCGCAGGCGTTACGGGCCAACGCTGCGAGTGGATCGTGCCTGCGGGAAGCGTAGCGTGAGGCCTGCCGAGTCGACGCGTTTCTCGCTCAGCTCTCGCGGCGGTCTTCGACGGTCATGACCCAGCGGACGGCGCGGGCGTACTGCTCGAGCTCTTTTGTGACGCGCAGCAGCCAAGCGTAGGAAGGATCGTAGACCGATCGTTTTCCGCGGCCGTCTTCGGCTTTGCCGAGAAAGCGCCGCGCGGATTCGAGCTGGCCTTCGGTCCGTTCCCACTCGGCGTGGAGCGTCTCGGCGGAGGCGTCGGTCAGCCGGTCGATCAGCGGCGGCGCCGGCAGATGCGGATGCTTCATCGCAAACTCGAGACGGGCGAGCGTGTACGAACTCGTCGTCGTGATGAAGGAGCCGAGGAGTTGCACGAGACGCACTTCCACGCGTCGCCGTTCCACATCGAGCGACCGGCATCCCGTGAACGACGGCATCTGCGAACCGGCCGTGGAACGATCGTGGCCGATCCCGGCAAACGGCACGCTTCTCCGGGCGGAGATCGCGTTCGAGAGCGGTACTGCAAATAGTTGGACAGACAATTTCTTGGTCCGCGCGGGGCGAGGCCGTCTGGCGACGCTGGGAGAATCGCAGACGGACGTACCGAAAGAACCGAGGCGCGACGATCGTGGGAAGAGAAAACGGGGCAAGGAGCGCGCGGCGGCGCTGGTCGACTTCCGTTGCGGGCGCGGTCGCGCGATGAGTTATCTCACGCAGCGCATCTCGGTCGCTTGTCCTCTCGCTGAGGCACCGGCGTACCTGCGACGATATTTCCGCGTCCACGGCGACCGCAGCGGCGAGATCGCCAAGCTGGCGCTCCGCGTCGATGTTCACGTGCCGGGCTTGCCGGTCGCGCTCTCGCTCGAACGGTCGGTCATCGCAACGGTACAAGAGCATTCGCTGCGAAGCGAACCTCTGCCGCGGTTTACCGTCCAATGGGCGCCCGAGCACCCCGGTCCGTTTCCGCTCTTCTCGGGCGAACTCGTCCTCGAACCGGAAGGCACCGCCGGCTTCGCTTTACATCTGAGCGGCGACTACGAGCCGCCGCTCGCGTTCGCCGGCAAAGTCTTCGACGGCGCGATCGGCAATCGTGTAGCGACGGAGACGGCCCGCGATCTGCTCGAGCGGATCGGTGGCTTCATCGAACGCGCCCATCGCGGGGAGCGAGAGCCCGTGTGACGACCGCAACGTCTCCGCTCGAACTGCACGCGTCGGCGCTGCTCGACGTCGCCGCGGTCTTCGAGCGGCTGGGCGCCGCGCCCGGCGGTCTCACGTCGGCGCAGGTTTCCGCGCGGGCGGCCGCTTCCGGTCCGAACGCGCTGAACGTGCACGAGACGGGTCTGCTCGACGTGCTCGCCGGCCAACTGAAGAATCCGCTCTTGCTCTTGCTGCCGGGACGGCCGCGATCGCGCTCGCGCTGCACGACCGGACGGACGCGGCGATCATCCTCGCGATCGTCGTTTCGAGCGTCGGTCTCGGTGCCTTCAACGAGTACCGGTCCGTGCGCGCGATCGCCGATCTTCGCGCGCAGGTCCGTCCGACCGCACGCGCCCTGCGCGACGGCGCGCTCGCCGGCGTCGATGCCGCCTCGCTCGTCGCCGGCGATATCGTCGATCTCAGCGTCGGCGATATCGTCCCCGCCGATCTGCGGCTGTTCTCTGCGAGCGCGCTCTCGTGCGACGAGGCGACGCTGACCGGCGAATCGCTGCCGGCGGAAAAGACGGTCGACGGAGCCGCGCCGGCGGAGCCGCTGCGAACGTGCGCGCTCGCGGGCACGATCGTGCGCGCCGGGAGCGGCCGTGGCGTGGTCGTCGCGATCGGTGCGATGACGCAGATCGGCCGGATCGCGAGTCGCGTCGGAGCCGGTGCGCCCGAGACCGCCTTCCAGCGAGGATTGCGTTCGTTCTCGAGTTTGCTCGTATGGATCACGGCCGTCGTGACGTCAATCGTCTTCGTCGTCAACGCGATCGTCCATCACTCGATCTTCGAGTCGCTCTTGTTCGCGCTTGCGATCGCCGTGAGTCTGACCCCGCAACTGTTGCCCGCGATCGTCACCGTCAGCCTCGCGACCGGCCCGGCGCATGGCGCGGCAATCCGTGCTCGTCAAACGGCTCGTGAGCATCGAGGACCTCGGCAACATGACGGTGCTCTTCACCGACAAGACGGGCACGCTGACGGAAGGCCACGTCTCGTTCACGGCCGCAATCGACGTCGCCGGAACCTCCTCGACGGAGGTGTTGCGCCTGGGACTCCTCTGCACGGAGTCGGGCGAGGCCGCCGGCGTCGCCGCGCGCGGAAGCGTGACCGGTGCGCTCGACGCGGCGCTGTGGGCGGCGCCCGGTGCGGCGGGTGCCGGCTGCGCGCGCTGGCATCGCGTTGCCATTGCTCCGTTCGATTACGAGCGCCGCGCGATGTCGGTCATCGTCGACGACGGCACGCAACGGCTCGTCATCACGAAAGGAGCGCCGGAGTCCGTCTTCGCGCGATGCCGCGACCTCACGCCGGAGTTCCGCGCGCGCCTCACGGAGCAGTTCTCGGCGGGCGCGCGCGTCGTCGCCGTCGCGACGCGTGAGGCGCCGGGCGAGGAGTCGCTCGCGAGCAACGACGCTGCGGGGCTCGTCGCCGCGGGCTACCTCGTCTTCGTCGACCCGCCGAAGGCCGACGCCGCCGCCTCGATCGCCCGGCTGCAAACGCTCGGTATCGAGGTCAAGCTCATCACGGGTGACAACGAGCTCGTCGCCCGCAAGGTCTGCCATGACCTTGCCATACCGACCGGGGCCGTGCTAACGGCGCCGAGCTCGAAGGGATGGACGATGCGACGCTCTCGCAGCAGCTGCCGGGCGCGACGATCTTCGCGCGCGTCTCGCCCGAGCAGAAAGCGCGTCTCATCCGCCTGCAGCGCGCGACGGGACAGGCGGTCGGCTTCCTCGGCGACGGGGTGAACGACGCCGTCGCCCTGCACGACGCCGACGTCGGCATCTCCGTCGCATCGGCGACCGACGTCGCGAAGGACGCCGCCGACATCGTGCTCGTGACGAAGGATCTCGGCATCCTCGCGGGCGGTGTCGTCGAGGGGCGGCGCATCTTCGCGAACACGATCAAGTACGTCCTCATGGGAACCTCGTCGAACTTCGGCAATATGATCAGCACGGCGATCGGGTCGATGTTCTTGCCATTCCTGCCGCTCTTGCCATCACAGATTTTGCTGAACAATCTCTTGTACGACGTTAGCGAGCTGACGATCCCGACCGACAACGTCGACGAAGAGCGGCTGCTGCGTCCGTCGCACTGGAACATGCGCCTGATCCGGCGGTTCATGATCGCGTTCGGCCCGTTGAACGCGCTCGTGGATTTCTCGATCTTCGCCGTGCTGCTGTTCGCGCTGCATGCGGGGCCGGTGCTCTTCCGGTCCGGCTTTTTCGTCGAATCGTTCATGACGCAGACGCTGATCATCTTCGCCATTCGCACGCGCCGCGTGCCGTTCGTGCGCAGCCGCCCGAGCCGGGCTTTGGCCATCGCGACGATCGGCGTCGCGCTGCTCGGCGCGGCACTGCCGTTCGTCCCCGCCGTCGGCGCGTTCTTCGGCTTCACCGCCCTGCCGCCGGCCTATTTCGGGTGGCTCGCCGCCTTGCTCGCCGTCTATCTCGTCTCGGTCGAGTTCGCGAAGAGCCGCTTCTTCGCGACGCCGTTCCGGACGTCGGGAGCGCCGGAGCGGCCGATTTCCGGGCGTGTCGTATACTAGAGCGTGACGTCGAGAGTCGCCGGACGCCCCGGGCGAGCCGCGGCACCGCGACGTCACCCCGGAAGGATCCGAACCGATGATGACAGCCGAACCGACGACGGAGCCGAGTTTCGCCTTCGTGACCCGCACGGAGGCGCGCTTCGAATGCCTGCTTCCGGTGCCGGCCGCGCGCGTCTGGGCGGCCCTCTCGGATCGGACGGAGCTCGGGCGGTGGTTCTTCCCCGCGAACCGCAACGGCGGCCGGTACGCCGCGCACGAGGACCGGCCGCCGCTCGCGGGTGCGACCGCCGAGGAAGCCCCGCTCTGGATCGAGTTCGGCTCGGAGATGCGCTTCGATCTCGCGGGCGAAGGCGACCGCTGCCGCGTGCGCTTCACGCTGCGAAGGCCGGAGATCGGCTGGCATCCGGGCCTCCTCGCCTCCTATCACGGCACGCTCGTCGCGCTCGCGGACCTCGTCGAAGGCCGCGACGAGGGCAAGCGCACCTCACGTTCGCGGCGCGATTTTGCGACCTACGAGCGGGCCGTCAGCGCCGCGTTCGTCGACGGCAAACCGATCGTCCGGAGCGTCTACTTCGGCTCGGGCTCCGTCGAGTTGCGGAACGACGCGCGCGATACGCTCGACGATTTCGTCGGGTTGCTCGCCGCCAACAGCCGGCTCCGCGTGATCGTCGACGGTCACGCCGACGACGACCTCGGCCGTAGCGAAAGCCTCGAACTCGCTCGCCTGCGCGCGGCCGTCGTCGCCGCGGAGCTGCATCGGCGCGGCATCGCGAAGGTGCGTGTCACCGTGCGTTCGCTCGGCGGCGCCGATCGTCAGGACGCCCGGCGCGACGATCGGGCTATAGCAAAAAATCGCCGAGTCGAACTCATTCCGTCATACTAACGGAACGGCGGCTGCGACTTTTCACGGATCGAGCGACGCGCTCCGGGCACGGGGTTCGCGGGCTCTGCGGGCGAAGCGGACCGGATGCAGAGCTCCGATCGCAGGTACGTCATCGTCGGAAACGGCTACGCCGGGACGACGTGCGCCGAGCAGTTGCGCAAGTTGGATCCGGCGGCATCGATCGTGATGTTCACGGACGAGCCGTACACGCTCTACAATCGCATCTCGCTGCCGCCGATGCTGCGCAAGCAGATCCCGGAGGCGAAGGTGATGATCCGCGATCTCGCATGGCACGAGAAACACAAGATCGAGATCCATCTCGAGACGAAGGTCGATCGCATCGATGCCGAGGGCAAGACGGTCGAGGCGGGTGGCAAGACCTACTCGTATGACGCGCTGCTCGTCGCGACGGGCGGCCGTCCGAATCCGAGCGAGGCGCCGGGTGCCGCGGGCGCGCAGAACATCTTCAACTTCCAATACCTCGACGACACGAAACGCATCTCGGAACGGCTCGAGACGGCGAAGACGGCGGTCGCGGTCGGCGGATCGTTCATCGCCTACGAACTCGCCGAGGCCTTCGTCGCGCGCAAGGTCGAGACGCACTGGATCCTGCGCGGCCCGCGCTTCCTGCGGCGCATGCTCGACGGAGAAGCGGGCGCGCTGATCGACGAGGCGGCGAAGGTCGACGGCGTCCACGTCCATTACGACGACGAAGTCGAGAGCTTCACGCGCAGCAACGGCGAGATCGCGAAGATCGTCACGAAGGGCGGCCTCACCCTCGACGCCGATCTCGTCGGCATCGGGCTCGGGCTCACGATCAACACCGAGGTGATGGAGGGCACGGGCGTCGAGTGCCGGACCGGCATCGTCTGCGACGACCGGCTCGAGACGAGCATTCGCGGCATCTACGCCGCGGGCGACGCCGCCGAGTTCCACGATCCCGTCGCCGAGATGAACTACCGCATGGGCACGTGGAACAACGCGGGCGCGCATGGCAAACTCGTCGCGATCAACATGGCGGGCGGCGACGAGCGATATCACGACGTGCCCGAATATTCGAGCAAACTCTTCTCGGAACAGACGATCACGCAGTTCGGTCTGTCGCCGGAGCTGCGGCCGGAGTGTGAGGTCGTGCGCAAGATCGATACGGGACTGAAGCATTATCGCGCGTTGTTCTTCCTCGAGGATCGGCTTGTCGGCGGCGTGCTGATCGGCAAGGGCAACCGGGCCGGCAAACGCCGCTACGTCGAGGCGATCAAGGCGAAGGAACGCTACGCACCGGGCGTCCGCGAGGCGCTCCTCGACTGGACGGCCTGACGCCGGAGGCGCTCCGCGCATCTTGCACGCGCGTCCTGTCGCACGAGCCGGCGCGCATGCAGGACGCGTGGCTGCGCGAGCTCGCCGAGGCGGCGCGGCCGCTCGAGCCCGATCGCTACGGCGCGGGCGACCCCACCTGGTCACTCGAGCGGCGGGTCGCGGAGATGCTCGGCAAACCGGCGGCCGTCTTCATGACGAAGGGCGTCAGCGCGCAGATCATCGCGCTACAGATACATGCCAAGGCGCGCGGCGTGCCGGTCGTCGCGCTGCATCCCAAGTGTCATCTCGAAGTCGACGAATCGGACGCCTTCCGGCGCGTCTTCGGCCTCGCGGGCGTCCGGCTCGGTAGCGACCACGCGCCGTTCGGGCCGGCCGACCTCGCGGGCGTGGCCGAGCGGCTCGGCTGCGTCACGGTCGAACTGCCGCTGCGCCGCGCCGGCTTCAAAGCGACGCCTTGGGAGGATCTCGCCGGCATCGCCGCCTGGTGTCGCCTGGCGCAGGTGCCGCTGCATCTGGACGGCGCGCGGCTGTGGGAGGTCGCGCCGCACTACGGCCGGTCGCACGCGGAGATCGCGGCGCTCGGCTCGAGCATCTACGTCTCGCTCTATAAAGGACTCGGAGGGCTTGCGGGCTGCGTCCTCGCGGGGGAAGAAGCGTTCGTCGCCGAGGCGCGTCTCTGGCAGATTCGTCTTGGTGCCGTCTTGCCATCGGCCTTTCCGCTCGCGATCGCGGGACATCTCGGACTCGACCGCCGGCTCCCCGAGATGCCGCGCTTCCACGCACGGGCCGTCGCCCTCGCGGCACGCCTCGGCGCGGTCCGCGGGATCGTCGTCTCGCCGGCCCTCCCCCACGGCAACGCCTTCGAACTCTTCCTGAACGCGCCGGCCGAGCGACTCGACGCGGCCGCGCTCGCCCTCGCGGCGTCGACCGGCTTCTGGCTCGCGCCGCGCTCGGTGCCGACGGCGATCCCCGGCTGGTCGAAGATCGAAGTCGCGATCGGTCGCGGCGCGGACGCGTGGAGCGACGACGAGGCCGTCGCGATCGTAACGGCCTGGCTCGACCGGGCGCGCTCGGGAGACGCCTTTCCCGCGGGGGTCTGACCCCCGGAGTAAACGACAGCGGACCTCAGAGCCTCAACCGGTCGCAACGCGCGACGGCGTACGCACCGAACGTCAGGGTCCGATCGCAACCGTGTACGGCGGCGCGTAGGCCGTGATCGTGGTACCGGCACTCTTCGGCGCGTAGACGTTGCCGGCAGAGTCGACGGCCGACCCAAGCGGGCTCGACCCGTTTTTGGGCGGCTACCACGAACGTTACCATTGCATTTGGTGGTAGCACGCGCGCAACCGTGGGCCTACGCTCCTATTGTGGCGCGGTTGCATGGTGGCCAAGCTGGCCGATTTCAGCAGGGGACTTGCTGCGGCGTTGCACGTGCGCCACGTGATACAATGGCGAGGATGAAAGACGTGACAGAGTTGCTGGAGGAACGCCTCGCCGGCGCCCCGATCGGAGGTACACTGACGAGCGACGAGCTGGCGGCCGTGGCCGAGGGCGAAGCCGACTTCGCCGCCGGTTTCTTCACGGTCGACCCCGCCACAATCGACGCTACGGTCGTTGACGACGAACCCGCCCCGAAACGCTCCAGCGCCTCGCGTTGAGTTGGGCCGTCGCATACGCGCGACGGGCAGAACGGGACCTGGCGAACATTCCTTCGACAGAGGCCGCGGCGCTGCGTACCGACTTCCGGAAGCTCGCCGCAGACCCGGCTACGCGCGACGTCGACGTGAAGAAGCTGGAGCCAAAGGACGCGGCCTCTGGCGTTTACGTCACGGCGATTATCGCGCGATTTTCAAACGCGATAGAGCGACGCGTACGTTGCAAGTACTCACCATAGACGATCGAAAGAATGCGTACTAAAACGCGACCGGTTTCGTCGAGAAGAAGGTCTAGCGTTTCGTGCGAGCGTGGCATAGAGTCGATGAGAGACCGGTCCTGCCTCGTCTATTTCTGAAAACTACCCGTTCCGAGACGATCCCGAATCGACTAGCTTCCGGAAAGCAGGTATAGGTTCAAGACATCAAAGGCGGTTTGCAAGAGCGACTTACAGACAATCGGATTCACGAAACGGGAAGACGACAACTACGGGAAGTTGACGATCGTTGATATTCTCCATGAGGTAGCAACCGTCAACCTTGGTTTAATCAAACGTCGACGCGGTCGTCCGTCTGGGAATTTTTGAAGGCGAATTTCCTTGGCATAAGCACGACGACCAAGAATGAGTTTTTCTCATGCTGGCCACTCGGTCAAGCGGCCGTCATGGAACTTCAGCGACCGTGGACTCGGAAGGCACTTCCGCGAGGGTATGACCGGCGGGATGAAAGAGAACGGAGCCCGCCTCGCCGGCGACGATGCCGAGGTCGTGCGCGTGCGTCTCGATCTCGGACGCAGGCGCCGGACGGGCGTGCCGGAGGTGGTCTTCGCCGAGCGCAAGACGCTCGCGGACACGCGCCTCGCCCTCGAAGGCCTCGTCGCGGAGGGCGGCTTCGCGCTCGCGACGCGTCTCCCGGAGGCGCACGCCGAGGCTCTCGTCGCGCACTTCGCGGGCGCGGCGCGGTGGAGCCGCGAGGCCCGGGCCCTCCGTATCGGGGAGCTGCCACACACGGGCTTCCGCGCGGGCGTCCTCTGCGCCGGAACCTCGGATCTGCCCGTCGCGGAGGAGGCGGCCTTCGTGCTCGAAGCGTTCGGCCATACCGTGCTCCGGCGTTACGACGTCGGCGTCGCGGGTCTGCACCGGCTCTTCGAGGGCTTCGAGGCGATCACGGCATGTGAGGCGCTCGTCGTCGTCGCCGGCATGGAGGGGGCGCTGCCGAGCGTCGTCGCGGGAGTCGTCGACGTGCCCGTGATCGCGGTGCCGACGAGCGTCGGCTATGGCGCGGCCTTCGAGGGCATCGCGGCGCTGCTCGGCATGCTGACGTCGTGCGCCCCCGGCATCGGGGTCGTCAATATCGACAACGGCTTCGGGGCGGCGGCCTTCGTCCATAAGCTCGCGGGCGCGGGCGCGCGAATCGCCGCACGGTGATGCGCGTCGCGCACGTCGAGATGGTCGGCGGAGCCGCCGGCGACATGCTCCTCGCCGCGTTCGTCGATGCCGGCGCCGATCCGGAGGCGGTCGAGGCGGCGCTGCGGACGATCGAACCGGACGGCTGGACGCTGCGCTTCGAACCGGCGATCCGGCGCGGCATCTCGGCGCGCCGCGCGTTGCTCGAGGTCCCGGGCGAAGACCCGGAGCTCGAGGAGCCGTCGCCGCACGAGCACGCGCCGGGCGGCCGCGCGCGGCCGCGGACGCTCGCCGAGGTGACGGCGACGCTGGAGCGCTCCGGCCTCAGCGCGCGGCAGAAGGAGCGCGCGACGGCGATCTACCGGCGGCTCGCCGAGGCGGAGGCGAGCGTCCACGGGACGACGCCGGAGCGCATCCACTTCCACGAAGTCGGAGCGCTCGACGCGATCCTCGACGTCGCCGGGCTCTGCGTCGCGCTCGACCTCCTCGGCGTCGAGCGGCTGACGTGCTCCGCCTTCCCGATCGGTCGCGGCCGCATCCGCATGCAGCACGGCCTCTTTCCGAACCCGCCGCCTGCGACCGCACGGCTGTTGCTCGGCTCGCCCGTCGAAGCGCTCGACCTCGAGGCCGAACTCGTGACCCCGACTGCCGCCGCCATCCTCACGACGCTCGTCGCGCGACCGGGGCTGCGCGAGCCGATGACGCCGGTCGCCATCGGCTACGGCGCGGGCCGGCGCGATCTGCCGATTCCGAACGTCCTTCGCGTGACGCTCGGTGACGTCGGCGCGGAGGTCGAGCCGGCGACGATCTCCGTCATCGAAGCGAATATCGACGACATGTCGCCGCAGCACTATGCGCTCGCGCTCGAACGCCTCTTCGCTGCGGGCGCGCGGGATGTATGGATGACGCCCGTCACGATGAAGAAGCAGCGCCCGGCGATCGTGCTCAGCGCGATCGCGCTTCCCAGCGACGAAGAGGCGGTCGCCCGTGTCATGCTCGCTGAGACGACGACGATCGGCGTGCGCGTCCGCACGGAACGCAAGTACCTCCTCGCTCGCCGGATCGTCACGATCGAGACGCCGCTCGGAGCCGTGCGCGTCAAGATCGCGGGAACGGGACCGGACGCGCGAGCGCTGCCGGAGCACGACGATCTCGTGCGGATCGCGCGCGAACGTGCGATGCCGCTCCCGGTCGTCGCGGCGATCGTGGCGGCGAGCGCCCTCGGGCTGACGTGCTCACCGCCCTGAAGGACGGTCGCCGGCGCCTTTACATTCCCGGCCTCAACGCCGGGGCTTTACGGCGCGCTTGGTAAAACGCACGGTATGATGCTCGAGACGTCCCCCGCAACGCTCCCGGACCTCGCCGGCAAGGAAGCGCGGCTCCGCGCGATCCTGCGCGATCTCGAGAGTTGCATCATCGCCTTCAGCGGCGGCGTCGACTCGGCGCTCGTCCTGCACGTCGCGACGCAGGAGCTCGGCGACCGGGCGTACGGCGTCACGGCGCGCAGCGAGAGCCTCGCCGAGCGAGAGTACGCGGGCGCGCTCTCGTTCGCGGCGACGACGCAGGCGCGGCACGAGGTCGTCGAGACGCACGAGCTGGCAAATCCGGCCTATGCGGCGAATCCGGTCGACCGCTGCTATCATTGCAAGCACGAGCTCTACGGAACGCTGACGACGATCGCACGTGAGCGCGGCGCGAAGGCGATCGTGGACGGCTACAACGTCGACGACGCGGGGGATCTGCGGCCGGGACGGCGCGCGGCGCAGGAGTTCGGCGTGCGCAGTCCGCTCTTCGAGGCCGGCTTCGGCAAGGACGACGTCCGGGAACTCGCGCGCCGGCTCGGGCTCGACGTGTGGGACAAGCCGGCCCTCGCCTGTCTCTCCTCGCGCTTTCCGCACGGGACGCCGATCACGCTCGAACTCTTGCGCCAAGTGGATCGAGCCGAGCAGGCCGTGCACGATGCGGGGATCCGCATCTGCCGCGTGCGGCATCACGGCGAGGTGGCGCGCCTCGAGATTCCGCCGGCGGAGTTCGCGAGTCTCGCCGACGACGCGCGCCGCGCTCGCATCGTCGCGGGCATCCGCGCGGCCGGCTATCGCTACGTCACGCTCGATCTCGGAGGCTATCTGCGCGGCGGTGCGGACGTTCCCTAGACGGGACGCTTTACCGACTGTTTGCGTTACTACCAGGAAGATTCCTACCGGGACGGCCGATAGGATGCCAGGAGGTCTTCTGGATGGAGAGCGCTCGCGCGCCTATCACGCTCGAACGGGTCGCGTCGGCCTTCTTCCATCATGCCGAGACCGTTCTGCGGCCGATGGTCGAGGCGTTGCCGATGACGATGTGGGCGACGGACCTCGAGCTGCGGCTCTCCTACGCGCATGGTCTGCCGGCCGGTACCCCGCTCCGCTACGAACTCGCCGGTCTTCCCTCGCGCGCGGCCGGCGACGAGCACCCCCAGCCCGCCGTCTTCTTCGCGCACCGCACGGCGCTCGGTGGAGAGAACGTCGATGGCGAGTTCGCGATCGGCCACCGCGTCTTTCGGCTATGGCTCGTGCCGCTGTGCTCTCCCGAGGGGCGGATCGAAGGCGTCGCCGGCTGCGCGATCGACCTGACCGACTCGGCGCAGACGATCGAACTGCTTCGATCGAGTGAGGAGAAGCTCGCGGTCGCGCAGTCGGCGGCGAGCCTCGGCAGTTGGGATTTCGATCTCGTCACCGAAGTCATGACGTGCTCCGACGAACTCTTTCGCCTCGTGAACCTCGAGCCGGGTGATTCGCCGAGTTCGATCCGCCGCATGCGGCGCTACATCCACCCCGAGGACCGGATGCTGCTCGATCTCTCGATCGCGGCGGCCTGCGACGCCCGGACCGCATTCACGGTCGACACACGCGTCGTCTTGCCGGACGGCGAAGAGCGCTGGATCGAACACCGCGGCCGCTACCGGTACTTCGAGAACGAACCGGTCGGCATCGTCGGGACCGCGCTCGATATCACGGCGCGCAAGCTCGCCGAGACGACGCTCGCGCACCAATCGCACTTCGACGCGCTGACGAATCTGCCGAATCGCAAGCTCCTCGTCGATCGCTTGCAACAGGCGATCGGGGCCGCGCAGCGTTCCGGAACGCTGCTCGCCGTCTTCGTCGTCGATCTCGATCGCTTCAAGATCATCAACGATACGCTCGGGCATGCGGCCGGCGACGCCCTCTTGCGTGCCGCGGCACCGCGCATCGCCTCAGCGCTGCGCGATGCCGATACGGTCGCGCGCGCGGGCGGCGATGAATTTGTCATCGTGCTGCCGTCGATCGACTCGCCGGAAAGTGCCGCCCGCCTCGCGCGGGATCTCAACGACACGCTCGCCGAGCCCTTCGACATCGAGAACCGCGAGCTCTACACGACCGCGAGCATCGGCATCAGTCTCTGTCCGACGGACGGCGAGACGGCCGATCAGCTGATCCGTAACGCCGACGCCGCGATGTACCGGGCGAAGGAGTCGGGCCGGAACACGTTCTGCTTCTACGCTCCGTCGATTCACGCACGCGCGGTCGACCGGCTCGTGCTCGAGAACCAACTCCGGCGCGCGCTCGAGAACGGCGAATTTGCCATCCACTATCAGCCGATCGTCGATGCGAACGACGCGATCGTCGCCGTCGAGTCGCTGCTGCGCTGGAACCACCCGCTGCTCGGAACGATCCGGCCCGACGCCTTCATCCCGCTCTGCGAAGAGATCGGACTGATCGTTCCGATCGGACGCTGGGTCGTGCGTACGGCGATCGCGCAGATGGTCGCGTGGCGCGAACGCGGCTGTGCGCCGCAGCGGCTCGCGATCAACGTCTCGGGCCGCCAGCTCGTCGGCAGCGAGTTTCCGCGCTTCGTCGCCGAGACGCTGCGCGATTATGACTACCGCGCGGCCGCCCTCGAACTCGAGATCACGGAGAGCGCCGTCATGGGCGACCTCGCGAGCGCCGCCGTGACGCTCGCCGAGCTCAAGAGTCTCGGCACGCGCCTCGTGCTCGACGATTTCGGGACCGGCTACAGTTCGCTTGCGTACCTCAAAGCGTTCCGCGTCGATGCGATCAAAATCGACCGTTCGTTCGTGAAGGATCTGCCGCACGACCGCACCGACGCCGCGATCGTCTCGGCGGTCGTCGCGCTCGGTGATGCGATGGGCGTGCGCATCGTCGCGGAGGGCGTCGAGACGGCGGCGCAGGCCGCCCTCGTGCGAAAGCTCGGCTGCCACGAGCTCCAAGGGTATCACTTCTGGCGGCCGCTGCCGGCAAACGAGATCGAGACCGTTTTGCGCGCCCAGCGCGTCGGCGGTTCCAGCCGCTTCGCCTGAGAGCTCGCGCCAGGGTCGCTGCGCGAGTTCCAGCGAACCCGGGACGGCGTGTCCAAGTCGACGGAGCGAGCGGCGTCCTCTCGCCTCGAACGGGACGCCGCGGGAGACGAGCGGCGCGCGCATCGCCGCGCGCGGCTGATCGACGCCGCCGTGCAGGTCTACGGTGAGGTGGGGTATCGCAACGCCACGGTGCGAGCGATCTGTCAGCGCGCACGGCTGACCGAGCGTTACTTCTACGAGGCCTTCGGCTCGCACGAGCGATTGCTCGTCGATGCGGCGGCGCTTTTCGCTGACCGCATGCTCGCGCGCATGCAGGCGCTCTCGGAGCCCGCCGGCGCCGACCCGCAGAGCGTCACGTTGCGCGTCTTGACGGACTACTACCGGGTCCAGAAGCGCGAGGCATCGATGGCGCGGGTCTTCACGCTCGAGTTCCGCGGCATCTGCGCGGCGGCGGATGCCGAGTTCGAACGCATCCTCGATGCTTTCGCGGCGCTGCTCGTCGCGATCCGGGATCCGCGCGGCGCCGGTCCCGCGGCGAGCGATCGGCTGCTGCGGCGCGGCATCGTCGGCGGCGTCTTGCAGATCACGCTTGCGTGGATCGAGAGCGGCTATCGCGAACCCGTGGACGCCGTCGCGCGGGCGGCCGCGCGCCTTTGCGCGCTCGCCGACGAGCCCGCAGCGTACCCCCTTCGCGAGTCTGCAACGTAGTTGACAACGTGCATTGTCACATGCACAATCGGCGGGTGGACGTGCGCGCCCGGCGGTCGCGCGTTCGCTACTGCGATTCAACGGAGGCGAAACCACGATGACGACCTTGCGAGACGATGTCCGGCCTGCTGAACGGACGACGGCGGCGCGACCGTCATCGCACGTCGACGTCGCGATCATCGGTGCCGGCATCTCCGGCATCGATGCGGGCTATCGCCTGCAGCGCGGCAATCCGAAGCTGACCTACGCGATCCTCGAGGGCCGCGCGTCGCTCGGCGGCACCTGGGATCTCTTCCGGTACCCCGGCATCCGCTCGGATTCCGACATGGCAACGCTCGGTTTTCCGTTCCATCCATGGCGCGATGAAAAGATGATCGCGGATGGAGCGGCGATTCGCGAGTACATCGAGCGCACGGCACGCAGGTACGGCATCGATCGCCGCATCCGCTACGGCCACCGCGTCGTCGCCGCGGAGTGGTCGACGGCCGACTCCCGGTGGACGCTGACGTGTGAGGTCGACGGCGGCCGGACGCAGGTCACCTGCGGTTTCCTCTACGCCTGTTCCGGCTATTACGATTACGAGCGCGGCCACGCGCCGGAGTGGCCGGGCATGGCGTCGTTCGGCGGACGCATCGTCTATCCCCAATTCTGGCCAACCGATCTCGAGTACCGCGACAAGCGCGTCGTCGTGATCGGCAGCGGCGCGACCGCCGTGACGATCGTGCCGGCCGTCGCCGAGACCGCGGCGCACGTGACGATGCTCCAGCGTTCGCCGACGTACATCGTCGCGCTGCCCTCGCGCGACAAGATCGCAAACGACCTGCGCAAGCGCCTCCCGGCGCCGATCGCCGACGTGCTCGTGCGCTGGAAGAACATCGCGTACAGCTCGTTCACGTACATCCTCGCACGCAAGCGGCCGGACCGCGTCCGCAAGATGATCCGCGACGGCGTGCTCGCTGCGCTCGGCTCGGGCTACGACGTCGACGTGCACGACGTCGACACGCACTTCAATCCGACGTACAAGCCATGGGACCAGCGGCTCTGCCTCGTGCCGGACGGCGATCTCTTCGAGGTGCTCGCCGCGGGACGCGCGTCGATCCAAACGGGACAAATCGCCGAGTTCACGCCGAGCGGCGTGCGCCTCGAATCCGGCAAGGAACTGCCGGCCGATATCATCGTCAGCGCGACCGGTCTCTCGATGCAGCTCTTCGGCGGCGTGAGCCTCGTCGTCGATGGCGAGCGCGTCGATACCTCACAACGGCTCGTCTACAAAGGGTCGCTACTCGAGGGCGTGCCGAATTTCGCGTTCTCGTTCGGCTACACGAACGCGTCGTGGACGCTCAAGGTCGATCTGAACGCCCGTTTTGTTAGCAAATTGTTACGGTACATGAAGCGAAAGCGGAAGGCGGTCGTGATCCCGCGGACCGCGACGGCCGATATCGCGCGCGAGCCGCTGCTCGGACTCAGCTCGGGCTACGTCCGGCGAGCGGCGAACATCATGCCGCAGCAGGGTCCCGTGCCGTGGCGCGTCGTCCAGAATTACTTCGTGGATCTGCTCGCCTATCGCACGGGGCGCCTCGACGACGGAACGCTCCGTTTCGGCGTGCGGGGCGGCCGGCCATGAGCAAGATCTACGACCTGCGCGGCAAGCTCGTGCTCGTCACGGGCGGCGGGGCCGGCATCGGCCGCTCGATCGCGCTCGCCTTCGCGAAGCGCGGGGCGAACGTCGTCGCGACCGACATCAACGGTGAGGCGCTCGCCCAGGTGAAGGGTGAAGTCGAGGCCCTCGGCGCGCGTTGCTCGACCTTCCTCGTCGACGTCTCCGACGAAGCGGCGATGCGCCGGCTCGCCGAGGATACGGCGCACGTGGGCGTGCCGGACGTGCTCGTCAATAACGCCGGTATCGGGTTCCTCGGGCCGTTTCTCTCGAGCACGCTCGAGCACTGGCCGCGCGTCCTCGGGGTGAACCTGCTCGGCGTCGTCTACGGCTGCTACTATTTCCTGCCAAAGATGATCGCGGCCGGCGGGAAGCGTCGCGTCGTCGTCGTGGCTTCGGGCGCCGCCGTCTTTCCGCCGCCGAACGCCGCCGCTTACGGGGCATCGAAGGCCGCGGTCTTCAGCTTCGCCGAGTCCCTCAAGATGGATCTGACGGGCACTTCCGTCGGCGTGACAACGGTCTGTCCCGGCATCACGAACACGGGTATCGTCAACAAGCCGAAGGACCAATCGTCCCCGGCGATCACGGACGAGCAGCGCGCGAAGATGCGCGCCTATTACGAGACGAAGGGCGCGACGCCGGAGGCGGTCGCGGAGTCGATCGTCCGCGGCGTCGAACGGAGCACGGACCTCGTGCTCGTCGGTCCCGCGTCGCGGCTCATGTACAACCTGCGGCGCATCTCGCTGCCCCTCACGCGACGCATCACCTACGGAGCGGCGAGCTCGGCCGGCTTTCGCTAGCGACCGGGCGGAGACGGCGGTCGCGGTATCGGCGCCAGGCAATCGCCGCTCCGCAGGAGAGGTCGCGGCGGAGGCGTGAAAGGTCGCGTCTTGGCTCCTATCTCTCGCGCCGCAGCGATGCCCGGCTATGTCTCGCTCGTCGCGGAGTGGCGGGCGCTCGGGCGGCGCGACGGGTTCGGCGTCCGCGAGGTGGCGTGCGTCGGGGCGACGCGGACCCTGCTCGCCGCCGAACTCGTGCGTCCCGGCGCGCCGGTCGTCTCGATCTCGGCGGGCGTCCACGGCGACGAGCCCGCAGCGCCGTGGGCGCTGCTCGCGATCGTGCGTGACGGTCTGCTCGACGACCGCTTCGGCTACCGGCTCTGGCCGTGTACGAATCCGAGCGGTTACGTGCTCGGCACGCGCGGAAACGCGGAGGGCGACGATATCAATCGCGGCTATTCGCGCGGCGGCACGACGCCCGAAGCGAAGGCGATCGTCACGGCGAATCGCGACCGGCGCTTCGCGCTCACGCTCGATCTGCACGAAGATTACGAAGCGGACGGCTTCTACTGCTACGAGCCGGTCGTCGGCGGCACCGCTCCCCTCGGAGGGGCGATCGTGACGGCGATCGACGAGGCCGGGCTGCCCGTCCAGGAACTCGAAACGACGTTCGATCTCGGCTATCCCGTCGAGGCCGAGCACCTGCGGGGTCTCGAACGCGGCCGCGTGCTCCCGAACGTCGAGGCCGAGACGAAGTACTTCACCGGTTTACCGTTCTCGCTCTACGCGCTGAGACGGGCGACGCGCCGCGCGCTGACGATCGAGTCCCCGCGGTCGCTCCCCTGGGGGGACCGGATCGCAACGCACCGCGTCGCCGTCACGGCCGCCCTCGCGACGGCCGGGCGGCTCGTCGCGAGCGACGCGTGGTAGGTTCGGGCTAGGCGGCGCCGACGGTCGACCGGACGGAGCCGGCGGCTTCCGAGGCGGCGAGCTTCGCGCGTTCGCGTGCGATCGCGACGGTATCGGCGGATGGCAAGATCTTCACAATGATCCCGTAGTACGACGACGGAAAGATGCGCTGCAGCATCTGGAAGATCTGCGCGTCGACGCCGACGATCAGCCGCTTCTTGTTCGTCTCGACCGCTCGGACGATCAGGTCGGCCGCCTTCGAGGGCGGCATGCGGAGCAGCTTTTCGAAGCGCTCGGTGTCGGCCGCCTTGTACGTGGTGTCGGCTTTCGCAGCGGCCCGGCTCGTCCTCGCGATGTTCGTCGCGACGCCACCGGGATGCACGACCGTGACGCTGACGCTCGACTCGCGCAGTTCGTGGCGCAGCGCCTCGTAGAAGCCGCGGACGGCAAACTTCGAGGCGCAGTAGCCGGTCTGACCCGCGGGGGCGATCAGGCCGTAGAGGCTCGAGATCGTGACGATGTTCGCCGCGGGCTCGCGCTCGAGCATCGGCAGAAAGGCCTGCGCGCCGTTGACCGGGCCCCAGAAGTTGACGCCCATGATCCACTCGAGATCCGCGCGCGCGTAATCTTTGTACTGGCCGTAGAGCCCGACGCCGGCGATGTTCATGAGGATCGAGGTCCGGCCGAAGTGGTGCTCGACCTCGCGCGCCCAGGCCTCGACGTCCTCGATCTTCGCGACGTCGACGACGCGCGTCGTGACGTGCGTGCCGGGCGGCAACTGTTCGACCGTCTCGGCGAGGCCGCGCTCGCTGATGTCGGAGAGCGCGAGTGCGGCGCCCTTCTTCGCGAGGGCGATCGCGGTCGCACGGCCGATGCCGCTTCCCGCGCCGGTGATGGCGGCGACGGAGCCATTGACGGAACGCACGCTACGGGGTCCTTTCGGCGAAGAGGGCTCATCGTACAATACTGCTTGTCGGAACCGGCGTCAACCCGACGCCGATTCCCGGTGCCGCCGGCTCCCTACGGCAGCTTCGGGTCGTTCAGGGCCGACGCCATCGCGCGGTTGACGTTGAGCCGGCCGCAGCCTTCGCGCGGATCGTTCAGGTCGTCCGCGGTCGCACAGAGCAGCTGCTTCATGCGCGCCGGACTCTGATAGGACGGGTTCACCGACAGGATCAGGGCGGCCGCGCCCGCGACCGTCGGCGCCGACATCGAGGTTCCGGCGATCAGCGTCCGGCAGCTCGGCGCTTGATCCGCCTGCACCGTGCCGGGGTAGTCCGGCCGGCAATTTCCGGCGAAGTTCGCCGTTGCGGGCGTCCCGGTCCAGGCATCTTCGATCCAGTGGAGGTCATCGACGCTCGCCGCGGGGTTCGCCTCGGCCGGGGCCGGATCGCCGCCGGGGGCGACGATGCCCCAGGCGGCGGCGCTGCGGAACGCCGCGCCCGGCGTGCCGTAATCCGAATACGAAGCGACGTACTCGAGCGGCGCCGTCGCGGAGCCCATCACGGTGCCGGTGCCGGTCACGACGCCGTCGGCGAGTGCGGTCGCCCCGACGGCGATGACGCCGTTGATGCACGCCGGCGCGCTGACTTGCTGCGTGCTGGCCGCCGCGCCGAACGTCGCGCCGTTGCCCGAGGAGACGACGACGATGATGTTGTTATCGAGCGCGTTCGTGACGGCTTGCTGTTCGAGCGCGCTACCATCGACGCCGTTCGTGCAGCCGCCGCCGCCGAGGCTCAAACTGATGATGTTGACGCGTTGCGCGACGGCGTCGTTGATCGCCGCGGCGACGTCGGCCACGTCGGCACTGCATTGCGGGTCGTTGTTCGTGCTCGATAGGCAGTTGTCATCAGGCGTCGGATCGACGCGGTACATGTCGATCGTCGCGTTCCCGCCGGTGCCGGTGAAGCCATGCAGGTTGTTCGTGTTCGATGCAGCGATCGCGGCGACGTCGGTCCCGTGGCCGTCGGGGTCCGTCACGAAATTCGACGTCGAGGTGACGCCCAGCGGATTCGTGATGAAGCATCGCTCCAAGCCGACCTTGCCACCGGAGAGTTCCGGTATCGCCGTGTCGGCGCCGGTGTCGATGATCGCGATTCGCGTCGCGGCCGAGCCGAGTGCCGCGGGATTCGTCGTGCCGCTGCCGTTGCCGCTCTGGCTGTACCCGAGGGCGTACTCGAGGCCGATCGCGTGGAGATTCCACTGACCCGGCACGGTCGCGCTCTCGCTGTACGGCGCGACGTGGAAGGTCGCCGCCGAGCCGTCGACGGGAGTGGCGAACCCGTTGAAATACGGATCGTTCGGATAGTAGGGCGTCGTCACGGCGAGGGGAGCGCGGCGCGCGCCGCCCGGTGAGACGGAGAGCACGCCGGGCTGCGCGCGCAGGCTCGCGGCGAGCCGATCGACGTTCGCCGAGCCGGCAGCGACGATGCGCGTCGTGCGACCGAGCGAGGCGAACGTGAGTTCGCCCATCGAGCGCGCGCCGAGCGCGTTGACGCGGCTCGAGAGGTCGGAGCGCGTCGCAGCCGAGTTCGCGTACGTCACTTCGAGCGTCGGTTCCGCCGGCACGAAGTCGCGCATCTTGGAGACCGCCCGGCGGGTTCGATCGCTCGCGGGTGCGCGCGCGATCGAGACCGTCGAGTCGGCCGTCGGACACACGAAGGCGGCGGCGTTGAAGCCGGCCGTCGGCGAGGGACCGGGCGTCGAGATGCCGCCGCCGCCGCCCGTCGGCCCCACGGCCGGATTCGACGGCGACACGACCGGCGTCGAGACCGTCGGCACCGGGGCCGGCGGAGAGCCGCCACCTCCACCGGAGCAGGCGGCGAGCGTCGCGAGCGCGCCGAAGACGAGCGTAAAGCGAGAGAGGCGATCGCGCACGGTCGGTGTCCTTCGGGAAACGAGAATCCAGGCTTCGGAGACGAAGCGCGGTCGAAGACCGTCGCCCCTGCCAAAGCGAACGTTTGAACATGAGAATTGGCTGATAGACGCCCCGCCGGCGTCCAAGCCCCGACACACGGGGATTGCGTTTGGAAGGGCGAATCCGAGGTGACCCGCGACTTCCACATAGAGGTGATCCACAGTGCCCGACCGCGACCAACTCGAAGTCGACGTCCTGATCGTCGGCGGCGGCGCCGCCGGCCTCGCCGCCGCGATCCGTCTGCGTCAATTGGCGCTCGAGCGGAACACCGAACTCTCCGTCATGCTCATCGAGAAGGCGGGCGAGATCGGCGGCCACGGTCTCTCCGGCGCCGTTCTCGATCCGAAGGCGCTCGACGAATTGCTGCCCGACTGGCGTGACGAAGCGCCGGTCGAGGCCCCCGTCTCGAACGTCGATGCGTTGTGGTACCTGACAAAGACGGGTAAGCTCGCCGTACCCTTCCTGCCGCCGCAGATGTCGAATAAGGGGAAGTACATCGCGAGCCTGCAAAAACTGACCAAGTGGATGGGCGAGAAGGCCGAGGCCCTCGGGGCGGACGTCTTCCCGGCCTTCCCGGGCCAAGAGCTGCTCTGGGACGGCGACCGCGTCGTCGGCGTGCGCGTCGGCGACAAAGGGGTCGGCCACGACGGCAAACCCAAATCGAACTACGAGCCCGGTCCCGACCTGCTCGCGAAGATCGTGATTCTCGCCGAGGGCGTGCGCGGGACGCTCGCCAAGGTCGCGATTCCGAAGCTGAAACTCGACGAGCACAAAGACGAGCAGATCTACGCCGTCGGCATCAAAGAGATCTGGCAGTGCCCTCCGGGCACGGTCGAGCCCGGGATGGTCATCCACACGATGGGCGAGCCGCTCGGTCACGACACCTTCGGCGGCGGCTGGATCTACGGCATGGCAAACGACGTGCTCGACGTCGGCCTCGTGACCGGACTCGACTACTCCGATCCGACGACCGACCCGCATGACAACTTCCAGCGCTACAAGCAGCACCCCGTCATCGCAAAGATGCTCGAAGGCGCGAAGCTGTTGAAGTACGGCGCGAAGGCGATTCCCGAGGGCGGCTTCTTCGCGATGCCGCAGAGCTTCGCGGACGGACTGCTCATCACGGGCGACTCCGCCGGCTTCCTCAACGGCATGCGGCTCAAGGGGATCCACCTCGCGATGAAGTCCGGCATGATGGCGGCCGAGACGGCCTTCGAGGCGATCGCCGCCGGTGCGACCGACACGGCCGCCCTCTCGGCATACGAGACGCGCTTCCACGAGTCGTGGGCGTACAGCGAGCTCCGCAGCGCGCGCAACTTCCACGCGGGCTTCAAGAACGGTCTGCTCGCCGGTATGGTCAACGCCGGCATGTCGATGTATACCGGCGGTCGCGCGTTCGGCTTCCGCGAGCGGCTCATGCAGACGCCGGGCTACGCGCACATGAAGAAGCTCGACGAACGCGCCCCGGTCGCCGTCGACAAGCGCGCGACGATCGACAGCGTCCTGACCTTCGACAAGCTCACGGACGTCTTCAACAGCGGCACGATGCACGACGAAGATCAGGTGCCGCACCTCCACGTCAGCGACACGAACGTCTGCGCCACGAAGTGCACGGTCGAATTCGGCAATCCTTGCCAGTACTTCTGCCCCGCCAAAGTCTACGAACCGCAATTTTCGGTCACGGGGACGAACGGCAGCACGAAAGTCGAAGGCAAGCTGCAGATCAACTTCAGCAACTGCGTCCACTGCAAGACGTGCGACATCATGGACCCCTATCAGATCATCACGTGGGTCCCGCCGCAGGGCGGCGAAGGTCCCGTCTACACCGGCATGTAGCCGGCCGATGATCGCGATCGTCGGCGCGGGACTCATCGGCCTCGCGCTCGCCTGCGAACTCGCGCGGCGCGGCGCCGAGGTGCGCGTCTTCGATCGCGCCGAGCCGGGGCGCGGTGCGTCGTGGGCCGGCGCCGGGATGCTCGCGCCCTTTACCGAGGAGCTCCACGAGCCGGCCTTCGAGCGGCTCTGCACGGCCTCGCTCGAGCGGTACCCGGCGTTCGTCGCGCGGCTCGCGGAGCTCGGCGGTGTCGACGCATACCTCGACCTGAGCGGCATCCTCGAGGTCGCCTTCGACGAAACGGAGCGGCTGCGGCTGCGGGGTCGGGCGGCGGCGCTCGCCGCACGGGGCATCGCTGCGCGCGGGCTGGATGCGAGCGAGGCCGTGCGGCTCGAGCCGTCGCTCTCGCGGGCGACGCTCGGCGGCTGCTTCGTCGCGAGCGAAGGCGCCGTGGACAACCGGCGGCTCGGTCGCGCGCTGCTCGCCGCCGCGATGGCGCTCGGCGTGCGCGTCGACGTCACCGGCACGGTCGCGCTCGAAAGCGACGCGCGCCGCGTCCGCGGCCTGCGGACGGCCGCCGGCTTCGTCGCGGCGGAGACGGTCGTGAACGCCTGCGGCGCGTGGGCCGGAGAGCTCGACGGCGTGCCGGCGGAGGTTGCGGTGCCGGTCGTGCCGGTGAAGGGTCAGATGCTCGCGCTCGCGGTGCCGGCGGGTCTCGTCACGCGGACGATCTGGGGCGCGGGCGTCTACGGCGTGCCACGGCGCGACGGGCGCCTGCTCGTCGGCGCGACGGTCGAGGCGGCGGGCTTCGACGTCCGCACGACCGCGGGCGGCCAGCACGACCTGCTCGCGGGCCTCTTGCGCGCGTTGCCGTCGCTCCGCGATCTCGCCGTCACGGAGACGTGGGCGGGGCTGCGGCCGGGGACGCCCGACGGCCTGCCCTATCTCGGAGCCTCGAGCCTCGAGGGCTACGTGCTCGCCACGGGACACTACCGGAACGGCATTCTGCTGACCCCGATCACGGCCGACGTCGTGGCTGACGTCATCGAGGGACGCCTGCCCGCCGTGCCGATCGAGGCGTTCGCGCCGTCGCGCGCCCGCGAACGCGACGCCCGGCCGAGCGCGGTCGCTTCGTGACCGACGCCGCCGCGCCGGTCGCGCTCACGCTCAACGGCAAGCCCCACGCCGTGCCGGCAGGGACGACGGTCGCGGCGCTCCTCGTGACGCTCGGCATCGCGACGCCGGGCGTGGCCGTCGCGGTGAACGAGCGCGTCGTTCGCGCCGCCCTGCACGGCTCGCTCGAGCTGCGCGCGGGCGACGAGGTCGAGATCGTCCGCGCCGTCTCGGGCGGATAGAGGCCGCGCCGGCGGCGGAAGAAACATAGGAACATGCTGGATCGAAACCTGCGCATCGGACCGTACACCTTCGCCTCGCGACTGCTCGTCGGTACCGGCAAATATCCCTCACTCGAGGTCATGCACGACGCGCATGCGGCGAGCGGGGCCGAGGTCGTGACGGTCGCGATCCGGCGGATGCACCTGGACGACTCTCGTGGCAAGAACCTGCTGGACTCGATCGACCGCTCGCGCTACACGCTGCTGCCGAACACGGCCGGCTGCACGACGGCGAAGGAGGCGATCGTGACGGCGCAACTCGCGCGCGAAGCGCTCGGCACGGACCTCGTGAAGCTCGAAGTGATCGGCGATCCCGAGACGCTGCATCCCGATGCGACCGAGACGATCGTTGCGGCGGAGGCCCTCGTGCGCGACGGATTCACGGTGCTGCCGTACATCGGTGACGATCCGATCGCGTGCAAGCGCCTCGAAGAGGCCGGCTGCGCCGCCGTCATGCCGCTCGCGGCACCGATTGGCAGCGGCCTCGGGGTCTGCAATCCGTATGCGATCCGGATCATCAAGGAGCGCGCGCGAATCCCCGTCATCGTCGATGCCGGCGTCGGGACGGCCTCGGATGCGGCGATCGCGATGGAGCTCGGCGTCGACGGCATCCTCATGAACACGGGGATCGCAGCCGCGCGGGATCCCGTCGCCATGGCGCGCGCGATGCGCCTAGGGGTCGAAGCCGGCCGGCTCGCGTACGAGGCCGGACGGATGCCGAAGCGTCTCTACGCGAACGCTTCGAGTCCGATGCACGACTTGATCGGAGGACGCTCGTGAACCCAGCCGAGATCTCGGTCGCAGAGCTGCGCCGGCTTCGCGACGACCGCGCCGATTTCGTCCTCCTCGACGTCCGCGAAGACGACGAGCTCGCGACGGTAAGGGTCGACTTCGCGCGGCACATCCCGATGAAGCAGGTCCCGGAGCGGCTCGCGGAGCTGCCGCGCGACAAGCAACTCGTTCTGATGTGCCATCACGGTTCGCGCAGCGCCCGCGTCACGCGGTATCTGCGCGAGAACGGCTATCCGCAAGCGGTCAATCTCGAGGGCGGCATCGACGCCTGGGCCGCAGAGGTGGACCCGGCGCTCGCGCGTTACTGATCGCCGCTCGCTTCAGACGAGCGACGTGACCAGCAGAGCGAGATCGAAGGCGAGGCAGAGGAACGCCGTGATCCGCGCGGCGACGCCGAGCGCCCGTCCCGGCGCGTGCGCGCCGCGGTTGACGACGACGAGCGGCAGGATCGCGAGCGGCAGCAAGAGCGCGAGCACGACCTGCGACCAGATCAGGATATGCGTCGCGTCGACGCCGAGGGCGAGCACGATCACGCCGGGCGAGAGCGTCAGGAGCCGCCGCGCCGTGCGATTCAGCGAAGCGGGGCCGAGGGCGGCCGCGACGACATCACCCGCCGCCGTCGCCGTGCCGGCGGCGCCGAGTCCGGCGGCGAGCAGGGCCGCGCCGAAGACGGTCGCGGCCGCGGCGCCGAAGGCCGGGCCGACCGTCGCGTACGCGGCTTCGATCGAGACGGCGCCGTGGATGCGCGCGGCGACGAGCAGGATCGCGGCGTTCACGAGGCCGGCGATGCCGAGCGCGATCCAGGTCTCGAGCGCGTAGAGCTTCGCACGGCGCAGGCGCTCCGCGGGCGGACGCCCGGCGAGGCCGCGCGAGACGAGCGCCGTGTGCAAGAAGAGGTTGTGCGGCATGACGGTCGCGCCGACGATGCCGACGATCAGCAACAGAGCCGCGGCATCCGGGATGCGCGGGAAGAGGCCGTTCGCCATCCCGGCGACGTCGACGCCGGAGCGGACGAGTTCGTAGACGTAGCTGAGCGCGACGATGCCGAGGACGGCGAGCATCGCGCGCTCGAACTGCGCGCCGAGCGACGTCACGCCCAGAACCATCACGGCGGCGATGCCGATCGCGGGCAGCGGCGCGAGGCCGAAGAGCAGGTGCAGGCCGATCGTGACGCCGGTCAGCTCCGCTGCGTCCGTCATCGCGGCCGCGCCTTGGAAGATCAGCCAGGCGGCCGTCTTCGTCCGCGGCCAGCGCTCGGCGATCGAGGTTGCGAGGTCGACGCCCGTCGAAACGGCGTGATGCACGCAGAGCAGTTGCAAGATGACGGCCATCAGGCTCGCGAGGACGACCGACCAGAGGAGCAGCGTGCCATACGCGCCCGCGGCGAGGTCGGTAGCCCAGTTGCCCGGATCGATGTACCCGATGCTGACGGCGAACGCCGGACCGATGACGGCGAGCGGCGCGAGGCGCGTGAAGGGCTTGCCGCCGAGCGCGCGGATGCGGGAAAACGCGATCACGCGTGCGATCGATTGAACATCATGTTCATCTAGAGGTCTAGCATACCGCCGCTCGCGGCCGAACGTCAACGACCGTTGGAGGCGTTGCGCGAGCCCGGCCGGGTGCGTTAGGATCGTGGAGATGCCCACGCACGACGCCTCCCGAACGGCGCTCACGGCCAACGCCCGGCTGGTCCTCGAACTCGTTCGGGCGAACGGCTCCGGCCGCCACCTGACGACGAACGACGTCTTCGCCGAGGCGCGCGAGCGGCGTCCGGCGATCGGCTACTCGACGGTCTCTCGCGCGCTGCGACGCCTGCGCGCGCACGGCTTGGTCGACGAGGTCGTCGTGCCGGGCAGCGATGCGGTCTTCTACGAGCCGAAGATCGCGCCGCACGCACACTTTCGCTGCCGTTCCTGCGGCGCGGTCGCGGATCTCGCGTACGTCGTCGCGCCGCGCATGGTGCGCTCGCTCGCGCGGCGCTACGACGTCGATGTCGACGGCGCGACGCTCACGCTCCACGGCCGCTGCGCCGCCTGCCGCTACTCCGCGTAGCGCTCACGCGCGCTTCTCCGCCGTGACGAACCAGTGGACGATTTTCGCGGCCTCGGCGGCGTCGTGCGCCCACGCGCCGGCGCTCTCGGCGGCGCTGCGCTCCTCGGCTGCGACGAGCTTCCAGCCCGCGAAAAGCCGCATGAGGCCGCGCATATCGAAGTACGCGTGCGCGACGCCGGCCTCGCGGCCGTCCTCCGGGGCGAAGGTCGCCTCGTCGATGCGCCGGCCGGCGCCGAAGCGCGGATCGCGTCGCGAGCCGATCGTCGCGACGAGCCGCCCCTGGACCGCGAGGCACGCGGCGAGCTCGGTCAGCGTCCGGCCGATCGAAGCGGGCGTGCCGTGCAAGAGCGCGTGCGTCGAGAGCGCCGCGACGTATGACGCGCCGCCTGCGAGCTCGGGAAGCCTCGCTGCGAGCGCGAGCGAGCCGTCCGCGATGGCCGCGGCGAACCGGACGGCGAGGCCCGCGCGACGCTCGGCGTCCGGCTCCGTCGCCGCAACCGTGAGGCCGGCGGCGAGCAGCGGCGCGAGGCTTCGGCCGCTGCCGGCTCCGAGCAACAGGACGCGCTCGCGTTGCGCGCGCACACGGAGGAACGGGGCGACGAGCGGGTGCGGCTCCGGGTCGGGCGGGCGCGCGGGCATCATGACGGTGCTCTTCGACGACGGCCGGCCCGCCCCACGTAGAGACCTGCGGTTCGGCGACGCCGGGCCCGAGAAAGAGCGATCGATGCTAGATGTCGGGGCGGCGCTGCCGGAGATCACGCTTGCGGACCAGAGCGGCGCCGCAGTCGCCCTGCCGGCGTTCGCGGGCCGGCCGCTCGTGTTGTATTTCTATCCGAAAGACGACACGCCGGGCTGCACGAACGAGGCCTCGCAGTTTCGCGATCTGTTCGAGAAATTCGAGGCGACGGGCGCGGCGATCGTCGGCGTCAGCCGCGACAGCGTCGCCTCGCATCAGAAGTTCGTAGCAAAATACGATATCCCGTTCACGCTGCTCGCCGACGTCGAATCGAAGCTCTGCGATGCCTTCGGCGTGATCGTCGAGAAGAACATGTATGGCAAGAAGAGCATGGGCGTCCAGCGCGCGACCTTCTTGTTCGATGCGACCGGCACGCTCGCGACGGTCTGGAAGAAGGTCTCGGTCGACGGACATGCCGAGGACGTACTCGCGCGTCTGACGTGAGCGGGCTGCACGCGACGATCGTCGGTTCCAGCCCCGCGATTCCGCGCGCGGGCCGTTCTTGCAGCGCATACCTCATCGAGGCGGGCCACGTGCCGTTCGTGATCGACTTCGGCAGCGGCGCGTTCGCGAGCCTGCGGCGCATCCTCGAGCCGGAGACGATCGGCGCGGTCGTGATCTCGCACATGCATGCGGATCACTTCATCGATCTGATTCCTTTTCGCTATTATCTGAAATACGGCGCGCGTGCGAACCGGCGCAAGATCCCGCTCTATCTGCCGCCGGGCGGCGAAGCGCTGCTGCGCCGGCTCACGGACGCCTTCGTCCGCGAGCCCGAAGGCGACTTTCTCGGCGAGGTCTACGACCTCCGCACGTACGATCCGAGCGGGCGGCTCGCGCTCGGCGAGGCGATGCTGCGCTTCGCGCCTACGACGCATTACATCCCGACCTACGCCGTCCGGTGTGATCGCGGTGCGGTGTCGGTCACGTTCTCCTCCGACACGGCGCCCTGCGAGGCGGTCGTCGCGCTCGCGCGCGCGACCGATCTCTTCATCTGCGAGGCGACGCTGCCTCCGGGCGCCGTCATGCCGGGCGCTGCCGGCCACAGCACGGCGGCCGAGGCGGGCGCCATGGCCAGCGCCGCCGGCGTCCGCCGGCTCGTCCTCTCGCACTGGCCGGCCGAGACGACGCCGGAGGAACTCGAACGCGAGGCGCGTGCGACGTTCGCCGGTTCCCTCGCCGTCGCGGACGACCTCGACCGGTTCGACGTCGTCGCCGCCCCTGGTTAGTTCTCGGTCTTCGCCTCGCCGCGCGGCAACGCGAACTGCACGAGCGACTTTACCGGCGCGAAGCCGCGATTGACGACGGCGTAGATCAGGACGTCGAGGTTCAGCTCTTCGAGACGCGCCTTCGAGGCGAGCACTTCGCGGCCGTTGCTGACGACATCCTCGAGCAGCAACACGCGCTGCCCCTCGCGGTACGGGCCCTCGACGTACTCGTCCGCGAAGGCGCCGTACGCTTTCGGCGTCTTGCGGACGACGATCATCGGAATGCTCGTGTTCTGCGAGACGACGGTTGCGAGAATCGCTCCGCCGACCTCGGTCCCGCCGATGAGGTCGGGCCGGTAGTCGGCGACGATCGGCGAGAAGAGGCGCGCGATGCGCCGCAGGATCTCGGGATCGGAGAAAAGCCGGAATTTGTCGATATAAAAATCACTACGCGAGCCACCGGCGAGCAAGTAGTCACCTTTGGTCAACGCCTTCTCGACGATCGTATGTTGCAACCACTTGATCTCGGGAATGCGGCCGAGCCGTGAGTCCGGATCTAAATTTCCCATTGATACGCGTTCCAAGAAGCCGTTACCGGATTCGGAGTGAAGTGCCTGAAGTCGGGGTTGATGGGCTGGACCTGACGTGGCCACCAGAGGACGACCTGCGGCTCGTCCGTCGTGAGGATCCGCTCGACGCGAGCGTATGCGGCCGCGCGCGCGTGTTGATCGCTCGTCTTGAGGGCGTCGGCTTCCGCTGAGTCCAGAGCCTTATTGCAATAGCGATATTCGTTATTCCCGTGAGGCGGCCAGGCGGCACACGTGAACAGATTGGCCTGATCGGGATCGATGCCCGCGACCCAGCCCGTAAAGGCCAGATCGAACGCTCCTTTCTGGAGAATGCCGCCCTCGCCCAGCGGCGCGAAGAGCAGCGAGCCGAGAAAGAGCTTCGGCTCGACCTCGATCCCGAGCCGGCGCAACATCGCTTGGATCTGCACGATGCCCAGCCGCCGCGTCGCATTCGTACTGTTGCTGACGATCGTCAGACTGAGCCGGTGGCCGCCCCGTTCCAGCACGCCGTCCGCGCCCGGCGTCCAGCCGGCCGCCCTCAGCAGCGCCTTCGCCTTCGCGGGATCGAACGGATAGCGCGTCACGTTTCGTGCGTGGGCCCAGAGGAAGGGGGGCAGATCCTGGTCCGCCTTCGTCGCCGACCCGTACGTCAGCGTGTCGACCAGCCGCTGCGTGTCGATCGCGGAGGCGATCGCGCGGCGCACGCGGACGTCGTCGAGCGGCGGGTGCGCGCCGTTCATCTGTAGCCGTTCGTATTCGTTGCGATCCTGCAGCACGACGCGGAGGTCGGGCAGCGTCTTGAGGTCGCGGTACTGCTGCGGCGAGGCCTCGAATTGCCAATCGATGTCGTGCGTGCGCAGTTCGTTCAGCTCCGTATTTTCATCCGTGACGATCGCGACGCGAATCTTCGCGAGCTTCGGCCGGCCGAGAAAGTACCGCGGATTCGGCGCGAGATCGATGTGGTCGCCGCGCGCCCACTGCGTCACGACGAACGGGCCCGTCCCGATCGGCGCGCTGTCGAACGGAACCGTGTTGAGGTTCGGATATTTGGCGAGCAGGTGCGCTGGCAAGATCCCATACGGCGTATCGCTCTCGGCGAAGATCGTGTTGACGGCCGGCCCGTAGGCGCCTTTGAGATGGAAGACGACGGTCGCGGCGTCCGGGGTCTCGACGCGTGCGACGCGGTCGTAGCCGTTGCGCGAGATGACGTCGTTCTGCGGATTCATGATCGCAGCGAACGTGAAGGCGACGTCGCGACTCGTGAACGGGACGCCGTCCTGCCACGTCACGCCCGTCCGCAGATGGTAGGTGATCGTCTTCCCGTCACGCGAGACGCCGCCGTTCGCGAGGGTCGGTACCTCGCGCGCGAGGTCTGGTACCGGTTTGCCATGCTCGCCGTTCGTCACGAGCACGCTGAAGATCAGCCGGTCGAGCATGTTCTCGGTCGTGTTCGACGCGAGAATCGCGTTGAGATTATTCGGTGAGTTCTGGATCGCGATGCGCAGCTCGCCGGGATGCGTCCAGGCGTGCCGCGCGCCGGAGACGTTCGCGTCGTTCCGCGAACAGCCGCCGAGCGCGAGCGCGAGCGCAAACGCCGCGCCGGCCCCGCCGGGCCCATGTCCACGCGTGCGCACTCAGCGCCGCGTCTTCGCCGACTTCTTCTTGGCCGGGGCTTTTTTCTTGACGGAACGCGAAGCGGCGGGTGCGGCGGTCGATTTGCCCGCAAGCGGGCGCTTCGCCGCCGGCTTCTTCGCCGCGGACTTGGTGATGGGTCTCTTGCCAGCAACCTTCGGCGCGGCGGCCTTCGGCGTGGCGGCCTTCGAGGCGGCGGTCTTCGGAACGAGGGCCTTCGGCGCGGCGGTCCTCGGCGCGGCGGCCTTCGGCGCGGCGGCCTTCGGCGCGGCGGCTTTGGAAGCGGCTCGCGCTTTCGGGGCGGCCGGCGCCGCAGCGGTGCGTTTGGTCGCGTTCGCCGATGCCGGCTTCGTGTTCGCCTTCGACTGCGAGCTCTTCTTGACGGCAGTGGCGGCGGGAGCGGCAGTCCGCTTCGCTGCCGGAGCCTTCGTCGCCGTCGCCGCGACGGGCCGGCTCTTTCCTGCCGCCTTCTCGGAGGGGACGAGGGCCTTCGCCTGCTTCGCCACGGTTCGTGCGACGACGGGCGAGGACGCCGGTTCTTCGACGGGCGACGGCACCGGTTCGGGCGGCAGATCGAGGGTGTCGGCGGCCTGCGAACCGGCGGCCGCCGCGTCGGCCGTCTCCGCGTCGCTTGGGCCGGAGGCGGGAGGCATCTCGGCCCCGCCTACCGGCGAGGCTGCCGCCGTCTCGGCGGCGAGGGGCGGTACCTCGGGCACGGGATCGGCGGCCCCGGGACCCGAGGCCTCGGCCTCCGGCGCCGGCGCGAGGATCTCCGCGGCACCCGTCGTCTCGCCGCCGCGGGCCTCGCCGCGCGGCGCCTCGCCCTTGGCCGGGAGCGGCGTCGTCCGCTTCGAGCTCGAACCGGCGACGCGCTTGGAGGTCGCCCGTTTCGGACGCGCCGGGGGAGCGAGCTCGACGACCGGTTCGGGTTCGGGCTCCGGCATGGCGATCGTTTCGTCGGTCGTGATGAGGTCGTCGGCCGTCGCCTCGCGATTCGTAACCCGCAGCGCGACTTGCCGCATCCGTCCCGCGATCGGGAAGACGATCTCGTTGATCTCGGCTTCGTCGAGCAGCAGCAACGCCTCATCGAACGAACCGCCCTGGTCCTTCGGACTATGGGCGTCGGCGCCGACGGCGACGCCGACGTTCGCGGCTTTCGCCTTGCGCAACAGTCGCAGGTTCGCCTCACGGAAGCGCGCGCGATCCTCGTCGTTCCGCGCGTACCGGTAGAAGAAGCGCGTGTTCAGTTCGATCGCCTTCCCGTGCTCCGCGCAGGCGGCGATGAAGCGATCTTCGTACGCTTCGAGGGCGCGCTCGGGCCAGTGACCGAACTTCGCCGGGACGTAGAAGTGGCCGATGATCTGGCCCGGCAGTTTTTCGATCGCTTCGAGCAGCTGCTCCATGTAGAGCTCCCACGTGCGTTCGGTGCCGACCGCATCGTAGAACGCGACGAACTCCGGGTTGTCGAACGGCCACTGATACTCCGCGCCCGTCTCCGGGTGCGGGATCGTGAGGAAATGGATCGACCGGATCATGGCGTCGGGCTTCATCGCATCGACGATGTTCTGCGCGTCCGGGCGGCTGCGCGGATCGTTGTCGACCTCGGCGCCGATCGAGTAGCGCATGCCGCGGCGCGTGATGCCCTCGTGCACGATCGCGGCATGGCCGACTTCGACGTTCGCGATCTCGGCCGCACCGTAGAGATCGCCTGCCTCGGCATGTTTGATCGCCCGGCGCACGGCGTGGACGGCTGCCGGATCTTCGAAGGTCAGTGAATTCATATGGTCCGCGACCATCAGGTAGCGCGGATAGCCGCGCCGGCAGGCGTGGAAGAACCAGAGGAAGAGCATCCGCGCCGAGTACGGAATCGGGCGCTCCTCGGCGTATGGCTTGTGCTCGCCTTTCGCATGGCCGTGCGTGTCGGGAATCGCGCTCTGCCGCGGGTCGGTTCCGGTGGTCAGAATCGGTGACCTCATGCAAAATCCAGGAGCTTCTCGATAGCGCTTGCGATCGAAGCAATCCGTCTATTTCTTGCGACTCGGAGAAAATTCCCGCCGGCCCACCGGCAAAAAAAAAGCCGGCCTGCGTGGCCGGCGGATCGCTAGAGTTTCCTCGGCGCGACGATTATCGCCGTCGCGCCAGCGTGCGCAGACTAGGTCTGCGCACCTCCAATCATCGTGTTACATTGATGACATTCAGAACGAACGATGATCACCTCCCTAAGATCCGCCGGTTCCCCTTCACTCGTCTGTCTCTGAAGGAGCTGCGGATGTGTTATGACGAGGTGCTTCGCACGCGTGCGCGCGTTTCCTTGCGCGCGACCTCGCGGTAGCCTTCCATCTCGAGCAGCTGCGCTTTCACTTCGATGCCGTATTCGTAGTTGTGCAGCGCGCCGCTCGCATCGACGACGCGGTGGCAGGGAAAGAACAGCGGCACGGGATTGCGCGCCATCGCCTGTCCGACCGCGCGCGCGGCGAGTGGATGGCCGATCTCGCGGGCGATCCAACCGTACGAGCGCACTTCGCCGGGCGGGATCTGCGCGGCTTTGTGGAGCGCCGCCTGTTCGAAGACGGTGAGCGCCGAGATATCGATCGACTCCGCATCGACTTGCCAGGTCGAGAAGAACCGCGCGACGACGCCCGCGACCCAGGCGGGCGCCTCCGCGACGACGACCGGCCGGCGCAGACGGCGTTCGATCTGGGCCTGGAGCACCGCGGCTTCTTCACCGCGATCGATCGCGATGTACGTGATCGCACGATCGCGGAAGGCGATGTGCAAGACGCCGATCGGCGAATTCAACTGCGTCAGGCGATCGGGCGCCTTGCTCCGAAAACCTCGACGCAGCGTCGCGATGTGATCGAGGATCCGCGGGACGAGCGTCAGCGAGGGCTCGACGACGGGCAGGCACGAGAGACAGTAGCGCACGCCTTCGAACGATTTATAGTCGTCCTGACAGGTCCGGCACCGTCGCAGGTGACTCAGGACGTCGTCTCGACCGAGATCACCGTCTTCTCGGACTTCGTCCCAGAGCACTTCGACATCAGAGCACCGCATTCGAGGATTCTCCCGAGGCTATCATTCGGCCGACTTGCGGACCGAGAATTCGGCGCAGGATTCGCACCGCGCGATGCACGTGCGACTTCACCGTACCGATCGGCTGGTTGAGGATCTCGGCGATCTCGGGATGGCTCCGGCCTTCGATGAAGCGTAAGGTCGCGGCGGCGCGAAGATGCATCGGCAGTTGCAAGAGCGCCTGCTCGACGAGCACCATATCGGCACCGCGTTCGACGATGTCTTCGGGTTGGTCGGGGCCGTCCTGCGTGTTATTGAGTAACGCATCCGGATCGGCAAGAGCATCGAGCGCAACGTTCGTCGGTCGCTTGGACCGAAGTCGGTTCCGTGTAACGTTTAACGTAATGGTGTAGAGCCACGGTTGCAGCCGCAGCTCCGCGCGCTGCTCCGGCGTCATCTTGCCGAGCGCGCGAAAGGCGCGGACGAATGCATCCTGCACGATCTCTTCGGCGTCTTCGCGATTGCCCGTCATGCGCAAAGCGAAACCGTAGAGCCGCCGCTGGAATTCGTCGACGATCGTCTCGAACTTCTCCGTCGACGGCGGCGTCGAGTTGCCGGGCCGGGGACGAGCCGGCTCGGAGGTCCGCTGCGGTTCCGGCGCACTTGCGGCCGGCTTCCGCTCGGCGGTGCCCGCTGAACGGACCACGCGATACTCCTCTAAAGGGCGAATGGTCTCTCTTCGTCACGCCGGCGAGTGGGGCCTACGCTCGGCACACCCGGGCCGCTACGCTCGGCCTTTCCGGGCCGCTACGCTCGGCCTTTCCGGGCCGCTACGCTCGGCCTTTCCGGGCCGCTACGCTCGGCCTTTCCGG